>Ga0114962_10003570_pt1 | contig 12566 bp, 14 predicted proteins | sample C_130820_MF_Meta_FD_87017 | JGI IMG/M metagenome (GOLD analysis project Ga0114962, IMG submission 87017) | Freshwater microbial communities from Lake Croche, Canada to study carbon cycling - C_130820_MF_MetaG | ecosystem: Environmental > Aquatic > Freshwater > Lake | place: Lake Croche, Canada... | reverse complement strand
GCTTACTTTGCCGCGCAAAAGAAATAAGGAGTCCGAACATGAAACGTCGTCAATTACTCCAATCGGGCTCGGCCCTGGGCGTCATGGGTTTGATGGCTGGTTGCGCCAGTTCCTCGGACAAAGGACCCAAGGTCGTGGTCATTGGTGCGGGCTACGCGGGTGCCACTGCGGCCAAATACATTCGCATGTGGTCGGACTATGGCATCCAAGTAACTTTGGTCGAGCCCAATCCTGCATTTGTATCTTGCCCATTGTCTAATCTGGTGCTGGGCGGCAGCAAGCGCATGGCCGACATCACCTCGCCGTACGACAACCTGGTGCGTCGCCACGGCGTCAAATGGGTGCGGGACCGTGCCACCAGCATCGATGTGGACAAACGGCTGGTGCAATTGGCCGGTGGCAGTGCCTTGCCTTACGACCGTTTGATCGTCTCGCCTGGTGTCGACTTCATGACGGAAAGCTTGCCTGGCATGCAGCAGGCCGGGGCGCAAGACAAGGTCTTGCACGCATGGAAGGGGGGGCCGCAAACACTGGCGCTGCGCCAACAGCTCGAAGCCATGCCCGATGGCGGCGTATTTGCCATGTCCATTCCATTGGCGCCTTACCGCTGCCCGCCCGGACCCTACGAACGTGCTTGCCAGGTGGCTTCATATTTCAAGCAATTCAAGCCCAAAAGCAAGGTCTTGATTCTGGATGCCAACGACGACGTCACTTCCAAAGGGGCTTTGTTTAAAAAGGCCTGGGCAGAGCGTTATGCCGGGATCATCGAGTACCGTCCCAAACACCAGTTGGTGGATGTGGATGCGGCCAGTGGCACTTTGAAGTTTGAATTCAACGACGACCTGAAAGCCAATGTGCTCAACGTCATTCCACCCATGCGGGCGGGCGACATTGCCTTCAAGACCGGTCTGGCTACCGCCAATCAGCGTTGGTGCGAAGTGGACTTTTTGACCTTCGAGTCCAAGGCTGCCAAGAACGTACACGTGTTGGGCGACGCGATCCAGATTGCCCCCGCCATGCCCAAGTCAGGCCACATGGCCAACCAGCATGGCAAGACATGTGCTGCGGCGGTGGTGGCCTTGTTGACCGGTCAAACCGTGAATCAAACACCGGTGTACAACAACACTTGCTACAGCTTTGTGAGCGACAAAGAAGTGGTGCATGTGTCCAGTGTGCACCGCTACGATGCCGACAAAAAAACCATGCTCACTGTGGCCGGTTCTGGCGGCTTGTCGGCGGCAGCCAATGAACTCGAAGGCGTTTACGCGTTGGCTTGGGCGCAAAACATCTGGGCTGATACCTTGGCTTGAAGCGGCTACACCGGCCAACCCATGCGCTGGTGTAAGCGCCACGCCATGCCAGCGCCCATCCAGATGGCGAGCAGTGTCAGCCACGCCGTCAATGAAAAGACCGACCCGCCCGCCATCCCCGCGCCCACGGTGCAGCCGCCGGCCATGACAGCGCCCAGGCCCATGAGCACCGCCCCGGTCAGGTAGTGGCCGAGTTTATTTTCGGCTTGAAAACCTTCCCATTTGAATTCACGCCCCAGCAATGCACCCGCCAACGAGCCCAGCATTGTGGCCGGCAACAAGCCAGCGTCAAAACCAAAACGTGGAGCCGTGCCCGTTGACAAAATGCGCATCAAAAATTCGGCCGTTGCACTGCTGAAGCTGATGCTTTGAATTTGCACCGCTTCAAAAGACTGCCCCGCTATGGCCTGTGTCAGTCCCCAACCTGCAGCCACAGTCAGGCCCACCGCAATCGATCCCAGTCCCAAGGCTGAGCGCTGTGGGTGGGTCTTGACAAAGAAATACAAGCCACTGGTGAACGCCAACGCGGCCAGCAGGAGGCCACCCGTCGGGCCCATGCCGGTGATCTGAAGCAAGTCGCGCCCGGGGCCACCATCGATCTGCCACCACGACACCATGGCTTGGCGAACGGGTGCCAGCCATCCGGCAATGCTGGCCTGCACGGTGACCGCAAAGACCAAGGCTGCGACCACGGCCCGCAAGTTACCGCTGGCTGACAAGACAAGCAAACGACCCGCGCAGCCTCGGGTCATGATCATGCCGGCGCCAAAGAGCAGGCCGCCAATGACGGCGCCAGAAATACTCCCGATCGGTGCAATGAAACGTGATGTTTGGGGCTGCAGCCCGCCCAGCATGACCAGACTTTGCACGCCTAACAAGCAGGCACTGAAACCCAGCCACCAGACGGCAAAGCGGGAGCCGAGTCGGCCTTGGCAGCTTTCAATCACTGCGGCGCGTGTGCAAAACCGCGTACGTTGAGCGGTCAGTCCAAACAGCAAGCCCACCAATGCACCGGCTGCTGCAAGTACTTGGGTATCTCCCCAAGTTTCCAATAAACTAGCAAGATTCAACGTTTGCTCCTCATTTGAGGTCTATTTTGCCATTCATGCTGAAAACAATGCATCTTCCTGCTCTGCCGCGGCGTGATGTCTTGCGCCTGGCTGGGCTGGCGGCATGGCCAGCGTGGGCGGGATCTCAAAGCCTGGGGCCTGCGGTGCTGCCTGCGGCACATTCGTTGCGGGATGAATTGGCCGTAGCTTTGAAGAAAAAGCAACCCCTGGTGGTGATGGTCAGTCTGGAGGGCTGTCCTTATTGCCGCGTGGCTCGGCAAAGTCATTTGTCACCCATGCAAAAGAATGGCGCAGAGATCGTCCAACTGGACATGGACAGTTCGCAGCCTGTGCAAGATTTTTCTGGGCGATGGACCACCCATGGGCAAATGATTCGTCATTGGCACATTTCGGTCACGCCGACAGTGCTGTTTTTCGGCCCTGGCGGCAAAGAAGTCGCTGAACGCCTTGAAGGGGCTTCATTGCCTGATTTTTACGGGGCTTATTTAGAGCAACGCCTGGAAAAAGGGCGCCTTGCATTGTGAATCGCGGGGTTTTTTTGGGCTCGCCCGAGCCACAGTCGTGGATATTCCCCTAAGATCACATCCTTCATCAAGGAGATAAACGATGCAATCCCGTCGCGAGACACTACAACACAGCGTAGCGGTCGCCGGCCTTTTGGCCAGCGCTGGCTTTCCTCAATTTGTCCATGCGGCACTTAATAAGAATGCCTTTGAAGCCAAGTCGGTACAAGATGCGGTCAAGGCAGCTGGTGGTGCAAGCCTGATTGAAAGCAAAGACGTGACCTTGACGGCTCCTGATATTGCCGAAAACGGGGCTGTGGTGCCTATGGGCATCAGCACCGGTTTGCCAGGTGTGAAGCACTTGTTGCTGTTGGTTGAAAAGAACCCATTGGCTTTGGTGGCTATCTTTCAAAGTTCTGAGGCTTTGGAAAACAACTTTTTGACCCGCGCCAAGATGGGACAGACCTCGGACGTGTATGCCGTGGCCATCATGGCCGATGGCAAGGCGTTGTGGGCCAAAAAAGAAGTCAAAGTGACATTGGGCGGTTGCGGCGGTTGAGCCTCAACTTCGGCCCCTGGTATGTAAAAAATTAAGGAGTTCAACATGGCAGATCCTATGCGCATTCGCGCTCAAGCCGCTGGCGACAAAACGACAGTTCGTGTTTTGATGAGCCACGAGATGGAAACCGGGCAACGCAAAGACGCAGCCGGTAAAACTGTGCCCGCTTGGCACATCCAGGAAGTCACAGCCACTCACAACGGTAAACAGGTGCTGTCTGCCGAATGGGGCACTGCAGTGTCCAAAAATCCGTTCATGCAATTTGTGATCAAAGGCGCCAAAGCGGGCGACAAAATTGCAGTGACCTGGAAAGACAACAAAGGCGATATGCGCACCGACGAAGCCACTGTGACCTGACCGGTCTGAAAGTCTCCATGAACATATTTGCAAACTGGGCTGTGCCCCTGGCCTTGACGTTGTTGTCTGCCTTGCCTGTAGTGGCGCAGAAAACGGCCAGTCAAGGCATTGACGAATACCGCGCTATGCTGGCCGACGGTAACCCTGCCGAGCTGTTTGAAGCCAAAGGCGAAGACCTGTGGAAAAAAGCCCGTGGCCCCAAAAATGCCAGCCTCGAAAAATGCGATCTGGGCAAAGGTCCAGGCGTTTTCAAGGGCGCTTTTGTCGAGTTGCCCCGTTACTTTGCAGACACCCAGCGTATGCAAGATCTGGAGTCGCGCTTGGTCACTTGCATGGAAGCACTGCAAGGTTGGGATGGCGCTGAAATTGCCAAGACTCCTTTTGGTCAGGGCGAGCAAACCAACGTGACCGCTTTGGCCACTTGGATTGCTTCGGAGTCCAAAGGCCAGAGGTTCAACTTGTCGCAAAACCATCTGCAGGAAAAAACCTTTTACGAAGTGGGCAAGCGTTTGTTTTACCAGCGAGGCGGCACACATGACTTTTCCTGTGCCTCGTGTCATGGCGAAGAAGGCAAGCGGATTCGTTTGCAGGATTTGCCCTTGTTGAGCAAGAGCCCTGGTGATGGCGTCGGCTTTGCAGCCTGGCCTGCGTACCGTGTGTCCAATGGGCAAATGTGGGGCATGCAGCTGCGCTTGAACGACTGCTACCGACAACAGCGGTTTCCTTACCCCGGTTTTGGCAGCGACGCCACGATTGCCTTGTCCACCTATTTGGGTGTGAATGCCAAAGGTGCGGTCTCGGTGGCACCGGCCCTCAAGCGTTGATCAAAGGGCGCATGCACATGAAAAAAAACACTCTCTATCTGGCGGCCTCGGCCACCCTTGGTCTGATGGTTTCCCTGCTGCTTGCCGGCTGCGCCAGCGGGCCGACGGTGGCAGAACTCGATGCTTTGACGGATCGAATTGTCAAAGCCTCATTTCGCACACAAGGCATCGCCAATGTCGAACGCGTGACGGCCACCGATGAAACCAACCGCGCCTGCAGCGAAGCCGATGCCATTGGCAAACGGCTTGATGAAAAAACAGCCAAAGCCATTGAGGAGGCTAATTTCAAAAGCATTAGATGGCCTGCCGATGGCAAGTTTCTTGGCGATTGGCGGCAGGGTGAAGCGATTGCCCAAAATGGTCGTGGTCTGACCTGGACCGACGACGCCAAAATGGCCAACGGTGGCAATTGTTACAACTGCCATCAGATGGACAAGAAAGAAATTTCATACGGCACGATTGGCCCCAGCCTTTACAACTTCGGCAAGTTGCGCGGTGTGACCGACCCCAACAGCCCCGAGGCCAGAGCGATGCTTGAATATACTTGGGGAAAGGTGTGGAATGCCAAGGCCTACAACGCCTGCTCCAACATGCCGCGTGCAGGGCACATGGGGATTTTGACGGAAGCGCAGGTTCGGCATGTGGTGGGTTTGTTGCTGGACCCCCAGTCGCCTGTCAATCAGTGAACCTGAGCAAGCGCGAATTCATCCAGATCATGGGGGCCGGCACCATGGCCGGTCTGGCCATGGGAAATTATGCCCAAGCCAGTGCACCCTCTGCGGCCAATGGACTGTATGACATCCCGGCCTTTGGCCAGGTCTCGTTTCTGCACATGACCGACTGCCATGCGCAGCTCAAACCTATTTACTTTCGCGAGCCGCACATCAATTTGGGTGTGGCTGCGATGCAAGACCATTTACCGCATCTTGTGGGTATGCATTTGCTGCAGGCTGCCCGGGTCCGACCGGATACGGCGCAAGCCCATGCCCTGACGCATTTGAACTTTGCAACCGCGGCCAAGCGCTATGGCAAGGTCGGCGGTTTTGCCCATTTGGCGACCTTGGTCAAACGCATGAAAGCCAGTCGCCCGGGTGCATTGCTGCTGGATGGTGGTGACACCTGGCAAGGCTCAGGCACCAGTTTGTGGACGAACGGACAAGACATGGTGGAGGCCAGCAAATTGCTGGGCGTCGACATCATGACGGGGCACTGGGAGTTCACCTTGGGCATGGACAGGGTCAAAGAAATCATTGACAAAGACTTTGCAGGCCAGATTGATTTTGTGGCCCAAAACGTGAAGACCACTGATTTTGGTGACCCCGTGTTCAAGCCCTATGTGATCCGCGAAATCAATGGCGTGCGTTGCGCCATCATCGGTCAGGCCTTCCCCTACACGCCCATTGCCAACCCCCGTTACATGGTGGCCGACTGGACCTTTGGCATCCAAGATGAAAACATGCAAGCCATGGTCGACGAAACCCGTGGCAAAGGTGCACAGGTCGTGGTGCTGCTCAGTCACAACGGCATGGATGTGGACCTGAAGATGGCCAGCCGGGTGCGCGGCATTGACGCCATTCTCGGCGGCCATACGCATGACGGCATGCCGGTGGCCACGCTGGTCAGCAACCCGGGCGGCAAAACCATCGTGACCAACGCAGGCTCGAACGGTAAGTTTTTGGGGGTGCTTGACTTCGAAGTGAAAGACAAAAAAGTCAGCGACTTTCGTTACAAGCTCTTGCCTGTGTTTTCAAACATGTTGCCTGCAGACCAAGCCATGGATGCCCTGATCACGAAAGTGCGTGCGCCCTACGAGGCCCAACTTTCTGAGAAGCTGGGCGTCTCGGAAGGCTTGCTCTACCGCCGTGGCAATTTCAATGGCACAGGCGACCAGTTGCTGATAGACGCTTTGCTGGATGTGCAAAATGCCGAGATCGCTTTGTCGCCTGGATTCCGATGGGGCACGACCCTGCTGCCGGGCCAGGCCATCACACGCGAGTGGCTGATGGACATGACCGCCACCACGTATTCCTATGCGACGGTGACCGAGATGAGTGGACAGGCGCTCAAGACCATCCTCGAAGATGTGGCAGACAACCTGTTCAACCCTGACCCCTACTACCAACAAGGCGGCGATATGGTTCGCGTGGGGGGTTTGACTTACAGTTGCAACCCCTTGGCCCGCATGGGCGCACGCATTGATGACATGCGTTTGAAGGGCCGGCTGATCGAGTCCGGCAAGACCTACAAGGTTGCGGGATGGGCGCCTGTGGCCGAAGAGGCCCGCCATCAAGGTCACCCCAAAGTGTGGGATCTGGCTGAACAATGGCTCAAGGCGCAGCCTGGAGGGCGCGTGGCGCAGCGGCATCTCAACACCCCCAAGCTCACGGGCGCCTTGCCGAACAAGGGTTACGTCGCCGTCTGATCAGCATAACTCTGCCATGACCACCTTTGCCAACCCCAAAGCCCGCTGGGACTACCGCTTCGCAACGCCTGCCTATATTTTTGGCACCGAACCGAATGCGTTTCTGGCCAGCCAAAAAGACCGATTGCCTCAGGGAAAGGGGTTGTCTGTGGCCGATGGCGAAGGTCGCAACAGTGTCTGGCTGGCCGAGCAGGGCTTGCAAGTCGATGCGTTTGATTTCTCTGAACCTGCCGTGGCCAAGGCCCGCCATCTGGCCGAGCGTCGTCAGGTGAAGGTGGCTTTCCATTTGAGCGATTGGCAGTCTTTCGCCTGGCCGTCAGCGCAATACGATTGCGTTGCCGGCATCTTCTTTCAGTTTGTGGATGCTGAAGATCGCGCTGACTTATTTCAGCGCATGAGCAACAGCCTCAAGCCCGGCGGTTTGATGTTGATTCAGGGCTACAGTCCTGCGCAATTGAAGTTCAACACCGGTGGCCCCGGCGAGTTGTCGCATCTTTATGACGAAGCGCTGATGAGAGCGTCCTTCCCCGGGTACCACGTTCTTGAACTGCGAACCTACGAAGCACAGGTTCAAGAGGGGGCGGCCCATCAGGGCATGTCGGGTCTGCTGGGTTTTGCTGCGATCAAGCCTGCTTGAGGGGCGTATTCAGACCGCCGCTTGAGCCTCAACACCGCTCACTTTGTCGACGCCCCAAGATGTCCAGTACATGGCCAAGCCTGTCGCCACCCCATAGACACCCATTGCCGCTCCGACCAAGGCAAACATGTCAGCGGCGCTGGCGCCGGTGCGCACCATCCACAATCCGCCTGCTGCGACCATCACCAAACGGATCGTGCCTGCCAGTACCGGCCCCAGTACTTTGCCCGAACCTTGTGAGGCGAAATACAAACACAAGCCGAATCCAAAGAGTGCGTACCAAGGTCCGACCCACTCAAAATAGCTTTGGGCATACGCCTGAACGGCCAGAGAGTCCGTGAACATCTGGCTCCAGGCGTTGGGGTAGAACGAAACGATGGCGCCCACCACGCCAATCATGAGTGCAGCCAGGGTCGAACCCGTCCAGGCCACGCGGCGAGCCCGTTGCACCATGCCCGCACCCATCGCCACGCCGACCATCGGGACGCAGGCCACCCCAATCGCAAACGTGATCGGGATCAGCAAAAACTCCAGACGGGTGCCAATGCCGTAGCCGGCCAGGGCTTCGGTGCCGAATTGCGAGACCAGCCGAGTCAATATCAAGATGGTCACAACAGTCTGGATGGAGGAGATACTGGCGAGGGCCCCGACTTTCAGAATGTCATGAAAGTCAGCCCAGCACAAAGGACCCTTGAAAACCAGTCGCACCCGACTCGCCGGCGATTGAAGATACATCCCAAGGTACAAGGCGCCTCCAGTGAAGGCGATCAACTGCCCCATGGCGACACCCGCCATGCCGAAACCAGGCACAGGGCCCCAGCCCAGCCCCAAAATGCCGCCCAGCACCACCTGAAACAAAGACACAGTGAGCAACACCGCAGAGGGTATTTTCATATTGCCCGTGCCGCGGATGACCGAGGAAAAAGCATTGGTCAACCAAATACTCACCGATCCCATGAAGGCCACGGCCGCATACAGTGAAGCCTGAATCAGGGCCTCCCCCGAGCCGCCGATGGTTTCCAGCAATTCCATGCGGAAGAGGCCAAACAGGACGGTAAAAAGCAGGCCCATGCCCAAGGCAATGATGCTGGCGTGCAGGGCAAGGGACTGCGCCCTGTCTTCTCGCCCTGCGCCCAGTGCGCGGCTCACGGCGGACGAAATACCGCCGCCCATCGAGCCGGAAGACAGCATTTGTTGCAACATGATCAAGGGAAAAACCAAGGCCATGCCGGCCAAAGGCGCGGTACCCAATTGCCCCACGTAACTGGTTTCAGCAATGGTCACCAAGGCAGAGGCGATCATGGCCAGCATGTTGGGAAAGCCCAAACGCCAGATCGTCGGGAGGATGGGGGCCATCAAAAGCGGGTGTGTGGGTTGCATGCAGCAACTGTAGGCGGATGCCTTGTTGTGGGCTGTCACATCGGTACCCACAGCCGTCGTTTGGTGCCGCCGACAGGAATCGAACCTGTATTTAGCGCTTAGGAGGCACTCGTTCTATCCATTGAACTACGGCGACAGTGACAGCCAATTTTACAGGGCGATCCTTGACCCGCTGAGCAGGCTCAAGAGATTAACCGTCAAAGCCATCGACCAGCGCCAAGTGGCCTTCCGAATTGTTTTGTCGCAGGGGCAAAATGGCTTGGTATTCAGGGCTGTGGTACCAGGTTTCTGCCGCCGCGCGGCTGGCGAATTCGATCACGACACGGCGAGCCCCTTGGGCTTTGCCTTCCAGCTGGGTCGATGTGCCTCCCCTAACCAGATAGTTGCCGCCGTATTGTGCGATGGTGGCGGGTACCTTTTGCCCGTACTGGCCATAGCCTTCGGGGTTGTGGACGGTGATTTCTCCAACGATGTAGGCTTTGGTCATGGTGATCCTCAGGGGTTGACTTCAAAAAATGAGACATTTCAGAACAATGCCTCTGGTGCAAAACGGCTAATTGTGCACAATGGATCATTTTTGACAAATGAGGTGATCATGTCGGTTCATTCTTTGCATCCTGTCGGCTCGGCCGATCCCGTCCATCGTGCCAAAGTGCATTTGGCTGCTTCGCTGCGTATGGCGGTAGTCGATGAACTCGAAGAAGGCATTGACAACCATTTCACCATGAAGGTGCCTGGCCGCGAGGGCCAGTATTTGGTCTTGCCTTTCGGCTTGCATTGGTCTGAGGCCCGTGCCAGCGACATGATCATCTTTGACGAAGAGGGCCGCACCCTCGAAGGCCATGGCGTGGTGGAGTTGTCTGCGCAATGCATTCATGCCCCGCTGCACCGCATCACCGGCGCCAACGTGGTGTTACACACCCACCAGCACTGGGCCTTGGCGCTGAACATGCTCAAGGACAACCACTTATTGTCTGCCAGCCAAACTGCGGCATTTTTTGATGGGCAAATTGCCTATGACGACGATTACCAGGGCTTGGCCAGTTCGCTGGCAGAAGGCGAACGCTTGGCCGCGTGTTTGGGCGACAAGCCGATTTTGTTCATGAAAAACCATGGTGTGGTCGTGACAGGTGAAACCGTGGCGCAAGCCTACCGCCGCATGTACAAACTCGAGCGAGTCTGCCGTGCGCAGGTGATGGCTTTGGCCACAGGACAAGCCATTGAAGTGCTCAGCCCTGAAGTGATTAAGCGTGTCAATACCCCATCACCCGACGACCGTCACCCGCGTACCGAGCGTGAGCGCATGTTCTTCGAAGCCCGTATGCGCATGCTGGACCGCGATTTGCCAGGCTACGCGGACTGATTGGGCTGTGTGAGCAGGTTCACTTGCTCATCATGCGCATCGCGTCTTCCAGGCCTTTAAGGGTCAGCGGAAACATGCGCTGGCTCATCAACTGTTGAATGATGGCGATGCTCTGACGGTACTGCCACACCCCTTGCGGTTCGGGGTTGATCCAGGCGAATTTGGGGAAGGTGTGGGTCAGGCGCTGCAGCCATTCGGCACCGGCTTCTTCGTTGTTGTACTCCACGCTGCCGCCAGTTTGTAAAATTTCATACGGGCTCATGGTGGCATCACCAATGAAAATGAGCTTGTAGTCCTTGTTGTATTTGCGCAGGATGTCCCAAGTCGGAAACTTTTCGGCGTACCGGCGCTTGTTGTTCTTCCACATGAAATCGTAGACGCAGTTGTGGAAGTAATAAAACTCCAGATGCTTGAACTCGGCCTTGGCGGCTGAAAATAATTCTTCCACCCGCGCAATGTGGTCGTCCATGGTGCCGCCCACATCCATGAGCAGCAAGACTTTCACATTGTTGTGCCGCTCGGGCACCATTTTGATGTCCAGAAAACCGGCGTTGGCCGCGGTGGAGCGGATGGTATCGGGCAAGTCCAGCTCTTCGGCCGAGCCTTCACGGGCAAATTTACGCAGGCGACGCAACGCCACCTTGATGTTGCGGGTGCCCAGCTCTTGGGTGTCGTCGTAGTCTTTGTAGGCCCGCTGCTCCCAGACCTTGATGGCGCTGCGGTTGCCGCCTTTGCCGCCAATGCGCACACCTTGCGGGTTGTAGCCGCCGTTGCCAAACGGCGAGGTCCCGCCTGTGCCAATCCATTTGTTGCCACCTTCGTGACGTTCCTTTTGCTCTTCCAGACGTTTCTTCAGTGTCTCCATCAACTCGTCCCAGCCCATTTTTTCAATGGCCGCTTTTTGTTCGGGCGTGAGTTCTTTTTCCAGAATTTTTTGCAACCAATCCAGCGGCACATCTTTGGTGAAGTCGGTCAGCATTTCAACGCCTTTGAAGTAGGCGCCAAAGGCTTTGTCGAACTTGTCAAAGTGCTTTTCGTCTTTGACCATGACCGTGCGGCTCAGATGGTAAAAGTCGTCAATGCTGCAGGAGTCGGCGGTCGGGCCCACCACATTGGCTTGCAAGGCTTCGAGCAGGGTCAGGTACTCGCGCACCGAGACGGGGACTTTGGCTGCGCGCAGGGTGTAGAAAAAGTCGATCAACATGGTTCAGGTCTTTCTGCGATCTGGTTCTTGCACATGAAGTTTGCGCGTCAGCAGTTCCCGAGGAGGCGTAATGCCTGCGTCCTTGAGCATTTGGCTGACTTGCCCGCGGTGATAAGTGCTGTGCACGCCTATATGCAAAAGCATTTCTGTAGGGTTCATGCTGCCTTTGTCGCCATCTGTGAATTGAAAATTCTTGCGTGAATGCATTTCGGATTCATGCAACTTTTGAATGCTTTCCAGCAGGATTTGATTGGTCTCTTGCATCGCCCAATTGAGTTCTTCGACTTTGGGCGTTGCATCGGTATTGGTGCTGGTGTAAGAATGGTTTTCCCCAGACAAATGCGCTGCAAAAATACAATCAACGACATGAATGTGGTTCATTAAGCGCACTGATTTAGTCAGCAACTCGGGCGTCAGTCGATCTTGGTTGTCGCAGAGGCATTGCATCAGCTCTTTGTCAGCCCAAGCCTTGTATTGCAGCAATTCGATCAAAACAATGGCGTTCATGAGGGTTCAAGTGCGTTGGCGAATCAACTGGTAGTCCAGATGCGTTTTGACATTGGGCCACTCACTGGCCAGGATGCTGTAGACACAGGTGTCGCGCAGTGCGCCTGGGGCCAAAGGGTGGGTGTTGATCTGGTGGTTGCGCAGCACGCCGTCGAGCTTGGCGCCCAGGCGCTCGATGGCGCGGCGGCTTTGCTGGTTGAAGAAATGCGTGCGAAATTCCACTGCAATGCAGTTCAGGGTTTCAAAAGCATGGCCCAGCAACAAGCGTTTGGCCTCGGTGTTCAGCGGGCCGCGTTGCACATTGCGGCGGTACCAGGTGGAGCCGATCTCGACACGGCGGTTGGCGGCGTCGATGTTCATGTAGGTGGTCATGCCCACCGCACGGCCACTGGCGGGGTCGATGACGGCAAACGGGGTCATGCTGCCTTGG
>Ga0114962_10003568_pt1 | contig 12571 bp, 10 predicted proteins | sample C_130820_MF_Meta_FD_87017 | JGI IMG/M metagenome (GOLD analysis project Ga0114962, IMG submission 87017) | Freshwater microbial communities from Lake Croche, Canada to study carbon cycling - C_130820_MF_MetaG | ecosystem: Environmental > Aquatic > Freshwater > Lake | place: Lake Croche, Canada... | reverse complement strand
TCTTCAGTAATGACTAAGGGTGGCAAGAGGCGAATGACATTGCCGTAGCTTCCGCAACTCAGAACAATGACGCCTTCAGCATTGCAGGCAGCCACTACGGCCTTGGCAGCTTGCGCATCAGCAGCGCCGCTTTGAGGGTCGATGAACTCGAGGGCGAGCATTGCTCCTCGCCCTCTCAGTTCACCAATCCGTGGTGACTGGCGAACAAGAGAATCGAGCTGGCTGCGCACCTGGCTTTCAATGGCCCTGGCTTTGGCGCAGAGATCAGATTCGCGCATCATGGTGATCGCCGCGAGCGCACTCGCCGTTGCTACGGGATTACCGCCGTAGGTTCCACCAAGACCGCCTTCATGGACGGCATCCATGATTTCCGCGCGGCCGGTTAATGCAGCCAAAGGCATGCCTCCGGCGATGCCCTTGGCTGTGGTGATGAGGTCAGGAATGAGCTTCTCGTGTTCGCTGGCGAACCACGCACCCGTGCGGCAGAAACCCGATTGAATCTCGTCAGCGATGAGCAAGATTCCCTCTTGCGTGCACCAGTCGGCGAGGCTGGCCAAGAAGCCAGGCGCGGGAACAATGAAACCGCCCTCACCTTGAATGGGCTCTATCAGAAGTCCGGCGAGGTTGTGTGCACCAACCTGTGTGGAGAGATGCTCGATGGCCCGCGCTGCAGCTTCTTGTCCCGTCATGCCTTCGGGGTCGTGGAAGGGATAAGACATCGGCGCGCGATAGATCTCGGGAGCGAAGGGCCCAAAGCGATCCTTGTAGGGCATGTTCTTTGCGGTGAGGGCCATGGTGAGGTTGGTGCGACCGTGGTAGGCGTGATCAAAGACCGCAATGGCTGGGCGGCCCGTGGCAAGACGTGCAACCTTGACGGCATTCTCTACGGCCTCGGCGCCAGAGTTAAATAGGGCGGAGCGCTTCTCGTGCTGGCCCGGCGTCAGGGCATTGAGTGCCTCAGCCACCTCGACATAGCCTTCGTAAGGTGTCACCATGAAACAACTGTGAATGAGCTTTGCTGCTTGCTCACTAATTGCCGCCACTAACTCGCTTGGGCTGTGCCCCACGGAGGTGACCGCGATTCCCGATCCAAGATCGAGCAGGGCATTGCCATCGACATCTACAAGGATGGCTCCATGGGCGGCTTCGATATAGGCCGGAAGACCATGGGATACCCCGGCCGATACCGCAGCCTTGCGTCGTTGCTGTAGTTCGTGAGAGCGGGGACCAGGGATGCTGGTGAGCAGCTTGCGGCTTGTAGGGACCTGGCTGTCTGTCATCGCTGCTCCTGGCCTTCGAGAGTGCCCGTGATGAGCACTCATGACTCCGACCGGCGACCGGTGGGGCTTTCGCCCACACCGGTCGGGCCGGTACTCCTGGCGGAGAGGGTGGGATTTGAACCCACGGTACCCATAAGGCACAACAGTTTTCGAGACTGTCCCGTTCGGCCGCTCCGGCACCCCTCCGTCTTCCACGATAGTTCAGCGCCCACGGGATCTTCCTGTGGCCAATCTGGGCCCCAGAGCCGTTAGCGTGTTCACCATGCAGCAAGAAGTTCTGGCTGTTCGGAAGGAGTCGCTTTGTCCACCACCTCTGAGGTGAGCACGCCAAGCGCTAATGCCACGGGTTCACTCAAGCCCGTGCTGGACATCATTCCGGACTCGGTTTATGACAATCCCACCTGGCGTGGCTTGAGTTACTTCGGTCGCGACACGGTGATGTATGTCGGATTACTCGTCGCCTTAGTTTTTGTCACCAATGTTTTTGAGGTCCTTGCCCTCGAGATAGCAATGGCCCTCGTGGTCTCTGGACTCTTTATCGTGGGCCATGACGCTGCCCACGGCGCACTCTTTAAGTCCAAGCGGATCAATAGCCTCATTGGCCATCTCTCGATGTTGCCCAGCCTTCATGTATTTGAGGGTTGGATCCTTGGTCATAACCGCATGCACCACGCCTTCACCGTGCGCCAGGGTTACGACTTCGTTTGGGAGCCGACGACGCCGGCACAGTTTGAGGAGATGAGTCGTTTCAAGCGACTCATCCACCGCATCGAATGGTCTTGGTTTGGCGCCGGCCTCTACTTCTTGCACCAGGTCTGGTGGAAGAAAATGATCGTCGGTAAGACCCCTGCCCGTTGGACGCGCTCGGTCAACCGTGACCGCATCATTGTTGGCGGCTTCTTCTTGGCCATGCTCGGACTCTTTGGTGCCATTGGCGCTGCCCGCACCCACTCGATTGCCGGAGTGGTCTGGATTGACCTGCGGACCGTAGTCCTGCCCTTCCTAGCCTTCATCTATGTCATAGGTTCCTTTGTCCACGTCCACCACGTGGCGCCAGATATCCGTTGGTGGCGCAAGGCTGACTGGACCAAGTTCAAAGCCCAGGTGGAGGGCACCACCGTATTGCGCGCTCCTCGCGGTCTCAACTTCTTCATTCACTGGATCATGGTCCACGTGCCCCACCACGTAGATATGCGTATCCCCATGTATCGACTTGAAGAAGCTGCCGCTGCGATCAAGGAGAACTTTCCTGACGTGGTGCACGAAGGCCCACTGCGCTTTCGAGACTTTATTTCGAACTCGAGAAAGTGCAAGATCTACGACTTTGATGCCGGGGCTTGGCTCACCTATCGCGAAGCTAGGCGACTCGTTCGGGCCTAAGCCTGATCGCCTAGCGGCGGTCTGCGAAAAAGCTTTTCAGTAATGCTGCCGATGCTTGGGCCATGACACCCACTGTGCTTGGCACTTCGTGGTTCAGTCTTGGATCACTCAGCAGTTGGTAACGCGAACCCGCTGCTCCCGCCTTTTCATCGGCAGCGCCATAAACCAGTCGGCCGAGCCTTGCGTTCAGCATTGCTCCTGCGCACATGGCGCAGGGTTCGAGGGTGACCACCACCGTGACTTCATCGAGTCTCCAGTTGCCCAGTTGGCGGGCGGCTTCACGCAGCACCAGCACTTCGGCATGCGCGCTTGGATCATGATCACGTTCCCGGCGGTTACCCGCACGGGCGATGACTTCGCCATGGAGGATGGCCACCGCTCCCACGGGAACCTCTCCGGCTTGGCCGGCTTGGGTGGCTTCCTCGAGGGCTATAGCCATGGCCTGAAGGTCGCTCAGCACGAGGGTGACCCTTCATGGCTGAGAGATCCTTGGCTTTCCATGGCGGAGGCGGTGGGATTTGAACCCACGGTGGGTTGCCCCACACACGATTTCCAATCGTGCCGATTCGGCCGCTCTCGCACGCCTCCTTGGCTGGTTGGGCTCACAGAACCCCGCCAACGGAGGTTTACCCTACTTCCCCCGTGACTAGGTCCGGTTTTGAGGGCTAGCCTGAAGGCGCTCCCAAGGTCGGGTGCGGTGGCCGGGTCCTGCGCAACAGGCTCTCGTGAACCGAGTCAGGGTCGGAAGGCAGCAGCTCTCAGCGGGTTGTTCTGTGTGCCGCAGTAAACCTGGTCACCGCACCGGGCCTCGGGTCCTTAGTAGCGCCCCCCGGCTACGCTCGCCAACATGGCGAAGCAGGCAAGCAGCGAGCAAGAAGCCTTCGTATCCCTTTACCGGCGATACCGGCCAGGACGTTTTTCTGAACTTCGCGGGCAAGAGCACATTGCCCAAGCACTCAAAGCTTCCGTGGCCGCTGATCGCGTAGGTCATGCCTACCTCTTCTCTGGTCCTCGCGGCACGGGTAAGACCACCACGGCGCGCATCCTCGCCAAGGTGCTCAACTGCGAAGCACCCGCCGAAGGTGAACCCTGCGGCGTCTGTAGCTCTTGTGTCGAGATTGTTCGCGGCAATTCTTTTGACGTGACCGAAATCGATGCCGCTTCGCATAACGGTGTTGATGCCATGCGTGAAATGATCTCGAGTGCCTCGATGGCAACCCCTGGCCGCTGGCGTGTCTACATCCTTGACGAAGTCCACATGCTCTCTGCGGGAGCCGAGGCAGCTTTCTTAAAAACCTTGGAAGAGCCACCTCCTCATGTCGTCTTCGTCCTCGCCACCACGGACCCTGAGAAGGTGAAGGCCACCATCCGCAGCCGCACCCAGCACTTTGAGTTCAGGCTCCTGGGCTCTGACGTACTCGCGGGTCTTTTGGATGAGGTGGCTGCCAAGGCCGATCTCGGACTCTCCACCGAAGCCATTCACGACGCGGTGCGCCGTGGGCACGGTTCAGCGCGTGACGCCTTGAGCGCGCTCGACCAGATTGCTGCCACTGGTGGCCTCGTTGAAGAGCGACCAGAACCACTTGCCGTACTCAGCGCGGTAGCGGAGCGCGACACCGCAGCGCTGCTCATTGCTCTTGCCTCTCTTCATGATGCGGGCTGGAGTCCCTCTCAGGTGGCTGCCGCACTGGCCGACAACCTTCGCCAAGCCTTTCTTTCAGCGATGGCTCCGAGTCTTTGTGAACTTCCTGAAGCAGATCGGGCTCCCCTCATCGCCCTGCAGCAGTTGCTCGGAAACGCCAGGCTGGTGCGTGCCATGGAAGTCGTGGGCCAAGCGATGATCGAGATGAAGAATGCTCCCGACCAACGCTCCGTCCTTGAGGTGGCCCTGGTACGCGTCACCCACCCCGAGCTCGATGATTCCCCCGCCTCGCTCTTGGAGCGCATTGAGCGTCTTGAACGCTCACCCCGTGCTGCGGCCGCCACGCCTAGCGCTAGCCCAGAACGCAGCATGCCCAGCCCAGCCGTCGCGCTTGAGCCTCAGAGTCCTGAGGTCGTCGCGGCAAAACCTACGGTAGGTGCTCTGCGTCGCCAAGCCGGAGCCAGCCCAGCTGCCGCCAAGCCTGTCGCTGAAGCCGAAGCGGCCAGCGAGCCAGTGCTCACGCAAGCCACAGAGGCCTCTGTTGAGCCTTCTGTGGCGCCCGAAAAGCCAAGTCAGATAAGTGCAGCGCCCAGCCCATTGCCACTTCCTGCGGACCTTGAGGAGATGAATCACCTCTGGCGAACTGAAGTGATCGATAACCTGCCACCTCGTCCACGCACACTCTTTCAAGATGCCAAGATGACCGGATTCAAGCCGGGCGCGGTTCGCTTCGCTGCTCCCAATGATGCGCACCGTCGTAATGCGGAGGCTTCGCGAGCCGACGTTGAAGAAGCCCTCAGCGCACTCTTCGGTCAGGCCTTCAGCGTCGTGATTACCTATAAGCCCCCCGCAGCTCAGCCTGCAGCCCCAGCATCAGCACCAGAGCCCATGGAAGAGGAGTATGTAGGCGAGAGCAGGATCGTCTCTGATGCCGAGGCCGGTGATCTGGTAACGAACCGCATCTTGGATGCCTTCCCTGGCGCATCTTCGGTGGAGTCCTAATTGCTACCCACTCCACTGCTCAATCTGATCGATGAACTAGGACGTCTTCCTGGCATTGGGCCCAAGTCAGCTCAGCGCATGGCCTTTCATCTCCTGAGGGTTCCCGAGGAAGAGGCTGTGCTGCTCGCTACTGCGATTCGTGAGGTGAAGGAACAGATCGGCACCTGCGAGATTTGTTTCAACATTGCCCAGCGAGGCGAAGTCTGCGGAGTCTGCGCTGATTCACGACGAGAAATCGAAACGCTCTGCGTGGTTGAAGACCCGCGTGACGTTGTTGCGCTAGAGCGGACCCAACAATTTCGTGGTCGCTATCACGTGCTGCAAGGGGCGCTGAGTCCCTTAGAGGGAGTTGGCCCTGATGAACTGCGCATTGATGAGCTCGTTAAGCGCATCTCCGAAGGCGCCGTGCGCGAAGTGATTGTCTGTACGAATCCCACGCTCGAGGGCGAGGCCACGGCGATGTATCTCGCCAGACTCTTAGGCCCTATGTCGATCACTGTTTCTGTTTTGGCAAGTGGACTTCCCGTGGGTGGAGATCTTGAGTATGCCGATGACCTCACCTTGGGCCGGGCCCTTGAAGGCCGTCGAGCCCTCGGCGCCTAGTTTTCTATCTTCGCTTAGGCGAACTTGATGATGCAGAGCCCGCCAGCCACCAAGCAGTAGATGGCGAAGGGCCACAGGGTCTTGGTGGCGAAGTAGCGAACCAGAAAGCGGATTGAGGCGTAAGCCGCGAGACCGGCACAGATGCTGCCGACAAGGATCTGTCCTCGCACCCCGTTGCCATTGGATCCAAGCATGTCTGGCAGCTTGTAAATACCGGCCGCCAAGATCACTGGCGTGGCGAGGAGGAAGCTAAAGCGCGCGGCATCTTCGTGATCAAGACCTCGGATCAGTCCAGCCACCATGGTGATTCCCGATCGAGAGATGCCTGCAAGCAGCGCAAAGATCTGCGCAGCGCCAACCATCACCCCTTGACCAAGGGGCAGCGTCTCGAGCCGGTAGCGCGGCTCAGCCTGAGCTTCGGCCTCAGCATCTCCGATGGCGAGATGCGGGGAGTGACGAGCAACGGAACGTCGACGAAGGAGTTCTCCAGCGAGCATGACGAAGCCGTTCAGGGTGAGAAAGATGGCGGCATATTTTGGACTGGCGAAGAGCACGCGTAGTTTGTGCTCAAAGGCCAGACCCACAATGCCGACGGGAATGGTGGCGCAGATGAGCAGCCAGGCCAAGCGCTGGTTTGAGCTAGTTACTTCGCGACGCTTTATTGACGTGAAGAGTCCACCGCCAAGTTCTAGCCAGGTCTTTCGGTAATAGACGATGAGCGCCACGGCCGTGCCAACGTGAAGGCCGACGAGGAAGGCCAAGAAGAAAGATTCACTCTGGTTTTCGCTACCTACCAGGTTGTGCCAACCAAAGAGTGCAGGCACGAGCACACCATGGCCAAGACTGGAAACGGGAAAGAGCTCGGTGACCCCTTGGAGGATTCCCATCACGATTGCTTGGAAATAACTCATGCTCTGCGCTCCATGTCTCCATCATCACCGTGATCGGTAATGCTCTGCCAAGGTTAGGGCGCAAATCACGAGACGGAGGGCTCCTATGACAGATGCAGACTTGGGCAGTTATCTTTGGATTCTTCGTCATGCTCAGGCCGAGGCCGAAGGCAGTGCAGATGACCATGCACGCGCCCTGACCGCGAAGGGTGAAGGCCAGGCCCGCGCCCTGGCCGCAGCCATCAGCAGCGATCCCCTCCTGTCCTCGTTTCCCCTGCCTGAGTTGCTCCTAGTCTCCTCAGCCAAGCGAACGGCCAGCACCGCAGCCTTGGCTTTCGGTCCCATTGCCGTGGATCAAAGCCGGAACTACTACCACGCGGGTAGCCAAGAGTGGTTGGCTGCCCTGCGCTTATGCGATCAGCGCTCCGTGGCGGTAGTCGGCCATAACCCCAGCGTGGCGCTCTTGGTCTCTGAGCTCATAGGCGAAGATATCGGCGCTTACCCACCCTGTTCGCTGAGCGTTCTCGGTTTTGACGCAGGCCTGAGTGAGATTGCCCTTGGTGATGGACTGCTCTTAGCGAGCTGGCGTACAGCAACGATCTAGCGCCCAAGCGCAAGAGGAGACTTAGAGGCTGCGCAGGATTGCTGCGTCACCTTGTCCGCCACCACCACAGAGGGCAATGGCTGCAGTTCCGCCGCCACGACGCTTGAGCTCGATGAGCGAGTGCAAGGCCAGACGCGTACCCGACATGCCTACAGGGTGACCAAGCGCGATGGCTCCACCGTTGACGTTGACCTTCTCGGGATCAATACCCAACTCATCGGTTGACGCAAGGCCCACGGCTGCGAAGGCCTCGTTGAGCTCGTAGAGGTCAATGTCACTGGGGTTCTTGCCAATCTTGGCAAGCGCGGCCTGGATGGCGCGAGCAGGCTGGTGCAGCAGCGAAGCGTCAGGTCCAGCGACCTGGCCGTAGGCGAGCAGTTCACCGAGAGGGTTCACACCCAACTCTTCAGCCTTGGCCTTAGACATCACGACAACGGCAGCGCCACCGTCGGAGATCTGCGACGCATTACCGGCGGTGATGGTTCCGTCCTTAGCAAAGGCGGGGCGGAGGGCTCCCAAAGACTCCAAAGAGGTTTCGCCGCGGACGCCCTCGTCAACGCTGAAGATCTTGGGGTCACCCTTGCGCTGAGGAATGGAAACGTCGACGATCTCGTCAGCGAACTTTCCCTCGGCAATGGCACGAGCAGCCTTGGCGTGGCTCTCCGCACTGAAAGCATCCTGGCGGTCACGAGAAATGCCGACCACCTTGTTGTAGTTCTCAGTGCCTAGACCCATGGCGCACTGGTCAAAGGCGCAGGTCAGGCCGTCAAACATCATGGAGTCAACCAAGTTGGCGTCACCAATGCGCAGACCGGAGCGTGCTCCAGCAAGGGTGTAAGGGGCATTGGTCATGGACTCCATGCCACCAGCGATGACAATGTCGGCTTCACCGGCATTGATCATGAGGTCAGCGAGGTAGATCGTGTTGAGACCTGAGAGGCAGACCTTGTTCACGGTGGTGGCGTTGACCGACATGGGGATGCCACCCTTGAAGGCGGCCTGACGTGCGGTGATTTGGCCTTGGCCTGCTTGGATGACCTGGCCCATGAGGACGGCGTCAACCTGCTCGCCAGAAATCCCGGCGCGCTGCAGTGCGGCGGCGATGGCAAAGCCACCGAGGTCCATCGCGCTGAAGCCAGCGAGTGAACCAGAGAGCTTTCCGATAGGCGTACGTGCTCCGGCAACAATGACAGATCCAGCCATGGGTCCTCCTCAACTCTCGACCGCAGCCTGCGATCGATGCCTTTCCACCGAGTGTGGGACGGCTATCCCACGATAGCGCCCCTCGGCTCTGGGCTCCTCTTGGCCTCCTTGCCAAGGAGTACAGCCGGACACAGGACAGCAGCGCTCTCAAAAGGCAAGATGGGCCCATGTCGCCCCCTGTTTCAAAGCCCTTCAAGCGAGTACGCAGCCTTGGATCCCTGCTCGTGCTGGCCGTCGTCCTCGGAGCCTGTGGCTCTGGCAAGCTCGCTTCGTCTGCCCCGCCCCATCATGGGCTTACGGGAATGTTTAATAAGCGCTACTGCGAGATCTTGCTCGTTTCTGGGGTCAAGCCACCAGCAAAGGGCTTGGTTGCGACCGTGTACAACAGCTACCCCATGAATGATTGCCCTGCAGATGCCTGGAGCAAGGTAGACGTTCAGGCTGAAGCAAAGGCCAGGGGAGCCATTGCCGGTTTGCGCAATGGCCCTCGCTATTGGCTGATCGATGGGGTGAGTAAGCAACATGAGGGAAAACTTCCTCTGACCCATTTCAACGGGATCGCGATGACGGCTGACGCCACGGTGCCAGTGACCCCTGCTGATGTCGCCGCCGGTCGCTCCATCTACACCGAGCATCTCGTGCATCGTTCAACGGTCTTTAGTTTTCCGGCCGGCAAAGACCGCTACGAGCTCGTTGATCCAAGGGGAAGGGTCTGGGTGATGCAGACCTATTCTGCGCAGATTGATCCCACGCTCAGCCTGAAATCTCTTGCTGGTCTCGCTGGCAAGCTCTCGCTACCTCCGGCTTGGAAGTTCCGCGTCATCGCCCATCCCCAGGCCCTGGCCTTGTCCACCGTCAGTACTGATGCCCACGTACTTCAAGACGACTTGATGAACTCCTACTCCCTCCTTCCCGCCGGCCAGCATTGATGCGGGTACTGCGTAGGGGCGACGCCCGCGCCTTGAGCCGGTAGGGTTTTGAGCCATGAGCGAGATCCTTGAAGCCGTTATTGCCGGAGCTAGCGCTGAAGAGCTGGCCACCATGGAAATGCCCGAGTCCTACCGCGCGAGTTTTGTGCGCCGCGAGGACCAGGACATGTTTGCTGGTCTGGAGTCAGAGGACAAAGATCCCCGCAAGAGTTTGAAACTGGGCGAAGTTGCGCTTCCTGAACTCGCCCCCGATGAGGCCTACGTGGCCATCATGGCTTCGTCTATCAACTTCAACACCGTATGGACCTCGATCTTCGAGCCCGTCTCCACTTTTGGCTTCCTTGACCGCCTCGGCAAGGAAAGTGCCTGGGGCAAGCGTCACGCCCTCGATTACCACGTTGTCGGTTCTGACGGTGCTGGCGTTGTCCTCAAGACGGGTTCAGCGGTGCGTAATTGGAAGACCGGTGATCAGGTCACCATTCACTGCAACTACCTCGATGACCAGGACCCAAGTGCTCATGATGACTCCATGCTCGCCTCTAACCAGCGCATCTGGGGCTTCGAGTCGAACTTCGGTGGCCTGGCTGATATCGCCGTCGTAAAGGCCAACCAGCTCATGCCCAAGCCTACGCACCTCTCTTGGGAAGAGTCAGCGATTAACGCTCTGTGTAACTCGACTTCGTATCGCATGCTTGTCTCTCGCAATGGTGCGCCACTGACCCAAGGCGACAAGGTGTTGGTCTGGGGAGCTTCAGGCGGCATCGGTTCCTATGCCGTGCAGCACGCGATCAATTCGGGAGCTACTCCAGTTGCCGTGGTGTCGAGTCCTGAGAAGGTTGAGCTCATGCACGGTCTTGGCGTAGAGCACGTCATTGATCGCCGCGAAAAGGGCTATCGCTTCTGGTCAGATGAGCACACCCAGGACGAAAGCGAATGGCGTCGTTTGGGCAAGGACATCCGCGGCCTTGTTGGTGCAGATGTGGATGTGGTCTTTGAGCACCCTGGTCGCCAGACCATGGGCGCCAGCGTCTTTGTGACCAAGCGTGCAGGAACCATCGTGACCTGCGCGGCAACCTCTGGCTACATGATTGAGTACGACAACCGTCACCTTTGGATGAAACTCAAGACCATCAAGGGCTCGCACTTCGCCAACTACCGCGAAGCCTGGGACGCGAACCAGGCCATCTGTGATGGTCGCGTAGTTCCGCCGCTTTCAGCGGTCTATGACCTCGAGGGCGTTGGCGAAGCTGCCTACCAGGTTCACCACAACCTTCACGAAGGAAAGATCGGCGTGCTCTGCCTCGCTCCCAGTGAGGGACTTGGCATTAGCAATCACGAGCTGCGCGAGAAGCTTGGCGAAGACCGCCTGACGCTGTTTCGTCGCCACGGCGCCTAGTTAGGAAAAGAGCAGATCATGGAATCACTTCTTACCGAGATTGACCACGTTGCCATTGCGGTGAACGACCTAGAGGCCGCCATCGCTTGGTACGGGGAAGTCTTTGGTGCCAGCGTTGAGCACCGCGAGCGCGTTGACTCAGACGGCGTCGAAGAGGCCCTCTTAAAGGTTGCTGATTCCTATGTCCAGCTCCTGACCCCAACGACTGATGAGTCACCGGTGGCTAAGTACCTGGCCAAAAAGGGTGAGGGTCTTCATCACATTGGCTACCGCGTAGCCAACTGCGCCGAGGCTCTCGAGGCCGTGAAGGCTGCTGGAGGCAGGCTTATTGATGAGGCCCCAAGGCCGGGTTCACGAGGCACCACGGTGGCCTTTGTGCACCCCAAGACCTCTTTTGGCACCCTCATTGAACTCGTTCAGGAGTAAGGGCGATGGGCGCTTTGCCCGTGACCGTCTAGCCTGATCCACCATGGAACACAGCATGGAAGAACGCATTGCCGACCTCGCTGCACGCAAGGAGGAGGCCCTCCACGCAGGCTCTGAAGCCTCCGTTAAGCGTCAGCACGACAAGGGCAAGCTCACCGCACGTGAGCGCATTGACTACCTCCTCGACGAAGGCTCCTTCCAAGAGCTCGACATGCTCGCTCGTCACCGTGCCCATGGCATGGGTCTCGAAGAGTCACGTCCTTACACCGATGGTGTGATCACCGGTTTCGGAACGGTTGACGGTCGCAAGGTTTGTGTCTTCTCCCAGGACTTCACCGTCTACGGCGGTGCCCTTGGTGAAGTTTTCGCCGAGAAGATCCACAAGATCATGGACCTCTCAGCCTCGCTGGGCGTGCCCATGATCGGTCTCAATGACGGTGCGGGTGCCCGTATTCAAGAAGGCGTTGTGTCACTGCACTCCTATGGCGGCATCTTCCACCGCAACGTTCAGGCTTCGGGCGTCATTCCTCAAATCTCGGTGATCCTTGGACCCTGTGCTGGTGGAGCGGTTTACTCACCAGCCATGACGGACTTCATCTTCATGGTGGACCAGACCTCACACATGTTCATTACTGGTCCTGATGTCGTCAAGACCGTTACCGGTGAAGACGTCACCCTTGAACAACTCGGTGGCGCCATGAGCCACGCGAGTAAATCGGGTGTTGCCCACCTCGTGGGACCAGACGAACACGCCGTGCTTGACGAGGTGAAGTTCTTGCTGGGCTTCTTGCCAGCAAACAACATGGAGCTTCCCCCCATTGAAGCTGGTGGCGATGACCCCGAGCGTCTCTGCGAAGACCTCCGCGACATCCTGCCCGCAACGTCTAACCAGCCCTACGACATGAAGAAGATCATTGCTTCGGTGGTTGACGATGGTGAATACCTCGAGATTCATGCCCACTACGCCATGTCCATCACCTGTGGCTTCGCCCGCATTGGCGGCCGGCCGGTAGGCATCGTGGGCAACCAGCCCGCGGTACTCGCGGGCGTGCTCGACATTCACTCTTCAGAAAAGGCCGCGCGCTTTGTGCGTACCTGTGACGCCTTCAATGTGCCACTGGTGACCTTCGTGGACGTGCCCGGCTTCATGCCAGGCACGGACCAGGAATACGGCGGAATCATCCGCCACGGAGCCAAGTTGCTCTACGCCTACTGC
>Ga0114962_10003567_pt1 | contig 12571 bp, 15 predicted proteins | sample C_130820_MF_Meta_FD_87017 | JGI IMG/M metagenome (GOLD analysis project Ga0114962, IMG submission 87017) | Freshwater microbial communities from Lake Croche, Canada to study carbon cycling - C_130820_MF_MetaG | ecosystem: Environmental > Aquatic > Freshwater > Lake | place: Lake Croche, Canada... | reverse complement strand
TCCCGCCGGATGGCCCGGTGCGCACAAAGATAATGGGCACCGTTGACGAGATGAAGACCCAGCGGGCCGAGCGCAAGCGTGACTTCCTGAACTGGCAGATAACCGAGCAGATCGAGGAGTTCCGCGACGAGCAAGAGCAGATGCTCACCCAGCTACCGCTGGGCGGCTCGCAGTACCTCAAGCTGTGGTACGACGAGCAGAAGAAGCGCCCGATCATCGAGTTCCTGCCAATCGACCGAATTATCCTGCCATTTGCGGCATCGAACTTCTACACGGCGCAACGCGCTGCCGAGGTCCACGAGCTTACCGAGTGGGAGTACAACCGTCGCATCGCCAACGGCATGTACAAGGACGGCGCACGCATCACCTCGGGCCAAGAGCCCGAGCAGACCAAGGCTCAAAAGGCCAACGACAAGATTGAGGGCCGCAAGTTTCAAGATAATGACGACGGGCTGCGCAAGGTCTATCACATCTACACCTATCTGGAGCTCGAGGACGACAAGGTTGCCAATGGCGAGATGGCCCCGTACATCATGATGGTGGACGAGCAGAGCTCTGAGGTCATCGGGCTGTACCGCAATTGGGAAGACGGCGACGATACGATGACCAAGCTCGACTGGATCATCGAGTTCAAGTTCATCCCGTGGCGCGGCGCGTACGCAATCGGGCTACCTCACCTCATCGGCGGTCTTTCCGCGGCCCTGACGGGCGCTTTGAGGGCCTTGCTGGACTCTGCGCACATCAACAACGCCGCCACGATGCTCAAGCTCAAGGGGGCCAAGATATCGGGGCAGACGCAGCAGATCGAGGTCACCCAAGTGGCTGAGATCGAGGGCGCACCGGGCGTTGATGACATCCGCAAGATCGCAATGCCAATGCCGTTCAACCCGCCCTCGCCGGTGCTGTTCGAGCTGCTGGGCTGGCTGGACAATGCCGCCAAGGGCGTGGTTACAACCAGCGAAGAGAAGATAGCCGACGTCACCAGCAACTCCCCGGTGGGCACTACGCAGGCGCTGATCGAGCAGGGTGCCGCCGTGTACTCCGCAATCCACGCCCGGCTGCACCAGTCGCAGGCCCGCCTGATCAAGGTGCTGTGCCGGCTAAACCGCTGGCACTTCGACGAGATGCGCAAGGGCGACATTGTTGCAGATCTGGCAATTGAGCGTGAAGATTTCAACAAGAACACCGACGTCATTCCGGTAAGCGACCCGCACATCTTCTCCGAGACCCAGCGCATGGCGCAGATGCAGGCCGTACTGCAACGCGCCGATGCGCATGCCGACCTGTACAACGCCAAGGCCGTCGAGGAGCGCTTCCTCAAGCAGCTAAAGATACCCAACATCAGCGAGCTGCTCAAGGACGTGCCCGCGCCCGAGCAGCGTACGCTGGCGGACGAGAACGCGGCCATGTCGCTTGGGCACCCGTCGTACGCGTACATGCAGCAGGACCACATAGCGCACATACAGGGCCACCTGATGTTCGGCATGGACCCGTCTTTCGGGGCAAACCCGTTCATCGCGCCGCAGTTCCTGCCCAACGCGATTGAGCACATCAAGCAGCACATGACGCTGTGGTACCTGAACCGCATGAACGGCTACGTGGCAAACCTGCGCGATGGCAGGCCGGTGCGCGACTACGACAACCCCAAGCTGACGGCCATCATTGACAAGCTCTACGCCACCGTCGGCCAGCACGTCGCGCTCGATAGCCAGCAGGTGTTCTCGCAGATCCTGCCCCAGCTCACAAAGCTCCAGCAGATGCAGCAGCAGAACAAGCAGCAGCCAATACTGCCGCCCGATGCGCAGGTTGTCAAGGACACGTCCATGGCTGAGACCCAGCGCAAGGCGGCAAAGGATACGCAGGACGTGCAAATGGCGCAGGCCAAGTTCAAGGACGACACCCAGCGGGCGCAGGCGGATATGCAGGCCAAGGCGCAGGACGACGAGCGCAAGGGGCAATTGCAGATGCAAATGGCGCAGGACGAGATGCAAGCCAAGGCGCAGGACGACGAGCGCAAGGGGCAGTTGCAGCTACAGCTAGCAACCATGGACAATCAGACCAAGGTGCAGATAGAGAACGCGAAGCTAATGCACGAGGCTATTACTCAACCGGGGGAAACCCCATAATCCCAAGGAGCCAAAAATGGCAGCTAATGATACCGAACAGAAAAGTGAGCTCGTGCCCCAGCACAAGCGCTTGGCCATGGGCGAGAAGCTCGACGGCACCAGCCTGAAGCCGAAGGGCCAGTCGCAAGACAACAAGCCACGCAGTGGCCTGAGCCACGTCAAGTCCAAGAAGTGATATCCGAGCTAATCCACGTCATGAAGACGCGCCAAGCGGAAATCCGCTTGGCGTTAGCGGAAGGCCATGCCAGTAATTTTGAAGCGTACCAACGCTGTGTAGGTGAATATCAGGGTATCCAGTGGGTACTGGACTCCTTGAACGCAAAACTCGCTGAGAACGAATAAGGCCGCAAGGCCCCAAGCTGCGCTGAAATATGCGCTTTTTAACGCACTGAAATATGTGCTTTGTCGATAGGAGTGAGTATGTCAGAGATAACCCATATTGGCGGTACCCAAGGCGAGTCCGATCCCGCCGAACTAGCGTGGGCCTTCCCGGACGCGCAACCCGGTCAGGCACCCTTTGGTGGCCGGGTAGTCATCCAGCTACGTCGTATCAAGAAAAAGACCGCGGGCCGGATCATCTTGGTGGCGGAGACCAAGGAAAACGAAAAGTGGAACAACATGATCGGCAAGGTCGTGGCTGTTGGGCCGTTGGCCTTTAAGAACCGCGAAACGATGGCGTCATGGCCCGAAGGCAGTTGGGCGCAGGTTGGTGATTATGTTCGCGTACCCCGTTGGGGCGGCGACCGCTGGGAGCGCGATGTTCCCGGCGAGGACGATGGGGAAGATCCCATTTTGTTCATGACCATCAACGATCACGAATTGATAGCGAAGGTCACCGACGACCCGCTCTCGTTCAAAGCCTACGTCTAGGAGAAACACCATGGCCACTAAATCAGAAACCACAGAAGAAATAATGCACGTCGAAGAGGACAAGGACGGCACCGCTACAGTGGAGCTGCCCGAGGGGCTACTGCCCCATAGCAACGATGACGAGCCCGAGGAGCCTAAGCAACGGGCCACTGACGATGGTGATGAGGACCACCCGGACGACAGCGAAGCGGTACGCGCAGCGCGTCGTGCACGTCGGCGGTCCAAGAAGGACCTGATCCGCAAGACCAACGAGGAGAAGGACGTCCGCCTGCAGATGCTGCAACGCCAGAACGAGGAGCTGACGACCCGGCTTTCCCGGGTGGAGCAGAAGACCCAAGCGCAGGACGTTAGCCGGCTCGACAAGGCTATCGAGGATCAGCAGGTGCGGCTAGAGTATTTCCGCATGAAACTATCCGAGGCCACCGGGGCTGGAGACGGGGAGAATGCGGTCAAGGCGCAGGAAGGGCTCTACGACACCAAGCAGGCCATAGATCAGCTTGCCCGGATGAAGCAGCAGGCTAATCAAGCCCCGCCGCCCCCGCAAAAGGCTGTTGACCCATCAGTACAGCGTCACGCGGCGAACTGGATCGAGCGCAACGAATGGTACAAACCCGACTTGTCGGATACGGACAGCAAGATCGCCAAGCAGCTCGACGAGGAGCTTACAAAGCAGGGCTGGAACGCTGGAACCGCCGATTATTGGGAGGAACTCGACAGCCGCTTGCAAAAATATCTGCCGCACCGCTATAATGGCGCGTCGGACAAACGTGACACTAACAGATCACCGAGGAATACCGTTGGAAGTTCAGGGCGTGAGGCATCAGCCGCATACGGGGGCACAAACCGCACCTTCACTCTATCAGCCGAACAGGTTAGAGCGATGAAGGACGCGGGCATGTGGGACGACCCTGCTAAGCGAGCGAAGATGGTCAAGCGCTATGCAACAGAAACACGTAACAATACTCGGAGTAACTAGTCATGGAATCACGTTTAAAAAAATCTTTAAGTGCCGGTGGCCGCGAAACTCGTGCAAACGAGGACGCTAGCCGTGCATCCCCCGAAGATAAGTTCGCTTCTACACAGGAACGTCGCAAGATGTGGAGTGAGGAGTGGACGCAATCAGCATTGCCTAAAATGCCCAACCTAAGCGGATGGCATCTTTGCTGGCTTTCAACCACCAACAGCTACGACTCCATTGATAAGCGGATTCGCCTCGGGTACGTTCCAGTTAAATCTGAAGAGTTACCGGGCTATGAAGACTATCGCGTGAAGGCCGGCGAGCATGTTGGGCATATCTCCTGCAACGAAATGTTGCTGTTCAAGTTGCCGATGGATGTCTACCAAGAGATCATGACGCACATGCACGACGAGAAGCCTCGCGAGGAAGCGGAAAAAATCCGCGTCCAAGTCGAGCAGCTTCAAGGAGCGCGGGACAGCAACGGCAAGTCGCTGGTGGCCGTTGAGGGCGAAGGAATGGGCAATTTTGTTGACAGGCAAACCAATCATGCGCCGGTCTTTTCCGGTTAACTAAGGAGTTTTTATGAGTTCAACCTCTGCTCCGTTTGGCTTGCGTCCTGCGTTCCACCCCTCTGGTTTGGATCGCGCACAGGCGCTTGCTGGCGGTATAGCCTCGACCTACGGGTCGAATATCTTGAAGGGGCAACCCGTCAAGTACAGCAAGGGTGTCGGCACCATCGTCATCGCTACTGCAGGAGCCGCTTGGAGTGGCGCTTTTGCTGGCGTTGAGTGGACTGACACGACGGGACGTCGTCGCGTTTCTAACTACTGGCCCAGCGGTACTACGTACATTGCTGGATCGTGTATTGCGTATTTCTACAACGACAACAACATCGTTTACGAAATCCAGACTAACGCAACTATTGCTCAGACCTCTATCGGGAATGAGTACAACTTCGCTAGTGCTACCGCTGGTTCCCCAACCACTGGCCTGTCAGCCGCCATGCTTGGCGTCTCGACTGCCGTTGGTGATGGTTCGCAAGGCGACATGCGCGTCGTAGACATTGCCCCTTATCAGGACAATGAATGGGGTGACGCTTATGTCATCGTCCGCGTGGTCAACGCATACTCGCAATTCTTCGGTAACTTTACCGCGATTGCGTAACCAAGGAGCTAAATCATGGCCGCACCAATGCGCAGTACGGACTTTCGGAGTATCGTTGAGCCTATCCTCAACGAATGCTTCGATGGAGTCTATGACCAACGTGCCGACGAGTGGAGCCGAGTGTTCCGCGAAGAGGATGGCATCCCACGTAACTACCACGAAGAACCCGTCTTGTACGGTTTCGGCGCGGCACCGCAGTTGCCTGACGGCACTCCGGTTACGTACCAACAGGGTGGTGTTCTGTTCCTTCAGCGCTATGTCTACAAGGTCTATGGACTGGCTTTCGCCCTGACCAAGGTCCTAGTGGAAGATGGCGACCACATCCGTCTAGGTCAAGTGTACGCACGTCACTTGGCACAGTCGCTCGTGGAGACCAAGGAACTGCTATCGGCTAACGTCCTGAACGTAGCATTCAACTCCGCTTATACCGGGGGCGATGGCGTATCGCTGGTCAGCACTGCTCACCCAATCGTGAACGGTACTTTCAGCAATCAATTGGCTACCTCGGCTAACCTGTCGCAGACATCGCTCGAGCAGATGCTGATACAGGTTCGTCAAGCGGTGGACAACAACGGCAAGAGGATTCGTTTGGTGCCACGTCAGCTCGTCGTGGCCCCGGGCAACATCTTCCAAGCTGAGGTTCTGCTCAAGTCGGTACTGCGTACCGGCAACGCCAACAACGACATCAACCCGGTGAAATCCATCGGCTTGCTGGACGAGGGCGCTGCCGTTATCAGCCGTCTGACGAGCCCCACCGCATGGTGGGTGCAGACCGACGCTCCAGAGGGCATGAAGCTCTTGATGCGTCGTCGTCTTGAGAAGACGATGGAAGGCGACTTTGAAACCGACTCGATGCGCTACAAGGCGACAGAGCGTTACACGGTTGGCTTCACTGACCCCCGCGCAATCTACGGCACGCCCGGCGTGTAAAGCAAGCAGGGGCTGGGGTAACACCCAGCCCCTTTTCTTAATGTTTGGTCAAACTTTTCAAGGAGCAGACCATGCCTCAGTTTTCAGATGATCTTTTTCTAGGCCCAGCGCAGACGTATATGGGTACGGGCATCCGCCCGTATACCACAACTTTTACAGGTTCGATTGCTACAACTACGCTGACCGTCACCGCCCTACTGCAAGGCGCACCGATTGTTCTTGGTATGTACGTCGATGGTGCTAGCGTGACAGATGGCAGTTACATCACTGCGTTTGGCACTGGTCTTGGCGGCGTTGGCACCTACACAGTAAGCGCCTCATCCACCGCGTCCAGCACTACCATTACCGCGCATGGCAACATTGCGTTTGACGATCCGTCTCCGATGGACTTGGGTATCGGCCCACTAGGCCGCATCTACGTATGGGACGTTATTCCGCAGGCTTTGGTTGCAAACAATGTTGCTACTGCGCAAACCCCTACAACGGCTAGTTCGCTCACGCTGACTGCTGGCACTTCGGTAAAATCCGTTGTTCGCAACGATGGGGTATCGGTGTTGCAACTTGATTGCCCTCGCGCTGTTGGCGTAACAACTGGTGCTGGTGGTTCAGTCGCTTCGGCCAATTTGACAGTGTCGGGCTACGACTACTACGGTCAAGCAATGAGCGAAGTAATCGCATCTAGTGCTTCAGCTTCCACTTTGGTTAAAGGCAAGAAAGCCTTCTTCCAAATTACGGGTATCACGGTATCTGGCGGCACTACGGTAACAATCGCTGTTGGCACAACGGACATCCTTGGCATCCCAGTTCGCGTGTTGAATGTGGCTTATGTTGCAAGCGTCAAGACCAATAGCACATTGGCTCAAGACACCGGCACTTTTGCAGCCGCCGTAGCTACAACAGCTACTACCACCACTGGCGATGTTCGCGGAACGTATGTTCCCGGCACTGCGTCTGACGGTATTAACCGCACAGTGATGGGGATTTTGTTGCCCGCCATCGCTGTTGGCCCTAACGCTACTCGCGTTGGCGCTCTCGGTGTAACCCAAGCATAAGGAGAACGACATGGGCCAATTCAAGCCAATGGTGAAGATGGAGACCACCGAGCCTTCAGTTATTCTGAAGCTCAAGAAGGGTGGTCACGTCGCTTCTAAGCATGCGGATGAGCATGGCCACACCAACATGAAGGGTAGCAACTTCATGTCCGGGCGTAACGAGGAGCAAGCCGAGAAGGGTGCATCCCCAAAAAAGCCGTCGATGGCGGAGCGTCGTAACGCGATGTCTGGTGCCTTGATGTCCAAGAAGGGCGGCAAGGTAGCGCACAAGGCTCTAGGCGGCGCTATGGGCGCTCCTATGGGTGCTCCTATGGGTGCTGCCCCGATTGATCCTCGCAAGGCCGCTATGATGCGGGCGATGATGGCTCGGCGCAATGCGATGGCTGCTCCCGCCATGGCTGCTCCCGCCATGGCTGCTCCCGCCATGGCTGCTCCCGCCATGAAGAAGGGCGGCAAGGCTGGTGACGCTGCTCAGGACAAGGCCATGATCAAGAAGGCCTTCAAGCAGCACGATGCCCAAGAGCACATGGGTGCCAAGGGTACCAAGCTGAAGCTGAAGAACGGCGGAAATGCCGTTGGCGCGTACGTGAACACCAAGGTCGTTGACGGTGACAAGACTGACAAGGCCAGTGGCACCGGCAAGATCAAGATGGGCAAACCGGCAGGGTATAAAGCCGGCGGCACCATCGAAGGCAATGCAGGCAAGTTTGCGAAAACCAAGGTGGTTGATGGCGATAAGGCCGATCGGGCTAGCGGCACTGGCGGCGTCCGCATGGGCAATGCCGGTGGATTTGCTGAAGGTGGCTTGGCTAATCGCCCGGCGGACACCGCATCACCCGGCGTGACCAACACCAAGACCGGTGAGGTCAAGGAAGCCAATGCTGGTGGGTACAAGAAAGGCGGTTCAGCAAAAAAAGCCTTCGCTACGGGGGGCAGTGTTAACAACGCTGGTCACCCCGTAGCGTATCCGGCCAAGCCTGTTTCCAAGCCTGTCAGCAATGATCGCCAATCCGGCACCTTCAAGAAGGGCGGCAAGGTCCAGTACAAGGACGTTGGCGGCAAGGTGGAAGATCTGTCTGGGGGAGCGTATGATGCGTCTGTGCAAGATAGGCAGAACGACGACATGAGCATAGCCAACGCTATACGCAACGCCCCTGCCAATGCGATGAATGCCACCATGCGCTTGCTAGGCAAGAAGCCCGGCGCTGGTGCCGGGCGCGGGTTTGTAAACCCGCCGATGGCCCGTAAGGGCGGCGGGATGTGCTAGAAGGTAATGGGTAGGGGCTTCGGCCCCTGCTTTTAATTTTTGGGGAAATAAATGCGACCATTATATTTAGGCCCATACACGCCTGCTGAAGCGTCAACTACTGCGTTTAACGCACAGGGGTTTACTAGCACCGGGGCAGCTACTGCGCCAACTACTACCGCAACCACCGATAGCCTAGCGCACAAGGTAACGCTAACTTCGCCCTCACAGGCTTCTTTGGCGGGGGTTACATTTACGCTTGTTGGAACTGACCCTGACGGCCACGATATATCCGATTCTTTTATCGGGCCTGCAAGCGCCTCAACAGTTACAAGCACCAAGTTCTTTAAGACGTTGACGACGATTCAACCATCAGCAACGATGGGGGTTTTGACTCTTGCTGTTGGAATTTCAATTCTATCTATTTCGCCAACGATAGCGTTGACCAATTCTTCAGCAGCGGCTGGCATGACAGTGGCTATTACGGGCACAATTAACTACACGATGTACGAGACTTTTTCAAATGTCTTTGTGCATGATGCAAATACGGTCTCAACAACGATTACTGCTTTGGCATCTAAATCAGCTAACACATCGGGGAATGCTTCTGTTAGCGCCACTGGGGTTTTGCTGCTTGTCAACTCTGTCACTGCTCCCGCAACTTTTACTATTTGGCTAAATCAAAATAGTTCTGGTCTAGCATAGCATGGCTGATGAGATATCCACCGCGAGAGAGCTTGCTACCCATGCAGCAGATATAGATCATCTGCAAAAGGACATGGACAAGCTGATGTCGGATATGGAAGACATCAAGAAGACGCTGATAGCCATTCAGTCCACGTTGGCTGAAGCCAAGGGCGGCTGGAAGATGCTGATGTTGTTGGGCGGCGCTGGTGGATTGTTTGGTTCTTTGATAACACAGGTTGTGCATAATTTTCCGCCTTGGAGTAAGTAATGCCAAGCAAATCCGCAGCCCAACACCAATTGATGCAAGCCGTTGCGCACAACCCTGCGTTTGCCAAGAAGGTTGGCATTCCTTCAAAAGTCGGCAAAGAGTTTGCCAAGGCTGATAAGGGAAAGAAATTTAAAGAAGGCGGGCCAAGCCTAGCGGTTGGTCGCGGCGAGAAATTATCCGTAGAGAAGGGCGCAGGGCTTACGGAGAAGGGCAGGGCCAAGTACAATCGGGAGACGGGATCACACCTGAAGGCACCACAGCCCCAAGGTGGTGCCCGTAAGAATTCATTTTGTGCCCGCATGAGCGGGGTGGTCAAACATTCAACGGGGGACGCTCCACGCGCCAAGGCATCACTGCGGCGATGGAACTGCCCCGGATGGTAGGGAACAGCATGGCTAATGTTAAAAAAATGGCTAGCGGCGGCGCTTTATCGGACATAGTAGGAGCCGCTAATTCCGTGCCCTCGGGTGACGCTTCCAGCGCCCCGAGCGCAGCCCCGGCCCTGAACAGCAACGCAACCGCGGGTGCCGCCAACAACTTGAGCAACATCAGCCAGAGCGCGGATCAGGTCCAAAAAGCCATAAGCACCGCGGCTAACGCGCTCAACGGCAGCGGCACAGCATCGTCGTTTAAGAAGGGCGGCCACATCACCACCCGGCGCGTATCGAGCGTAACTAGGTCTACGAAGTCGCCTACTTGGTAAGGAAGATCAATGGCCTACTCGGGTACCGTTGGACAGACCGTAATAACGGTGCAACAGGTCATTGACCACGGCGCTCGTCGTTGTGGCAAATTGGCCGAGGAATTGACCGTTGAGCAGGTGCAGTCGGCCAAGGAGTCGTTGTTCTTCTTCCTGTCCAACATGGCCAACATGGGGATCAACTACTGGGCCATAAGCAAGATAGTCATCGGCTTGAACGCCAATCAGTACATCTATGCCCTCCCGGTAGGGGCCGTGGACGCCCTAAACGTGCTCTACAGGACCATGAATCGCCCGTCTGGTGCCTATGCCTCATCCGCGGGTGGATCGGCCATAAACGTGGCTGATGACAACATCGCCACCTACTGCCAGCAAACGTCCACCAACGGCAACATCTCGGTGAGCTACGGCTCTACGGCCAACTACATCGGCTCGGTCGGCATGATGCCCTACGTTTCCGGTGGCGGTAGCGCTACGTGGAGTTACGTGTACGAGTCGTCGAGCGATGGTTCCACGTGGAACACCCTGTACACCGCGACATCGGTCACGGTCACGGACTCGCAGTGGCTGTGGCAGGACATCGACCCGGGTGCAAGCGTGGCGTACTACCGGATACGAGCCACCGGGGGTACGACCTTGGCGATTCGCGAGCTGTACTTCGGGAACAACTCGACCGAGATCCAGATGTCGCGCTTGAACCGTGACGACTATACGAACCTGCCCAACAAGAACTTCACGGCCAACCAGCCCTTCCAGTTCTGGTTTGACCGAACCATTCCGCAGCCCACCATGTACCTGTGGCCGGTGCCATCGACCTACTTTGTCCAAGCGACCGTCTGGTACTCACGCCAGATTCAAGACGTCGGGGCGCTATCGGGGCAGCTAGAGATACCGCAGCGTTGGTACGAGGCGGTCCTGATGAACCTGTCGCACAGGATGGCTTTGGAGCTGCCCGCGGTGCCTATGGAGCGCATTAGCTACCTTGAGGGTCAGGCGGAGAAGTACTTCCAGATGGCCGAGCAGGAGGAGCGCGACAAGTCGCCCATCATGTTCAGCCCCAACATCTCGGTCTACACGAGGTAACACCGGTGCCCCGCTTCCTAGACACCCTTGGCAACTCCGACATCGCGATATTTATATGCGACCGGTGCAAGATGAAGCGTGCCCATTCCGATGCCCGAAACGACCCCAACTTCCCGGGCCTTCGGGTGTGCGGCGAGGGCTGCGCGGACCAGATAGATCCGTACAGGCTCGCTGCCCGCCAGACCGAGCGAATAACCATACGTTTCCCGCGGCCTGATGTTAATATCGACGCTAACGACAACTACTTGATATCTACCGGCTACGGTCAACTTCAGATTTCTACGCAGGGGAACACGCAGACGCCTACGCAGAACGGGAACAACGACACGATTGCCCCTAGCCCTACTTCGAACACATAATGTCCGCACAAGTAACCATCGCCCAGCTCCCATCTGCCGGTTCAATCACGGGCTCGGAGCTCGTGCCCATCGTTCAGAACGGGCAGACGGTGCAGACTACCACCGCGGCCATCGCGGCGTCGCCGGCTCAGACGCAGACCTTCATCACCGTAAATCAAGAGCCAACCCTATCAAACAGCCGGTATTTGACAGTCGGCGCGGGGATGAGCATTGCCAGCAGTCAGGCGCAAGGGGCGCTACCGGTTAATCTTGTCAACGCACCGCTGTCCTTGGTGACATCACCAGCAGGCATTCAGGTCAAGACGGACGTAAACACGCTCACCAGCCGTTCCATCGCCATATCCGGGTTGGGACTAGCCATTGCTAACGGCTCGGCCATATCGGGCGACCCCACGGTGTCCCTGACGGGCATCATGTCGAACCTTGCCGGCACCACGGGCACGGGCCTGCTGGCGGTAAACGGCGTCGTGGTGACGCCGATAACCGTTACCGGGACCGCGAGCCAGATAGACGTAACGAATGGCAACACGGCCCCGATCATAGGCATTGCAAGCAATCCGGTACTGCCGGGGACCGGCGGGCTGGTCGTGCCGGCGGGCACTACGGGGCAGCGGGGCTCTTCCACCAACGGAAACTTCCGGTATAACACCACCACGGCGACCTTTGAAGGCTATGCAAACAATGCATGGGGCGCGGTAATAACCGGCTCTGGCGTTACGTCTATAGCCACTGGGACCGGCCTCACCGGTGGTCCGATCACCTCGACGGGCACGATCAGCATTGATGTCACCGGGGTTTCGGCGGCTACCTACGGATCGTCGTCAGTCGTTCCTGTAATCGCCGTGAACGCGCAGGGGCAGATCACAAGCGCAACGAACACAACAATCAACGCTGTAACGCTGACAACGGGCACGATCTCAACAACCCCTTCAGGCTCAACCGACATAGCCAACAAAAGCTATGTAGACACTGTTGCGCAGGGGTTAGACACCAAAGCAAGTGTTGTGGCTGGCACGACGGTGAACATCACTTTGGGCGGCACCCAAACCATTGACGGCATTGCGCTGGTTTCTGGTGATCGTGTGCTGGTAAAAAACCAAACATTGCCAGCAAACAATGGACTCTACC
>Ga0114962_10003565_pt1 | contig 12574 bp, 11 predicted proteins | sample C_130820_MF_Meta_FD_87017 | JGI IMG/M metagenome (GOLD analysis project Ga0114962, IMG submission 87017) | Freshwater microbial communities from Lake Croche, Canada to study carbon cycling - C_130820_MF_MetaG | ecosystem: Environmental > Aquatic > Freshwater > Lake | place: Lake Croche, Canada... | reverse complement strand
ATGTTTAAAGTTTTTAGAAACTGTTTAAAATATGGTGATCAGGTTTTTGTACGAGATCCAGAAAACTTTAAATTATATTGGGTTGATATGACCAAAGTAATTAAAGTTATTGTTAACGAAAGTGAAGGTAAAAAGCCAGAACAATATGTTATCAAAGATTTGAATATTAATTTAGAAAATCTAGTTGTATCTGAAAAGACAAATACAGATTTTGCTGCTAATCCTGCAACTGGTTTAGGTGGAACAGGTGGTGGTTCAACAACATCATATACTGTACCAAGTATGCCATATAATACAACAGGTTCACGTTTTAGTTTGGGTTTTAATGAAGCTGCTATTGATGCAAAACATGTTGTACATTTAAGTTTAACTGAAGGTCTTGATAGATTTTGGCCGTTTGGTCAATCAATATTAGAAAACGTTTTTAAAGTTTATAAGCAAAAAGAATTGTTAGAAGATGCAGTATTAATATATCGTGTGCAACGTGCACCAGAACGTAGAGTTTTCAAAATTGACGTTGGTAATATGCCAAGTCATATGGCAATGGCATTTGTTGAGCGTATTAAGAATGAAATTCATCAAAGACGTATACCAAGTATTGCAGGTGGACAAGCGATTGTAGATGCTACATATAATCCATTAAGTATGAACGAAGATTATTTTTTCCCAGTAACTGCTGATGGTCGTGGCTCAAGTGTTGATTTACTTCAAGGTGGTCAAAACTTAGGTGAGATTGATGATTTACGTTATTTTAATAATAGGTTAGCACGTGGTTTACGTGTACCAAGTTCATATCTTCCTACAGGTCCTGATGATAATACGACTCCACTAAGTGATGGTCGTGTTGGCACTGCTATGATACAAGAGTTTAGATTTAATCAATATTGTGAACGTTTACAAAATTATATTATTCGTAAACTTGATGAAGAATTTAAATTATTTTTACGTTGGAGAGGATTGAATATTGATGCTGGATTATTCAGTTTAGAGTTTAATCCACCACAAAACTTTGCAGCATATCGTCAAAGTGAATTAGATACTGCACGTATGAGTTCATTTACTAGTATAGAACAATATCCATATATTAGTAAGCGTTTTGCAATGGAACGTTTCTTAGGATTGACTGAAGAAGAAATCAATAAGAATGAGAGACAATGGCGTGAAGAAAACGGAAAAGATAATGATATTGACCCAGTAGGAAGTGATTTACGTAGTATAGGTATTAGTTCAGGTGATATTGAAACTGATATTAATACAGGTGAAAAAGCAGAAGCGGGTGGGGAAGAATCTGAAAATCCAGAATTAGAAGCTGCTGGTCAAGTACAGAAACCAATGATGGATGTTAATTCAATACCCGCTCCCGGTGGTAATGGAATGTAAAAGATAAATAATATTATGAAATTGTTTGAAATGTTCAATCCACCTATTCCAGGATATCAGGATGTAAGTGCTGATAATAGTAGTCCTAAGTGGAAAGAATCACGTAAAACAAAATTAACATTAAAGCAGATACGTAAATTACGTAAGATGAATGATGTTAGAAATTATGAAAAAGTAAATTACTTAAAGAAAATAAAAGAGCAATATGGTGTAAAACCAGAAGCCGGTGCAATGCCTGCTGCATAACAAGCCTCTTTTCTAATTATACCTTCCGAAAACGTAAAAAAACAGCACATTTAGAGCGGTTTTTTGCCATACCTGCTAAATAATTCTACAAAGCCATTTCACTTAGGAGAATAACGATGGACAACAAAAAATTTGAACAACTTATTGATTTGATTATCAATGAGAATGAAGAACAAGCAAAAGCATTATTCCATGATATCGTGGTTGAGAAGTCACGTGAGATTTATGAATCAATGATGGATGATGACATGTCAGAAGGCATGGGCGGTCAAGTAGGCGGTTTCTTAGATGAGATTTCTGCTGAAGAATCAGGTGTATTAGAAGGTGATGATGAATCAGAAGTATTAGATATTGAAGATGGTGCTGATGATGAAGAAATCATTGATTTAGACATGACTGATGACGAGCCAGATGGTACTGAAGAAGTAGAAGATACATTAGTTCGCATTGAAGATAAACTAGATGCATTGATGGCAGAATTTGAAGAAATTATGGCTGACGATGATGAAGAAGTTGCAGACTTTGATGATGAAGAAGCAATGGACGATGAAGAAGAAGCAATGGATGATGCAGAAGATTTAGCAGAAGCCATTAATTTAAAACAAGTACCAGGATTATATGGTTCTAAAATCGGCGGTGATAATGGTCAACAACCAAAATCAACTGTAGCAGCAAACAGCGGAGCACGTGGAATGGCAAGTAAGCCAGTCAACTTCGGCGGTAATGATGAAGCAGTTCCGACAGGTCCAAAGGGTCCAAGCAATGCTTACTCAAAGGGCGAAAAACAAGTTAAAGATGCTACCAGTTGGAAGAATGTACCTGCACAAAACAATGCAGACTTAGAATCAGCACCAAAGCCAGTCACTAAAGACGAAGCAGGTAAAGTTCGTAGTCCTGTAGCAGAGTCACGCAAGCCAGCGAAGCGTAGAATTTAAGGAATCTGAGAGCAATGGCTTTGTATCTCAAAGAACATCTGACGTTTGACCGCGCTAATATCGTGGTTGAGAGTGCAGGTGAAGGTAGTTTGAAAAGTCTCTATATGAAGGGGATTTTCATTCAGGGCGGGGTAAAGAACGCAAATGAGCGTATTTATCCTGTTTCTGAAATTGAAAGTGCGGTTGAAACTTTGAACAAACAGATACAAGAGGGCTACTCAGTCCTGGGTGAAGTAGATCATCCTGATGACTTAAAAGTCAATTTAGATCGTGTATCACATATGATTACTAATATGTGGATGGATGGTCCAAATGGATTTGGGAAGTTAAAGATTTTACCAACTCCAATGGGGCAGTTAGTAACTACCATGTTGGAGAGTGGTGTTAAACTAGGCGTATCAAGTCGTGGTAGCGGAAACGTGAATGACTATGATGGCAAGGTTAGTGACTTTGAAATAGTCACTGTGGATATTGTCGCACAACCGAGTGCACCGAATGCTTATCCTAAAGCGATTTATGAAGGTATGATGAATATGCGTCATGGTCATAAATTATTGGATATTACAAAAGGTGCACAAGGCGACAAAAAAGTAGAGAAATACTTGAAGGAGGAAGTAATGCGCCTCATCAAGGATCTTAAAATTAAATAAGGGGACACAAGCATGTTTGATGCTATCAAGCCATTACTTGAAAGTGGACTTATCAATGAAGATATCGGGCAACAATTAAATGAAGCCTGGGAAACAAAATTGAATGAGGCCCGCGAACAAGTACGTGAAGAACTCCGTGAGGAATTCGCACAACGTTATGAACATGACAGACTTGTGATGGTAGAAGCCCTTGACAAGATGGTTACAGACGGTCTAACAACTGAAATTGAAGAATTCCAGTCTGAAAGACAAGCAATGAACGAAGACCGCGTACAAGCAAAAATGAAACTACGTGAATCTGCTACAAAATTTAATGATTTTATGGTTACTAAACTAGCCGAAGAAATTAAAGAATTACGTAGTGATCGCCAAATTCAAAAAGAAAATCAACAAAAGTTAGAACAATTCGTTGTTCATGCTCTTGCCCGTGAAATTAAAGAATTCGCACAAGACAAACAAGCAGTTGTTGAAGCTAAGGTTAAGTTAGTTGCAGAAGGTCGCACACAATTAGAAGCATTGAAGGAACGTTTCGTTACTGAAAGTGCTAAGAGATTGAATGTTGCTGTAACAGGACAGTTAAAGGGTGAACTAGGTCAGTTGAAGGAAGATATCAAAGTTGCAAAAGAAAACAATTTTGGTCGCCGTATCTTTGAAAGTTTCGCAAGCGAATTTTCAGTTACTCACTTAAGTGAGAAAGTTGAAACACGCAAGTTAATCAATCAGTTACAAGATATGAATCATAAATTAGCTGAATCACAAGAGAAAGTAAACCAAGCAGAGAAGTTGGTTGAAACAAAAGAACGTGAAGTTCGTGTTATCAAAGAATCTAATGAACGTACAAAGGTCATTGGTTCATTGTTATCTTCTCTAAACGAGGAGAAAGCAGGGGTAATGCGTAGCTTACTAGAAGGTGTGCAAACAACTAAGTTGCAAGCCGCTTTCGATAAGTATCTACCAGCAGTTCTAAACACTGGCGCCGAGAAGAAGTCTGGAAAGACTTTAATCAGCGAAAGCGTAGTAGAAGTTACTGGGGATAAAGCTGCCAAACAAGAAGTTGATATTGAACAACGTGACAACGTTATAGATATCAAGCGTCTGGCAGGGCTTTAAAAATTAAAAGACATATCAGGAGAAATATTAAATGTCAAAAGTTCTATTAGAAGGCCGTTGGGACGAGACGAAAGAAGCTCTGTTAGAAGGCTTAAAGGGTACTCGCCGCTCAACAATGGGTGTTATCTTAGAAAACACCAAAAGGCAACTACTTGCTGAATCAACAGCAGGTACAACTACAGCAGGTAACATCGCTACACTAAACCGTGTGATTTTACCAGTTATCCGTCGTGTTATGCCAACCGTTATCGCTAACGAATTGGTAGGCGTTCAGCCAATGACAGGACCAGTAGGTCAAATTCACACATTACGTGTACGTTATGCACAAAACTTAGTGGACAACTCTGCTGCTCAAACTAGCGTTACAGCTGGTCAAGAAGCATTGAGCCCATTCACTATTGCTCAGGCATATTCACGTACACCACAACTTCAAACAACTGCAACAGGTTACACAGGTAACAATACAGCAGCTCTTGAAGGTAATGGTGGTAAGCAAATCAGCGTACAAATCTTGCGTCAGGCTGTTGAAGCCAAGTCACGTAAGTTGCAAGCACGTTGGACATTTGAAGCTGCTCAAGACGCACAAAGCCAACATGGCATTGACGTTGAGGCAGAAATCATGGCCGCTTTAGCACAAGAAATTACTGCTGAAATTGACCAAGAGATTCTATTGTCATTGCGTACATTAGCATCTACAGAGTATACATACAACCAAGCAACAGTATCAGGTACTGCGACTTACGTTGGTGACGAACACGCTGCATTGGCTGTTCTAATCAATCGTGTTGCTAACTTGATTGCACAACGCACTCGTCGTGGTGCTGGTAACTGGGCAGTTGTATCAAGTGCATCATTGACAGTATTGCAATCTGCAACTACTTCAGCGTTCGCACGTACTACAGAAGGTACATTCGAAGCACCTACAAACACTAAGTTTGTTGGTACATTGAACGGCGCTATGCGTGTGTTCGTGGACAGCTATGCCGCTGATACAGTTCCTGTATTAGTTGGTTATAAGGGTTCATCAGAGACTGATGCAGCGGCATTCTATTGCCCATACATCCCATTGATGAGTTCTGGTGTTGTTCTAGATCCAACAACATTCGAGCCAGTCGTATCATTTATGACACGTTATGGTTACATCGAATTAACAAACACTGCATCATCATTTGGTAATGCAGCTGACTATGTTGGTGAAATCGCAGTTCAAAACTTAACATTCCAATAATCAAATATTGGTTTAAGGGAAATAAAGGGTGCTTCGGCACCCTTTTCTTATATATACACTATGAATCAATTAATCTATACTCTAATCGTAACACACATTACTATTATATGCGTAACTCTATTTCTACATAGAGGACAAGCACATAAATCAATTATATTTCATCCAATACTAAGTCACTTTATGAGATTTTGGTTATGGCTGACAACTGGCATGGTTACTAAACAATGGGTAGCCATTCATCGTAAACATCATCAATCAACAGAAAAAGAAGGCGATCCACATAGTCCTCATGTTTTTGGAATTTGGACTGTATTATTTAAAGGTGCATTATTATATCATTCAGCAAGTAAAGATACTGTCATGGTTGCTAGTTATGGACAAGGCACACCCAATGATTGGTTAGAACGTAATTTATACACTAAGCATAGTAGACTTGGTATATTATTAATGTTATTAATAAATCTATATATATTTGGTATCATTGGATTATTAATATGGGGAATTCAAATGATATGGATACCATTTTGGGCTGCCGGAGTTGTTAATGGTATAGGTCATTGGTGGGGATATCGTAATACAGAAACTAGAGATAAGAGTAGAAATTTTTCAATGTGGGGTATAGTAATAGGTGGTGAAGAATTACATAATAATCATCACAACAATCCAGCAAGTCCTAAATTAAGTCAGAAGTGGTTTGAGTTTGATATAGGTTGGATGTATTTAACATTATTTAGATTTGTAAAATTAGCAAAATTAAGATAAATATCTTTATCTCAACGAGATGGGAAGTTTACTTAAAGGGCTCTACGGAGCCTTTTTTGTTGGCTGTGATTTATTTGACTATATAGTAGTATGATAGTCATGGCACCAATCTCAGTTGGAGAATTAATTGATAAGATAACTATTCTTTCTATAAAAGCAGAAAGATTAACTGATCCTAAAAAACAATTAAACGTTTCTAATGAATTGATAAAACTCAAAGAGATTGAATCCTCATTAAAAATGCCTAATATACAAGAGTTATATAAACAACTTTATTTTGTTAATAGTGAGTTATGGTATATTGAAGATAGTAAACGTCAATGTGAGAAGGATCAAAACTTTGGTCCTATGTTTATTGAATATGCACGTAATGTCTATATAAAGAATGACGAAAGAGCCAGAATTAAAAATGAAATCAATAAATTAGTTGGCTCATCTATTGTTGAGGAAAAAAGTTATTAATTAATTACTACATCTGCGTCAATTGTAATATCTAAAATAGACTTTTTCTTCTCTTTCATTTTCTTTTGATGAAGTCTGTTACAATTGGCGCAGAGTGTTTTCATATTAGTTTTTTCTTTGTTTTTCTTATTATCATCTTTGTACACAATGTCTAATTGACATTTATCTTCTGGTACAAATCCACACTTCTCACATTTATTTTTCTTGTTAAGTAAATAACCATTCTTTGGATTATATGATGCTTTAGCACATTGTGAACAATATTTGTGCCATTGTTTGAAGCCATGTTTGCTAAAACCATTTGGTTTTGCTAATGAAACTTTACAATTTTTACAAAGAGGACGGTTTGGTTGATGTATAAGCATATTCTATTTATAAAATAATTAAGACCCCTAGGGTGCTTTTTTCTTTGGTTTTAAAACGGAAAAAAAGATAAATAATTTATAACAGGATATTTAAAACATGTCATTTGAAAAACTTAATTCAGTAGGCGGCCTATCTGTTGGTATTCCAGCAGTTGATGTAGTTGCTGCTAACGGTATCGTTGTAGCGGATATTAATGCTAATATTGTTCAAGGTAACGTATTCCAATACTCAAACGGCCAGCCAATAAGTGGCGCCGCCGCAGGTGTTAATACTGAAGTACAGTTTAACGCCGGAAATAGTTTATTCGGTGCAAGTCCAGATTTCACATTTGATAGTGTAACCGGTCTATTAACGATAACAAACGTATCAGCAACAGGAAACGTAAATTTAGGTAGTGTTTCTAATCTTACAATTTCAGGTGGTACTGACGGATACTATCTACAAACAGACGGTTTAGGTAATTTAAGTTGGGCAGCAGGCGGTGGCGGAGGAAACGGTGATCCAGGTGGTTCAAATACTCAAGTTCAATTTAACGATGAGGGTTTATTTGGCGGTGTAAATGGGTTTACATTTAATAAAAATACAGGAATATTAACTGTTCCTATATTAACTGCAAATACAGTAAATGGTAACGTTGCACACGCTGAAACTGCAAATACTGTTGTAGATAATCAACAACCAAATATAACAAGTTTAGGTACATTAGTAAGTTTAACTGTCGCTGGAAATATTAATTCAGGTAATGCTAACTTAGGTAATTTAGTAATCAGTAATTACTTCAGTGGTAGTGGTAATTTATTAAGCAATGTAACAGCGGTAAAGTCAGGTACAGTTACAACAAATGCACAACCAAATATTACAAGTGTAGGAACATTAACTAGTTTAAGTGTTTCTGGTAATACAAGAACTGGAAACTTATCTACTACTGGAAATGCAAATGTATCAGGACTAATAGTTGGTTCTAGTGCAAATTTAGGAGCAGTCGGAAATGTAAAAATTACAGGTGGTACATCTGGTCAATATCTACAAACTGATGGAACAGGAAACTTAACTTGGTCTACTTCTACAGGTGGTAATGGAACACCCGGTGGTTCTAATACACAGGTTCAATTTAATAATGCAGGGGCCTTTGGTGGAGTATCAGGGTTTGCATTTAATAATACTACAGGAATATTAACAGTACCTAATGTTAGTGCATCAGGTAATATAACTTCAGTTAATGCTAATTTAGGTAATGCGGTAACAGCAAATTATTTCATTGGTAATGGTACTCCAATGACATTCAATACCAGTGCTAACATAATATATGTGGGTACAAATGGTAATGATAGTAATAATGGTAGCATTAATAAACCATTTTTAACTATCAAAGCCGCACTAACTGCTGCATCAGGTGGAAATATATCAGTTCATGTAGCACCTGGTATTTATACAGAAGCAAATCCAATCACTATACCGGCAAATGTAGCACTCATGGGAGATAACTTAAGAAATGTTACTATAATACCACAGACTCCTGCATCTGATTTATTTTACGTATCTAATGGATGTTATGTATGGGGTATTACAATTAAAAATTATACTGCTAATGGATTTAGTTTTAATCCATCTACTCCTAGTCAAAATGTATTTGTAAGTCCATACATACAAAATTTAACATCTAGCACTACTACTGGCACTGCAATTTTTATTGATGGAAATAACGTAAGTAGTATTAGTACTAAAGCAATGATTGTAGGTTTCTTTACTATTATCAATCGGGGTGGTAAAGGTGTTCGTATTGTAAATTCAGGGTATAGTCAATTAGTTAATATATACACAATTGGATGTGATATAGGTATACAAGTAGAATCAGGCGGATTCTGCACATTAAATGGTAGTGATTGTTCAATTGGTAATTATGGATTAGTAGCAACCGGTTACGGACCACTACAAACTTCCGGTTCTCTAGTATCTCAAACAAATGGTGTATTTATAATTGATACCTTTACAAATGGCCAACCTCATGTTAATACTGTTATGATAATTGACGGAAATCCTAATTATTATACAATTGATACTATTGCCCCTAATATACCTAGTGCAGGAAAAGCTACAGTAGTAATACAAGAGACATTTACCGGCACACCAAGTCCAGGAACAACTATAGAATTTTATACTAGAAGTGCAATTATAGCAAGTGCTCATACATTTGAATATGTAGGTGCAGGAACTAATCCTGCAACTGCATTGCCACAATATGGTGGAATACCAATTGAAGAAAATGAAGTTATAGAAACAGATGGAGGTGTAGTAACATTTACTAGTACAGACCAAAAGGGTAATTTTAAAGTTGGAAAAGGATTTACAATTAATCAAGCCAGTGGAACCATTACTGGTACCTACTTTTATGAAAGTTTATTTGCCCAAATGACTCCATATATATTAGCATTAGGTTTGTAATAAAGAAAGAATAAAGGAAAAAACATGGCAGCAGTATTAAATATTTTTAAAACAACATTAGTAGATTTAACAATCACACCACTAAATGTATACACTCCTCCAATTGGTTATGCTACAGTTGTTTTAATGGCTCAAGTAAGTAATAACGGAAATGATACAATACAAATATCAGCAGATATAACACGCAGTGGACTCCCTTTTTCATTAATTAAAAATGCTAGTGTACCTGTTAGTGATGCTATAACCGTTTTAACTGGACGATTAATATTAAATTACGGAGATGTGCTAGGTTTTTCTAGTAGTGATGACACTAGTGCTCAATTAGTTTTGAGTTATTTAGAAACATTAGTATCTGGTAATTAAAATATGGGAATTAACTCAAAACTACTTAGCGGTCGTGTTCCAGTTACACCCTACAATGACCTTCCTAATGACCGCTATGAATTTTTAGGACTTGGACAAGCAGAGCCAAGTCTAGGATCAGGCACGGCAAATTCTGTATTGACATTAGGTACTGGTAATACAAGAGTTTGGAGTAACTCAGTTAGTTTAAATTCAGTAACAGTAAGTGGCGGTGCAAATTTAGGTAATGTTGGTAATATTACTATAACAGGTGGTTCATCTGGATATGTATTAAGTACTGATGGTTTAGGTAATTTAAGTTGGGTAGCACAATCAGGTGGTGGAAATGGAAATCCAGGAGGTTCAAATACTCAAGTTCAATTTAATGATAATGGTGCATTCGGAGGAGTTGCTAATTTAACTTATAACAAAGTGACTGATGTTCTTTCAGTCACTGGTGAAATTATTGCAAACACATTTCAAATGGGTTCAGGTGCATATAATTTCTTTAATCAATCAGTATACTTTGCAACAACTGCAAGCACATCACCCGATCAAGTTCTTTGGGGTATAAATGCTAGTAATGTATCAGGAGTAGATTTCACAATAGTTGCAATTGATGCAACTGGAAATACACTTCAAAGTTCAAAAATTTCTTCAATAGTACTGGGAACATCAGTAGTATTTAATGAATACGCTGGTTTAGGAATCAATGGGGGAGTGGGTACTTTCTCAGTTGACTATGGTTCAGGTCAGTTACAATTAAGTGTAACTCCTGATTCAACCGCTTTAACCGAATATAACATACTCATCACTGAGTATTTAAAGTACCCGTAATGATAAATATAATAATAAAGGGACCATAATATGGCAATAAGAGCATTAAATTCAGTTGGCGGCTTCTCGGTAGGTGAGTTGGCATCCAACATTATACTAGCAAACGGGGATATAACTACAAGTAAACTTTCCGCAAACGGAAATGTAACATTTACCGGTGCAAATATCTCACTGGGCGCAGTAGCAAATCTACATATAACCGGTGGTTCAAATGGACAGGTAATTTCCACTGATGGAAACGGCAATTTAAGTTTTACCACTGTAAGTACTTCAGGATTAAGTAACGGCTCTAGTAATATTCAAGTACTGAATAGTGGAAATCTAACATTCAGTAGTGCAGGAACAGCAAATGTTTTAGTAGTTTCTAACACCGGATCATTTATTTCAGGTATACTAAGTGTAACAGGTAATGCTAATATAGGCAACATAGGTACTGCTGGATTAATTACTGCTAACGGCAATATTACCGGTGGTAATATTGTAACAGGTGGTGCATTAAGTGTAACAGGTAATGCTAATATTGGTAATATTGGCACAACACTAATAACTGCTACAGGAAATATAACTGGTGCAAATTTAGTAACTGGCGGCGCATTAAGTGTAACAGGTAATGCTAATATCGGTAATATTGGTACAACACTAATAACTGCAACTGGTAACATAACTGGTGCTAACTTAGTAACCGGTGGTGCATTAAGTGTAACAGGTAATGCTAATATTGGTAACATCGGTACAACACTAATAACTGCAACTGGTAACATAACTGGTGCAAATTTAGTAACTGGTGGTGATTTATCTGTAACTGGTAATGCTAATATAGGTAACATCGGTACAACACTAATAACTGCAACTGGTAACATAACTGGTGCAAATTTAGTAACTGGTGGTGCATTAAGTGTAACAGGTAATGCTAATATTGGTAACATCGGTACTAGCACTTTAACTGTAACTGGTACTTCTAATTTAGGTAATGTCGGAAATATTACTATTACCGGCGGTTCAAACGGATATGTTTTAACAACTGATGGTTCAGGAAATTTAGATTGGACTGCAACAGGTAGTCCTTCAAATATTCATAATGGCAATAGTAATGTAAGTATTCCAACACTGGATGGTAATGTATATATTAATGCTAATGCAGCAACAAATAAACAGTGGAACTTTAGTACAGACGGAAATATATATACACCAGAATCTGGCCAGATTGTAGCAAGTAGTCCATTCTATGGTATAACTATATCTGATTATGATCCTAATAATGCATTATCTATTAGTGGCGCAGGTTCATTTCTTAGTGGCAATGGTTTAGTTAGACTTAGCCCCAGTGGTGTTAATTATGACTTTAGTAACCTTGCTGCAAACTTTGGTGCTGCGGCATTCTCTACAACCGGTAACGCTAATATAGCCAATATTGATACAATTGGTGTTTATTCAAATACATTAAGTGCTACTGGTAACATAACTGGTGGTAATATTATAACAGGTGGTGATTTATCTGTAACAGGTAATGCAAACATTGGAAACATTGGAACAGCATTAATAACAGCTACTGGTAATATAACTGGTGCTAACTTAGTAACTGGTGGTGATTTATCAGTTACTGGCAACGCAAACATTGGTAATATCGGTACTGCACTAATAACTGCTACTGGTAATATAACTGGTGCTAACTTAGTAACAGGTGGTGATTTATCTGTAACTGGTAATGCTAATATAGGTAACATAGGTACTGCACTAATAACTGCTACTGGTAATATAACTGGTGCTAACTTAGTAACAGGTGGTGATTTATCTGTAACTGGTAATGCTAATAT
>Ga0114962_10003562_pt1 | contig 12577 bp, 10 predicted proteins | sample C_130820_MF_Meta_FD_87017 | JGI IMG/M metagenome (GOLD analysis project Ga0114962, IMG submission 87017) | Freshwater microbial communities from Lake Croche, Canada to study carbon cycling - C_130820_MF_MetaG | ecosystem: Environmental > Aquatic > Freshwater > Lake | place: Lake Croche, Canada... | reverse complement strand
GCAGCGTAACGGGACCTATGGTGGTATCAATGACAGTCTGGAATAAAACCGATGACGCAGCATTAATATACTGAACGAGTGCAACACCCACGCCAGCAGAGGTCGGAGTCAATGTAAAGGCTGTTGTGGGGACAGTCGGTAGAATATTTGTGCCAGTCAAATCACTACAGGTAATACTAAAAACCGGAGGGGTAAAGATTGGTGTGGAGCCACAGCACCCCGTTTTTTGCACAAGGTAAGTGCTTTCGTCTAATGGCAGTGCTTTCTTTGAATGAAAGGCGGCCAGTGTAGCAGCCCGACGCCGCCGAAGATAGACTGAATACGATGAATCTGTTATCATCCTCTACTAAATAGAATCAAAATCACAATGTATTAAAATAAAATACGAGAGCAGGGGCCTCATGCAATCAATCGACGACCTGGAAAGTGCATTCAACGCACTCAACGATCTTACCGTCCAGCAACGTGCCTCGATCAAGAATCGTCTCTCCTTCCTTCTGCAGGAATACCGGACACGTGCATGCTGCTACACAGCTCTCTTTTATGTAGCGCGCCTGACCATTACAGTTGGCAGTTTAGCGGTGCCGGCACTGCTGAGCATCAATCTGAAGGCCGACACGAATCCCTTCTTATACTGGTTCACATGGGCCGTCAGCCTGGCGGTTACCACCTCCAATGGCATTCTGACACTCTTCAAGATCGACAAGCGATTCTTCTCTCTCCATGCAACAATGGAACGGATACGATCAGAGACGTGGCAGTTCCTCCAACTGTCGGGCCGGTATTCGGGCATTCTTGGCTCCAGCCACCACCGACCAACGCACAAGAATCAATACATCTATTTCTGCACGCAGATCGAGCGCATCCGCATGAAGCACATTGATGATGAGTATGTAAAACAGGCGGAGATGGAGGAGTCAGCGGTCAAAGTGCAGCACAGGCCGCTCCTCGAAGACAAACGGGATATCGATGTGCCAACACCGGCCGATCAGATCACACTCATCATGACACCAACCGGTGCCCCCAGTGCACTTAATGAAAAATCGGAGTCCTTAGCAGGGATCTATGCCGATGAGGAAACTAAGAAATCAGCAGAAGGGGGGAAGAAGGACACTAAAAAAGGGATCTCTCAGATGTAGATGCCAGACCCAGCAGGGCAAGCTCTGTATGAATCCCGCGAAGCCGCCGACTCTTTTCTGTGCCCTGCATCAAGGGTGCGGGCTCTCCCCTGTCTCAGGCTATGAGCCCATCTATGATCCGTCTCGTTATAATGCAAATCCGAAGGTGCAGTCGACCCATAACTGTTTCGCCTATGGTCTCAACGTGCTTGATCCAAATCAGCTAACGCAGTGTGACGGAAAGGAAAACTGCAAACCTCTGTATCATCAGCCGGGTGCCACAAAAAACATGGCAAAGACACTCAACAAGGCCGAGGCACGCACATGCAAGGTTGTTGAACAACTCATGCAGATGGATGTTCCTATGCGACAGACAACCTTTAGAACAAAGTGCCCGGCGAAAACGAGCAAGATTGCGCTTGTTGTGCATCCGACGGAAGATTATCATTTTATACGGCAAGATGCCGATGGCGGCTGGAGTCATAAGGATGGATCAAACCCTGTGAAACGATTCGATGCAGAGGGACAGGATATTGTGGATCCGATGACAGCGGCGCGCGATTATCGCCCCCATTCGTTCCTCAACTATTCGGATTTCTGCGGTTATTACTGCGCACCGCGAGACCATATGATCAATCTGGCCAGAACAGAGTCCTAGAGAAGAGCGAGTGCGTCATCCACTGTGAAGCGAGAGCGCGGATCAAAATCAGTTAGCCCGGAAAGAACAGCACGAATCGCTTCTCGATGCCCCCAGATAGGCATAAACTGTAGCCCCGACCAGTCCAACAGATCATTCCACATATACCAGAAGCAGAGTCCAATCCGCCAGCAATCAAAGGCAAATCCATACTGACGAACAAACGCGCCATAGGATGGTGTGACTATGCCTGTGCCTGTGCCTGTGCCTGTGCCAGTGCCAGCAAATCGCGTCATGGCAGCCAACAGAGACCCTGAGCGCCGCCCTGGAAACTGGGATGCAAGTTTCACAAGATCCGGATTCTCCTCTTCCATGGTGGCAACCGATTCTGCCATACGGAGCCCTCCAAGTGTTATCCGCATCGCCTGCACTTCGGGCGGATGCCATATAAGCCGCGGTGAAAACTCACGATTGTGATGGGCCTCTTCGAACCCCCGCACCGTTGATTTGAGAAACGCAAGTCCAAAATCAATGAACCTTGCAACCCCCTTCTTGTCGATAACAATATTCCCCATGTGGATATCGTTGTGGACTATATCCGCACTCTGATATAACTGAATCCCCTTGAGCAGATGACGCATCATGGGGACAAGATTCTGTGCAAGAGCCACCATATTCGTGGACCAGGATACAAGCGGATCTCCGGCATAGGGCATCACCAGCATGATTGGATCCGTCTCTTTCTTCATATCTCGCAAAGAACATTTGCCCGCCTCTGGATCATCAATCGGCAGCGCTGGTGCACAGGATCGTGTGGGGGCTGCATAGAACTGCTGTGCATCGGCCAGCCGCATAATAATCTTGCTGACGTTGTATTCATCGGTAACATCCTGATAGACAACTTTGCCTAGGGTTGGCATTCCAGCCACGCCACTTGAATACGTCTTGCCTGACGCACATTGCGGGGCCGGTGTAAAACTGCAGCCATAGGCGCCCTTGCCAACAAAGCGTCCTCCTCTCTGCTGTCCTCTCTGCTGTCCTCTCTGTCGCCCTCTTGTCGTTCTTGCAGTTGCATCATGTGAGTTCATCCCTACTGCTATGCGGCGACTTTCACATCGGAAAACCAGCGCGACCTTCAGGGATGTGGACAGTGATCCTTGTTATTTCTGTTCTAGCAATCTATATATTTTATGAAACAGCAGGGCCCACCATGGTTGAAGGATTCCGTGTCCCTATCCGATCGGATATGCAGGAAGCATCGACTGAAGAGCGCGGTTATACCAGAGATCCACGGTATGCCGCCCAGTTCGCGGACGTGCAGGGAACCGGTGTCGCAGGCGACTTCTGCCGCGCCGTATCAAAGCAGGGAGATCCCGACTCCCTCCGAGTTGCCTGTGCACTGGCTCTGCGGGAAGGAATGGATACACTGGAGTTTCACTCCAAGTCCAAGAAGGAAGGATTCCGGTTCAGCCGCGATGATTATTGGCGCCATCGCCCCTCTGGATCCTCACACAAAATGGACTACTGTCGGATTTTACAAGATGACGTGACGGGTGGATGGTCCTCCTATTGTGCAGTGACCACCAACTACGGCATCGGACCCAAGGAGGAGCACGATGTTACACCCCCGCCCTTTATCCGCAAACTTCTAACGGCCTATGAGGGTATTCTGGCATGGTATCGCTTGCAAGAGGATGGTCTGGATACAACAGGGGCCACGGAACTCTCCTTTGTGGGCCGCCCTGCGCTGCCGTCAATGATCAAGCCCGTCAAGACACGCGGCCTGCAGCTCAACCGATTTCCCGCGGCAGCCGCCGCAGCAGGAGAAACGCCTCCTCCCCTCCACGATCTGGTGCGATTCGGAGAAAAAGGCACATTGCATCTGGATCAGGATGTCAAACCGCGCACGATTCGTTCCATCGCCTTTTGGATCTTCTGGGATCAGTTCGAGAAGGATGCTGCGATCCTCCATTGTTCGACGGCAGATGGGAAGAATCGTGTATGGATTGGTGTGGATGGCACGGGACCCAGTCCTTCTCCTATGAAAGATATCCAGATCGGTCCAGCACAGGAGATAACACCGCAACAGGTGCAGAACTTAGGATCACCGCGTGTGGAGGAAGTGCCGCTTTATGCCATGAAACATCAGAAGGATCCACACGGGATCCGCCATGAGCTCACAGCGGAGAAGACCGCCACGTGGATCTTTGAAATCTGGGATGAACGCCAGCGCATTATGCGCATCAAGGCGCCGTTTGGTGCCAAGACAGGGGCCTGGCAGCATGTAACCATTACCACTACCGATTCGACGACCTGGTGGCCGACCTGGCAGATCTGGCTAGATGGCGTCCTGACCACGGAGCAGCCGGAAGGCCGCATGATACCGGCATTGTTTCTCACAAACAATCGCATTGGAGAGAATGTTCGTGGATGTCTTCAGGATCTCAGAATCTACAGAGAGCCGATGCCAGCTGCAAAAATCAAGGAAGCAATGGAATGGTCATCGCGATTGTTGCATCCAACACCCTAAAGCAAAAGGTGACGACCTACATCCTTCCATAAAGCAAACGCACGATGGCACTACGACGTCTTCAACGCGAATATACCGAGCTCCAAGCCGATCCCCCTGCGAACTGCACGGCGGGCCCTGCATCGGAGGCCGATTTCTTTACATGGGAAGCGATGATCTTCGGTCCCGCAGACTCTCCCTTTACTGGCGGCGTCTTCCGACTGCAGATCCGCTTTCCCTCCGATTATCCCTTTAAGCCGCCCCTCATCATCTTCAAGACCAAGATCTATCATCCGAATATCAGTGCATCCGGCAATATTTGCCTTGATATTCTGAAGAGTCAGTGGAGCCCCGCGCTCTCGATTTCCAAGGTGCTCCTCAGCATTCTGTCACTCCTCACTGATGCCAATCCGGCGGATCCGCTCGTGCCAGAGATTGCGGACCTCTACAAGCGCGATCGTGCCGCCTATGATGAGAAGGCGCGTCAATGGACACACGAGTATGCAAATGAATGAACTTATAGTATAATGTTATAGTATATAAAAAATGTGTCAAATGTGCCCTGTCCCACCCACGTAACAGGACTAGAAAACGTCCATGCAAACTGCAATGGCTGACTTTTGTTGATATTGCCAAAAGCATCAGTAGGAACCCACTGATTATAAGTGGGGCTAACGTATGTTTTCAGAAAGAGACCGCCTTGTGCGGTCCGTTGAGGGCCATAATAGGGTGCATGTTCCAACTGGGTAAATACAGGAAAATAGTGACCATTTACAACGGCATTCAAGGTTGTTGTTAACGTGGCTGCAGCTCCTGGAAGAACTTGATAACCAATGCTCATCAACATAGATTGTATTTGAGAAATATTATTTAATGATAGATCGTCCCAGAAATGGTCCAATGTTAGTAAAATAGTAGTAGTTTGACCACTACTAGGAGGGGATAGAGACACGTGGGGGGAGGAAAGAACATTAAATGAAACATCTATAATCGACGAGGAAGTCGTTACGGTCAGGGCAGGCGATCGGGGGCTCTCATCATACACAGATAGATATGTTAGGGACACATTATACGTTGTTTGTTCAGAGAGATTTAAAAATGTATAACTGGATGCACTGGCTGGCACAAGATCCCACGACTGAATGCCAAAGGGAGAGCCAGATATGTCTAAATAGATATCAATCTGTTTCACAGAAGGATCGGAGGGGGATGGAAACGTAATCGTGAACCCGTTGAATAATGCGGACCCCGATAGATTGGGCGCTTGCACTGGCGCGGTCGGGCATAGGGGGCTGACCCCCGTTGGATCCACTACGGGGGATCCTGTGACAGACGTATAGGGATAAAAAGCGCCTGGATAGGTTGCATCTGCAGGATAGGATCCAGAAAGATCGATTAGTCCTATATGATTTAAAAATAGATTCGCGGATCCATAGGTTAGCGTATCTGTAACTGTAAATGAATAACCAGGCGCTTCTTGGATCGTGACTCGCTGGGTAGTCGCATTGAATAATAATCGAAACTTAATATTAAAAACTGCACTTTTATTATTGATTGATTCTATAATCGCTTCTATTGGTGCATTCCCTCCTGCGTTAAACTCGTAACTGCAAGCAATCAGATTATTTGATGCATCGGATGGAAACTCATAAAATGTAATAAGACTGGTTGTCTGAAAATAAATGCGAGGTGATAGCAATACAAATATCTTTCTATTATAAAATAACAGCAATAAATCATTAATAGTCGTTATTATGTCGCCTATGGAGGCACTCTGTGGAAGTAAAGAGAAGAACTGACCTGACGGATCAAACTGAGACAGATAGGTAATCACGGCAGAGGATACATCCAAGGAGCCGACCGAGGCAACAGGAGATGTGATTGATGCCACTGCATGGACCGCATTTGCCGTAAGGGTGCCAAAGACGGTTGTGTCGTGCAGCTGCACCTGGCCGCTCACTGTAAGTGTCTGGAAGGCAGGCGCCCCATCATTACGCACAACCCCCTTTTCCGAAAGTGTTAAGATTCCACCCGAAAGATCACGAAATCGGATTGTATCGGCGACCAAATTCGTAAGCCTACTCGAACCTCGGAGGCTAGACATCTACCGATCATTAATATATTTTGTAACTTTCAGTGAATACCGATGTGCTGACATCTTACTGGGCTCGCATAAAAGTTGATGCTAGCGTGAAGGTCCGCAACTAAGAAGCATGACACAACAACATCATCAATCACGGGGATGGCAATGGAAGTATCGGTGCATCAAGAATATCAACTGGTTCTATGTGGCGGCAACCCTGGCCGTTGCAGCAGGCACCGCTATGATCGGAGTCGCTACAATGGGCATTGGCGCGCCCCTCATGATCGGAGGCCTTGCGTTCTTCATGGCGGGGGGTGTCCTGGCCCTTTTCGGCTCTGTATAGAGACTATAGAGAGCCTATGCGTCAGCCAGATCGATATAGACAGGGTTCGGTTAGGTCTCAATCCAAAATCCCAGAGTCACAGTAGGGAATGCCAACATCGGCTCTATTACAACTCGTGGCCAAGGGCCGTCAGGATGCCTATCTGACCTCCAATCCGCAGTTTACATTCTTCAAACACGTCTATCGTCGCTACACCCCCTTTGCCGTAGAAAGCATTCCGATTGAAATGGATGGCACGCTCGATTTTGGCCGTCGTATCAGCACCGTGATTCCCCGTCGCGCCGATCTCCTGAACACTCTCTTTCTGGAAATCGATCTGCCTGCTATAGCACCGGATACCACTGATCCGATGAACCCGATTCCCTATTACTGGACCAATAACATCGGACACTCCATGATCGACTATGTGAGCATCGAAGTCGGCGAAAAGGAGATCGACCGCCACACAGGTGAATGGCTGCAGATCTGGTCGGAACTGATCATGCCCGCCAATAAGAAAGAAGGCTTCCACCAAATGGTGGGGCACTGGGATGTCTACCCGGACCCTGGTCAGTCGGCGGGGCCGCTCTCTCTGTCCATTCCTCTCCGGTTCTGGTTTTGCAACTCGATCGGGTCTGCCCTGCCTCTCATCGCACTCCAGGCACACCCGATTCGCATTATTATTCAGCTGAAGCGATTTCAGGATCTCTGGTGGTCACCGGCGCTTTCCTGCACAGGCAGCACCGGCAGTTGTCCGCCTCCGATTACCCCCGTCAGTCCTACACGTCTCCAGCTCTTCGGTGACTATATCTATCTGGACACGGAGGAACGGCAACGGTTTGCAACAGTGGGGCATGAGTATCTGATTGACCAGCTCCAGTTTGCACCACCGCACGCAGTGCCCCGCCAAATCGCCTCCGTCAATATCCCGTTGGTCTTCAATCACTGCTGCAAGGAGTTTATATGGGTCATCAAGCAGAATCATATTCAGAAGGCGAATGAATGGATGAACTTCAGTAACCTGTATCAGTCCGTGGGCGGCAACTGCCCTGAGACCGGTGTGCTGCAGGATCAGCTGGCCTCTGCACTGATCCAGCTGGATGGATACGATCGCTTTGAGAGACGGAATGCACTGTATTTTCGCATTGTCCAGCCCTATCAACGTCACACGAATATTCCAAACGATTACATTTACCTCTATAGCTACAGCTTACGCCCTGAAGAGGAGCAACCATCCGGTGCTCTAAACTGCAGCAAGATTGATACGATCAATCTGAACCTAGTCTTCAATCCGGCGACCATTGCAGATGACCGGATCGTGACAGTGTATGCTACGAACTACAATGTATTTCGAGTAGTCGGCGGGCTTGGAGGCCTGGCCTTTTATTCGTAATGGCACCAATGCTAATTCCGCTGTAGCCTACAAGGATGAGCGCTACAACAATAGCCAGTGGCCCTGATCCAGGGATACCGAAAAATCCCGATTACTTTTCAAACGGTGGAGCCACGCCCTATATTTCAGATTCTGATCTTTGGTGGTATACCTGGTTTGGCCTCAATCATTTTGCTGTTAATGAGCCCCTCTGGGGCCTTGCCAAACTAATGACGGCAGGGGGCATCGGCCTATGGTATCTATGGGATGTTATGTTTATTTCTTTCAACGGTGATTTTGTGCAGAAGAATGGGTTTCCTACTCCCTTTCATATCCTGGGCAAGCGTCTCTTTGGCCAAGGCGCCATTTCCAAAGGCCCCGCTCCCTTCAAGCAGCAATCTAGTTATGGACTCTGGGCCCTCAGCACGTTTTTGGCACCCTTTGGCCTTCAAGCGCTGTTTGAACAGAACTTTCCGCTCTTTTTACGAAATATTATGAATCTAGTTGTAATAATAACGGTAATGTATGTTATTTACAGTTATACCTATGTGCGTGGCCTAGATGCGTTATATTGGTTTGAACTGATCTGGTTAATGATTGTTGGATTTGTGTTCCTGACCTATTCTCCTATGATCTTATTGCCGTGGTATAATACAGTAAAGGTTGCATTTGATCCAGAGGCAGTTATGAAAAACGGTATCCCCTTTACATCAGAACTGGATGGTTATACAAACTCATTCAAGGATCCGGTCAAACACGTGAACACTCAGGAGAATGCAAATGAAATCAATACAAAGTGGGCGATAGGGGGGAGTAATAAAGAATATATACGATCCTTATTTACACCGAAGACCGAAGACGAAATAGCACAGCTGATAGCCGCAAAAACAGCGGCAGTTGCCACCTCTAAAAAGACCAATGCGTGGGATGTTGCCTATTTAGCAATCATATCACCGTGGCTAAACTCATTTCTGGAGATGGGGGCGGGGATCTTTGAGTTTTTTGCTGCGCGATATGGTGTTTCAGTAGATAAGATTAAATCTGCACTGAAGAATGGAATCGATCCTGCGACTGCAACTGCGACTGCAACTGCGACTGCTATGCCAACACTGCCAGTTATGCAGGGAGTCACCGTCTATCCGAAGCGGCCGGATGCAGTCGCAGTCGCAGAGGCTACCGCTAAGCAGTTCCTAGGAAAAGGAACAGCGGTGGGAGTCGGAAAAAATAGTAAAGATCTTAAGAAACTGGTAGCCGATGCAGCTATGAAACGGAGTGGGATAACACAAGGAGGAGGGGCCAGAAGTGATGAAGAGTCACTATCAACCGAATCGTTAGTTCTGGGCGGCACGGTGATCACTATCCTGGGCGCCGGCGCGTTAAAGCTGGCGATTAGTTATCTGATGCCAAGCTAATGCAGTTTCTCAATACGCAGGCAGAGTTTGAGACGTTATGGACCGCTGCTTCATCAGCCGAATCACCCAATAATACCGTGCAGACTCCGTGGCTTGTCTATTTCACCAAGAATGACTGTGCACCGTGCACCCTTCTAGACAAGGATGCGATCCTGAGTGCCACCCTCCTTGCAGGCCTCCCCTTCTACATTGTCAATCAATCCATTAATAAATATACACCCGGATTCTGTAACGTAGTTCGCTTCCCCACGTTTGCAATCATCAGAGGCCGTAAGATCTTGACAACCATAACAAGCTCCAACACAGCCGCAGTCGTTGAGTGGATCGCTGATTTTGTCAGTCCCTGATAAGGAATGATGAACACCATCATTGTAGGCGCCGGGATCGCCGGCCTCTTTATTGCAGATAAACTAGTGAGCGCAGGAGTCCAGGATATTCTGATCATCGAAAAAGAAGGACATAGTGGCGGCCGTATTATTACGTCGAACAAACATCACGTGGAAATCGGAGCCGGGCGCCTCCATTCATCCCACAGGAATGTCCTAGCACTCCTCAAACGGTTTGATCTAGAAACGATTCCTATCGGGGGTGCCTCTCTCTTTCGCCGCCTTGGATCGACCAAGACCAGACCCAATGCATTCGAGACTGCCTTCCCTCCGTTAGCAGATCTTCTACGACGGCTTCCCTATACAGACTTGGCGACCAACACGATTCGACAGCTCCTAACTCGAATCCTTGGATCCAGGCAGACAGAAGCCCTCTTGAGTGAGTTCCCCTACCGCGCGGAAGTGGATAGTATGCGCGCTGATCTGGGCCTGAAGGCATTTGCCGATGGGATTGGAAATCCAGATGGCTACTGTGTCGTCAAAGGCGGCCTCTCCTCCTTGATAACTGCGATGACCAATCATCTGAAGAAGGCCGGTGTAGCATTTATGCTTAATACAGAAGTCTTGGACGTTACTGCGACTGGTGTGAGACTCGCCACAGGAGTCCTAGAAGCAGACCGAATCATCCTAGCCCTCCCTGCCTGGAATCTCAAGACCATGCCCTGTTTGAAAGATGATGCGACATTCAAGCTCTTGGGTTCCTCCGCACTCACCCGCATCTACGCCACCTATCCTACAACGGACTGGTTCGGTCCCAATCCAAAGAAACTAGTCACAGACTCCCCTCTTCGCTACATAATCCCAGTCTCCAGGGATACGCTGATGATCAGCTACACCGATGGAGCGGATACGAAGACCTATAAAGGCCTGGAAGGCACTGCTCTGCAGAGGGCGATTCAACGAGACCTACGCAATCTGTTTCCTGAAAAGGCAAAGGAGATCCCAGAGCCCACTTGGATCCAAGCCTATGAATGGTCCGAAGGCACAACCTACTGGAAACCCGGTTCCTATGATCCGGCGCAGCAGGGAAAGGCCATGCTCCAGCCAAAACCATCTGCGATGCCGAACCTCTTTATCTGTGGCGAGTCCTTTAGTGAGAAGCAGGCCTGGATTGAAGGAGCCCTGGAGCATGCAGACCTGTTGTGGACTACACACTTAGCGTAGATGGTTAATATTTGAAAAATACTTTTAGCAGAGCTCTTAGACATGCTTTGTTGATGGTCATTTTCCCAAGACAGTGCGTAAATCCCGGTTTACTCCATGGTCTACACATATAGAATCAGCTGTATATCGGGTCCTGAACCAGTAACGGAAGCCGGGAGTCGATCGCCCACACGGACCCGCCACATATCCGAATACAGGAACCCGGCAGTCGCAAGAGACCAGCGTCGCGGCGGTTCCAACTTGGAGACATGGCAGAACCCATTGAGAAGCACGGAGGGCATGAACCACTGGACGCCCGCAGAGGTAACAGACGTCACAACCACCTCATGAGACTCCTCTGCCCCTCTAGAAAGGAGCCACCGATTCACCTTGGTTCGCGTGTAGAGACGCTGAAGGGACCGCACAAAGATAGCACGGCGATTAATGGCGGCCACTTCCGCCTCGAGCTCTGCCGTAGAAAAGGCTGCACCGGCCAGAATCATATGCGTCACGATGTCAGCATAGCGACGCATAGGAGATGTAAAATGCACATAGTCGGTCAGCCCGAGACCAAAGTGACCCCGCTGGTCCACCGAATAGTGAGCCCGCGCCATCTTCTTAAGGAGACAGAAGGTAGTAGCCAGATCGTTCGGATCGCCTCGTTCCTCCACGGGGATGCCGCGAATCGCTGCATGGAAGCGGTTCGGCAGAGCGAGCCCCGCGCCCTTCAAATGATGAGAGACCACAAGATTGCAGAGGATCATGGCCGTTGCCACCAGACTATGCGCCGCGTCGGTTGTTGATTCCAGAGATACATTGCACGGTTGACCATCTTCCTCCATGATAAGGCGCACAGAGGGCATATCGATTTTGTAGGAAATGGCAGAGGAACGCTGCGTAGCCAAGCGATGAAATACCTGCAGGGCTGCATGGGGACTCCAGCCACCTTCCTCCGGATGAAGCAGTTCAGCCACCTCTTCATATGTGAACCGCTGTTTCACGCAAATAGTGCTACGATACACATCATAGGAGGTAAGTGTCCCCTCTTCATCAACTGTGACTGCGACAGTAATGACGGGGCGAATGCGGCCTACAGTAAGGGTGATCGCATCCACGGTCTCCACATCTAAGAGGTGCTCTGTATGCTCATTTGCCAGATAGAGGGAAGAGCCTAGGGCTCTAACGAGCGGCAGATCAATGTGATGCATCGCCGCCATAATGTCGACAATATGAATGTAGAGTGTCCCATCCGCTCCAACAGAAAGGGCATCGTCGAAATCCTCTGTAGAGGCAGGATCAATCGTAAAGGTGTCAAGCTCTGTATGATCAATGACACCTGCACGCGTATAATAATGGGAACCGAATCCTGGCATTCTTAGATCACTATCAGATGCCAGGATGCGCCGATAGAGTGCTGTAAAGAGTCGCGCATCAACTGCTGCATCGGGGCCTTCCTGACGATGAACGACGATTCTTCCATTCTCATAAAGATCCAAGATAAGTCGATCCCCCCTTTCGGCGACTATCTCGGTAAGAATGGCATAGGATGGGCAGGCGCTACCAAAGAGCGGAAAGGAGACGGTTGCTGTTGCTGT
>Ga0114962_10003559_pt1 | contig 12593 bp, 7 predicted proteins | sample C_130820_MF_Meta_FD_87017 | JGI IMG/M metagenome (GOLD analysis project Ga0114962, IMG submission 87017) | Freshwater microbial communities from Lake Croche, Canada to study carbon cycling - C_130820_MF_MetaG | ecosystem: Environmental > Aquatic > Freshwater > Lake | place: Lake Croche, Canada... | reverse complement strand
CGGAGAGGCACGTTGTCGGGGGAGTGGGCGAGTGCCTCGCGGAACGCCTCGTGTGGATCGGATGCAGCCATGGGTTGGTTGGACACCGTACTGGAAGAGGTTGCCACGAGCCTCCGCTCGGCGGGGAGGCGTCGGAGAACGCCGGATGAGGGGGGGCGGCGGGAGATCCCCCCGAACAAGATACCGCCCCCCATACGGCATCGCACGCCTTCGGGTTCGGGATGTCGGCATCAGCGGCAAGCCGCCACACTCATGGCCGTGGACGTCAGCCGCGCGCGACGCTGGTAGGCTTTTCTCGCCGCCAGTCAAGCCTCCGTTGGGCGGGAGACTATCTTCTCTGTGGTACGAGAGCAGGGCGGTTTCACCGTCCCGCGTCCTGGGCTTCCTTGGTAGCAGCCTGCAATGCCGAGTGAAAAAAGGGGCGATGATGCCTGGGAAGCCTTCTGTGCCGAATTATAGAAGGCCGTCTTGGCGTCAGAGGCAACCAAAGAACTTGTTCGTCGTTTTGCCGACAGAACGCTCAGATGGTTGGACGTCTTGTCGATTAGCCGTCCCCTTCGCTCCAGTCGGACCCCCGCTGGTCGATGCATGCCGCCCCGAAAGAAAACAAGTCATCATCATGGCGAAGCAGGATGTCACCTTGTTCGTCGGGCAGTGGAACTTCAGGGATTTTGCCTACTCGCTGGATGAAGTGGGGGCCAGGGAACTGGTTGAATCGCACTGGGCGTTCGGAGGCCCTTCCGAAGACGAATATGCCGTAGGGCAGAGCTGGGCATCAGCCGAGGGGGAGCACGGATGGCGGATCGTCGCCCGAACGGTGGCGGTTACGGAAGTCGGCGTGATCCTGGACGGTGACGAAGACGGAGGCCTGCGCCATGTCCATTGGCAATGTCCGTGCTGCCACAAGTGGTACAGCGACGAGTGGCTGGCCGACGACAGACTTCCCGTGTTGCTCGGTTGCGGCTGCCAAGAAGCCTCGAGGCATGTCTTGGGAACGTGGTTTATCGCCCCTGAAGAATGGCCCTCGAGTTAGGGGCGGGCTATGGGCGCGCGGTCGCGGTGCAGGCGGGCGGGGCAAGGGCGGCAGGGGCATGGCGAGTGGGACCGTGATGCCGGATGCCCGGTGGCGGCCCAAGGTCTGCTCACTTCATCCCCTTGATCATCCCCAGCACGATGCCGATGTCGCGGGTCGTGGCCCGGCGGCCGTGTTGCTTTTGAAACCGGTCGAGGGCGAAGCGGAGCGTCGCCGCATCGGGGATCGATCCGCCCGTGAGGCCGACGAGCGTGCCGATCTGTCTGGCGTCGTCGGGATTGATGAACTCGCTACCGCTGTCGCGACGTGAGTTGGCGAGCATCCAGATGAAAAACGCCAGGGCCGCCAGCGGCACGATCGCCTGAAGCAGGTTCGTCATGGTTGTCACGGGCGGGGCTCGCTCTTGACCGCTGGAATCGCTGCGTGTGGCCACGCTGGGGAAAAGTCCTCGGCATCCGAAGGAGCCGCCGGGCGCTCTCAGAGATACTTCCGCCGATTGACGGTGGCGCGCCACCGGCCGGAGAGGGCGATGTCGGTGAGCTGGCCTTGAGTGAACGAGCTGCCGTGCTCGAGGATCGCTCGACGGACCACCTCGCGGACGTCAGCGCCGGTCGCCCCCTCGAGATGCTCGGCCATCGCGTGGAGATCGATCTCGAGCCCGAGCGGCTCGAGATGCCGGCCGAGGATCCGGGCCCGCGACGGGGCGTCGGGCATCGGGAGCGTGACGATCATGTCAAAGCGGCTCGAGCGCTGCGCCGCCGGGTCGAGCGACTTGGGGTCGTTTGTCGTCGCGATCGTGAGCACGTCCTCACGCTGCCGGACGCCGTCGAGCGTGGCGAGGAAGTCGGCTAGCGCCGTGTTGTCGCCGCCTGAGTCGCGGTGGCCGAGGACGAGATCGATGTCGTCGAGGACGATGAGCGTCGGCCCGAAGGTGTCGCTCTCGGCGTAGAGATCGGCCAGGGCGTGCCGCATCGAGGTGGCGTCGGCAAGGATCGTCGTGTACTGCCCGACGAGGCTCGCGGCGATGACGCGGACGAGGTGCGTCTTGCCGACGCCCGGCGGCCCGGCGATGAGGAGGCCGCGGCTTGTTCCCAGGCCGAGCGAACGGAGGAGATCGCGGCGCGTCGTGGCGGCAGCGAGGAAGACGTCGATCTCCCGCCACAGCTCGTCGGGGAGGATCAGCCCCTCGCGCCGGCTATCGATCGCCGGGCTGACGCCGACCCGGATGCAGCCGTCGCTGACGCTCGCCTGGAGGACACGGCCACGGAGGGGATTGTCGCCAGACTTGAGCCGCTCCCGAAACGAGGCGAGGAGCCCCTCGGCGACTCCCTTGTCGGCATGCGCGGAGAGGATGGCAAACTCCCGCGACCAGTGGCGATCGTCGACGAGGACGCAGAGCCCCTTCGCGGCAAGCGTGCCAGCGGGAAAGAAGGCCACGAGCCGGCCCGGCACCGTCACCTGGGTGTTGGCCCCGTGCTCGTCGAGGCCGAGATCGAGCTGCGACCAAGTGGGGGGAAGGCCATCGCCAGGGGAGCCGATGAGAACGGCATCACCATGCTTGGCGATCTCGAGGCGGAGCATGTTGCCGAGGATCGCCAGCGAGGTCGAAGGACCTGTGAACCGGGTGCTCGCCAGCGCCAGCGGATCGATCCCGAGGTGACGCGTGGCAAACTGCGTCGGCGTGGCCACCGAGGCGGGCTCGTTGCCGACAAGCTCGCCGAGCACCTTGAGCGCGGCTCGGCTCTCCTCGCTCGCTGCGGTGAGGATCTCGTCGACACAACGGCTCGATTTCGGGGAGACGGGATCGGCGGTCATCGTGGGTCCTCAGGGGGGGCAGTTGGGTCGGTGGATAGCTCGGCGGCGGTTGCCCGGGCCGAGCGGGCCTCGGCTTCGCGGCGGATCGCTTGCTTGGCCGCCTCGAGCCGCTCGGGCCAGCGGAAGCGGGGGGCCGTGGCAGGATCGTAGCCAGCGAGATGGCCGGTGAGACGAGTGGCGGGCTTGGTGTACCGCAGCTCGGTGGCGCCAAACACCTCCCGACAGAGGGCGGCGAGGCGCGGATCGTAGTCGAGCAGCTCGCTGCGCAGATGGACGTGGTTGTGATCGTGGTCGTTGACGCGGTTGTTGTCGAACCAGCACTGCACCCCTTCGGCGAAATACTCGTGGTGGTTCACCGAGGCGTATTTCCCCTTCCACAATCCATCGCGCATTGCGGCGTCGTAGGCGGCGAGGAGCCGGGCGTCGAAGGAGGGATCGACGTTCGACATCCCGCGCAGATGGATGACGTGGGCAAACTCGTGGATGAGGATGCACTCCGCGGCGTAGGGATCGCCGTCATAGGCAAGGAGATTCTCCTCCCCGCAGGAGCTGTAGGGATCGGTCTCGCTGCCGCCGGTGCCGCGGGCCCGGGCGTCCCAGAAATCGCGGCCGGAGATGCCGGGAAATCCCTCCAGGGGAGCGGCGGCGAGAAAGGCGAACTCGGGGAGATCGGTGGTGTATTCGTCGTGCCCCAGAAGGCACAGCCGTGCGCCCGACTCGATGAGCGCCCGGCGGACATCGGGGCGGGCCGCGAGCAGCGCATCGATGAGATACGCCGCCTCGAGGAGGGCGAAATCGCTTACCGCTGCCGAGGCGACGATCGGAAAGCCATGGGCGCTGGTGTGTTTCGTATGGAAGGGATCGACCTTGAGCGCGGCCGGCGGAGGGATGACGCGCCCCACGCCTGCTGCCTCGTCGACAACAGCGGCGTCGCCTGGGTCAGCCGGCCGAAACACAAAGGCCTTCACCGGCTGGCTGGCGACAGTGCGCTCCTCGGCACCGGAGTTGCGACCGACTATTTTATAGCCCTGCCCGGGGGATGCGACGAGGATCGTGTTGCCACCGGCGGGGACCTCGCCGGCAGCGGTCCGGCCGCCAGCCTCATCGAGGGCGATGATCTTCGCCGGCTCGGCCGAACGGTTGAAGACCTGGAGCCGGACGGTGGTGGGGGCCGGCTCGACGCCGCTCGCCACCGGGGCAAGGAGCACAAGCCAAACTCCGAGCGCCACCAGGCCCCCGACCTGCCACGGCGGAGTCCGCGCGGCACTCATGCCGGGAGCCCGCAGGCGACGGCCGAGACGACGGCGGCGATCCGCACCGCGTCGTGGCAGGCATCTTCGCTGGCGCCGACATGGAGGAGGCTCTTCTCGTGGTTTTGGAGGCAGAGCTCGCAGCCGGCCAGTGCCGCGCAGGCGAGGCTCATCAGCTCGAAGTCGAGCTTCGTTGTCGCCGGCTGGATCATCCGGCTCATCCGCAGCCGTGGCGGACGGGCGTCGTAGCTCTCCTTGTGGATCATGTGACGGAAGCGGTAGTAGACGGTGTTCATCGCCATCAGCCCCGCGGCCGCCACGCCGTCGGAGAGCACGGCCGGGGCGGCCTCGGCCAGGCCGGCCTGCAGATCGCTCTCGAGTGCCTCGACGAGTGGGCGGCAGCGGAGGAAGCGGGCAGAGGCGAGCGCCGTGCCGAGCGCCTGGGCGGGGGTGAGGTTCTCGCCGGCGAGGACGCTCGAGAGATTGAGGCGGATGTCCTTGAGATCGTCGGGGAGAGTGTCGCGGAGGGCGTCGAGGGCGGGGGTGGCGATCGACATGGGGGCTTCCGGAGGAGGAGCGGGCAGGGAGGGCGGCAGGCGCGCCAGGCCCGAGAATTGTAGCCGTTCGTTGATGGATTGGAGGGCTGGATGGTAGGGTTTGCGCGTTTGCCCGCAGCCCGCCCCCGCCCCAACCGTTGCCCCCCCGCCCCCCTTGCTCCGGCGACGAGCCCGGATCCCTCCATGCCCCGTCGCGACGACCTCCACACGATCCTCCTCATCGGCTCCGGGCCGATCGTCATCGGCCAAGCCTGTGAGTTCGACTACTCCGGCACCCAGGCCTGCAAGGCGCTGCGCGAGGATGGCTACCGCGTCGTCCTCGTCAATTCCAACCCAGCCACGATCATGACCGATCCGGGGACGGCCGACCGGACCTACATCGAGCCGCTCACCTGGCAGATGCTCGAGAAGGTCATTGAAATCGAGAAGCCCGACGCGATCCTCCCCACGCTCGGTGGCCAGACGGCGCTCAACCTCGCCATGGAGCTCGACCGCCACGGCGTTCTCGCCCGGCACGGGGTGGAGATGATCGGGGCCAAGGCCGACGCCATCAAACGCGGCGAGGACCGGGAGATCTTCAAGGAGACGATGCGGAAGATCAGCCTCGAGACCTGCCGCGGCCGGATCGTGCGGTCGCTGGCGGAGGCCCGCGAGGTGCTTGCCGAGGTCGGCCTGCCGGCGGTGATCCGCCCGAGCTTCACCCTCGGTGGCTCCGGCTCCGGGATCGCCTACAACCGCGATGAGTTCGACTCGAAGGTGCAACGCGGCGTCGATCTGTCGCCAGTCGGGGAGGTGCTCGTCGAGGAATCGATCCTCGGCTGGAAGGAATACGAGATGGAGGTGATGCGCGACAGCGACGACAACGCCGTCATCATCTGCTCGATCGAGAACTTCGATCCCTGTGGCATCCACACCGGCGACTCGATCACCGTCGCCCCGGCGATGACGCTCACCGATCGACAGTATCAGCGGATGCGCGACGCCAGCTTCGCCGTCATCCGCGCCATCGGCGTGGCCACAGGCGGCTCGAACATCCAGTTTGCCGTCCATCCGACGAATGGGCGGATGATCGTCATCGAGATGAATCCGCGCGTCAGCCGCTCCTCGGCGCTGGCGAGCAAGGCGACCGGCTTCCCGATCGCCAAGATCGCCGCCAAACTCGCCGTCGGCTGGCTGCTCCACGAGCTTCCCAACGACATCACCCGGCGGACGAAGGCCTGCTTCGAGCCTTCGATCGACTATGTCGTCGTCAAGGTGCCGAGGTTCGCGTTCGAGAAGTTCCCCGAGGCCGACAGTCGCCTGACGACGCAGATGAAGAGCGTCGGCGAGACGATGGCGATCGGGCGGACCTTCAAGGAGGCCTTTCAGAAGGCGCTCCGCGGCCTCGAGGTGGGGGCTTTTGGCCTCGGCTGCGACGGTAAGGATCTGTGGGGGACGCCGGCCGAGCCGTCGCGTGACGACATCGTCGCCAAGATCTCGATCCCCGATCCCGATCGGGTGTGGTATCTCCGCTATGCCTTCAAGGTAGGGATGACGCTCGAGGAGATCCATGAGGCGACGGCAATCGACCGCTGGTTCCTCGACCAGCTCCTCCAGATCGTTGAGATGGAGGCGCTCCTGGAATCCCTCGGCGAGCTTGCCGCGGTCGATGACGGGCTTTTGCGATCGGCCAAGCAGGCCGGCTTCTCCGACCGCCAGCTCTCCAAGCTCCTCGGCGTCGCCGAAATGGATGTCCGCGACGATCGGAAGCGGCGCGGGATCGTCGCCACCTACAAGGCCGTCGACACCTGTGCCGCCGAGTTCGAGGCCCAGACTCCCTACTACTACTCCTCTTGGGAGGAGGAGGACGAGACCCGCCCGAAGGCCGCGGGGAAGAAGCGGGTGATGATCCTCGGCGGCGGCCCCAACCGCATCGGCCAGGGGATCGAGTTCGACTACTGCTGCTGCCACGCCAGCTACGCGCTCCGCGAGATGGGGATCGAGAGCGTCATGGTCAACTCGAATCCCGAGACGGTGAGCACGGATTACGACACGAGCGACATGCTCTTCTTCGAGCCACTCACCTGCGAGGATGTGCTGAACATCGCCGACCGCATCCAGCCTGACGGCGTGATCGTCCAACTCGGCGGCCAGACGCCGCTCAACCTCGCCCGGGCGCTCTCTGCCGCTGGGCTGCCGATCATCGGCACGAGCGTTGACACGATCGAACAGGCGGAGGATCGCGAGAAGTTCAAGGCGCTCCTCGAGCGGCTCGAACTTCGGCAGCCGGCCTGCGGCATTGCCCGGACGCTCGAGCAGGCCCGCCGCGAGGTGCAGCGGATCGGCTTCCCGTCGCTGGTGCGCCCGAGCTTCGTCCTCGGCGGACGGGCGATGGAGATCTGTTATGACACGGCGCAGTTCGAGCGCTACGTCGCTGAGGCCTTCGCCGTAGCTCAGGGGCAGCCGGTGCTCATCGACCGCTTCCTCGAGGATGCCATCGAGGTCGACGTCGACTGCATCGCCGATGGCCGCGACGTGATCGTCGCGGGGGTCATGGAGCACATCGAGGAGGCTGGGGTCCATTCCGGCGACTCGGCCTGCTGCATCCCGCCGCACAGCCTTCCCGAGGATGTGGTGGCGGAGATCAAGAAGGCGGCGATCGGCCTCGCTCGGAGCCTCGGCGTGATCGGTCTGATGAACGTCCAGTTCGCCGTCAAACGCGAGGATGGCAAGCCGACGATCTACGTGATCGAGGTCAATCCGCGGGCCAGCCGGACCGTGCCGTTCGTCGCCAAGGCGACTGGGCTTGCGGTGGCGAAAGTGGCGGTCAAGGTGATGGCGGGGGTGTCGCTCCGGGAACAGGGAATCGTTGCCGATCCGGTGCCGTCGCAGTTCAGCGTCAAGGAGAGCGTCTTCCCATTCGTGAAGTTTGCCGGCGTCGACATCGCCCTCGGCCCCGAGATGCGCTCGACCGGGGAAGTGATGGGGGTGGCCGACCGGTTCAGCAGGGCCTTTGCCAAGAGTCAGCTCGCCGCCGGAATCCTCCTCCCCGAGAAGGGGACGATTTTTTTGAGCGTCGCCAGCCAGCAGGCCAAGGATCAGATCGTCGCGTGTGCCCGCAGGCTCGTGGCTATGGGCTTTGAGTTGATCGCCACCTCCGGCACCGCCCGGGCCCTCACCGCCGCCGGGATCCCGGTGGAAGTTGTCAAGAAGCTCCAGGAGGGGCATCCGAATCTCCTCGACCACCTCATCGACGGCCGGGTCCACCTGATCTTCAACACGCCCCGCGGCAAGGGGGCCCGCACCGACGAGGGGCGGATCCGCGCCGCGAGCGTGCTCCATGGCGTGCCTTGCATCACGACGCTCCCCGCCGCCGAGGCCTGCGTGCGGGCGATGGAGGGGATGCGAACCGATCCGCTCACCGTGCAAGCGATCCAAGACCGGTTTCCGGTGCCTGACGTCGCGGCCGGCACGGCGAAGAGCTGAAGGGTGGTTGTCCATCCGCCGGAAAAACCGGCGGGAGTCTGGTCAAAAAAAGGAGGGGCGATGCGTCGCGGAGTGGGACTACGCGTGGGGATCGTGGTGGCCGCGTTGTTCGTCGGGGCGATCGGGGGGGCTTTGAAGCTCGCTGCCGTCGAGCCGACACCGGCCCGGCGGGTCGACTACCGGGTCGGTTTCCTCGGGGCGCCGTGCCATCCGCACGTCGAATGGAACGACGCCAACCTTGAGCGGCTTAAAGCCCTCGGTTTCAATTGCATCCAGCTCAACATCGCCTGGGGCTACCGTCCCAACGACGAACCGCTCAATCTCGAGGATGTTGTCGCGCTCCCCGCTGGCGTCGCGCCGATGCCGGGCGACATCGACCGGGCGCCGATCCGCACTCCGGAAACCATTGCCGCCCGCTCGGCCGAGCTCACCAAGCGGATCGCCCTGTGCCGCAAGCATGGCCTGCGGACGATTTTCCACTTCGGCGCTCCGAACGTCTTCTACCCGCCGCAGGATCCTGACAAGCCGCTTGATCTGTGCATCGCCGACCTGGCCACCGTGGAGCGCTACCGGCTCCTCGTGCAGGCCTTCCATGAGAAGTTCCCCGGCGTCGACGATCTCCTTTGCTACACCTACGACCAGCATGCCTGGCTGTGCAGCGAGTGGGGCCCGTGCCCCCGCTGCCACGGGATTCCGCTCCACGAACGCGTGACGGCGTTCGTCAACATGATGGCCCGGACGTGGCACGGCCTGCAGAAGGACGGCGTCCTCTTCTGGGAGCCGTGGGAACTGTCGGCCGGCGAGACGTTCCGCTGTATGGACGACCTCGACGCCTCGTGCGTCGGCCTCGCGCTCCATTCCAACATCGCCGAGGTGCAGATCGCGATCGCGGCCGACCGCTGGTTCCGCAACACCGTCACGAAGGCTGCCCGCCTCGGCATCCCGGTGCTCGGTGAGGTGTGGCTGGGCGGCGCCACCGAGGAGATGGAGCCTTACATCCATGTTCCCACGCCGCTGGCGACACTGCGGGCGCTGCGGGCCGTCAACGCCTCAGGGCCCCTCAAGGGGATCAAGGAGTATTACGGCCTCATCCCCGACCGCGAGGATCCGAACCTGCGGATGAGCGGAATCTTCTTCGCCGATCCCGACATCTCCGACGAGGCGGCGATCACCAAGCTCGCCGAGCCCTACGGCCCGGCCGCGGCGAAGGTGGCCGAATACTGGAAGCTCGTTTCTACGGCCGTGGAGATCTATCCCTGGGACGTCTCGTGGCTGTCGCGCGAGGTGGGGAAGAGCGATCCAACGCACCTCCTCTCGGCGGCGACGCTCAAGGGGGCGAGCTGGCAGACGCCGAGTTGGCAGTCGACGCGGCGAGGCTTATTTATCCGCACCGATCAGACGACGCTGCCCAACCACTGGCTTCGCGAGGATGTCCAACTTCGCTTCGAGCAGACGGCCACGCTTCTCGACGAGGCCCTCGCCGCGGCGGCCGCGGCGCGCCCGGCCGTACCGGGGCCGCTCGCCGAGTCGTTCGGCAAGTCGGTCGAGGAGGTCTCGGGGCTGCGGCGGCGCGTCCTCGCCTACGCCTACCATCTCCGGGAGTCGAATCTCGCGGACATGATCCGCAATGCCGAGAAGGTGGGGAGCGGGAATGTCGAGCGGATGTGGAAGGAACTGCGGGAGGTGATGGTTCGCGACCAGGAAAACATGGGAACGGCCGAGCCCCTCGCCGCCGCGATCACCCTGCTCGATGCCGACCGACCGGCGTTCCTGGCCGCGTACTTTCTCCCCACCGGGGCGACCGGGAAAAAGGAAGGATGGACGATCACGTCGGAGTGACGGGGGGGCCGGGATTGCCCGGCAACTGACCTTCGGGTCGCCGGTGCGACGCGTTCTTCCGCGGTCGATTGTTTCGCCGGTGGGACAGGTGATGCCGCACAGTGGTCCGAAGGCGTTCATCGCCGGGGAGCAAGACGATGCCTGATCCACCGATGACCATCGACAAGATCAAGGGCGTGTTGATCGTCCTGATCGTGGTCGGTCACAACTTCCTGATCACGTCCTTCTTGCCGGAACTGTACAGGATCCTCTATTGCTTCCACGTCGGAGGGTTTTTTCTCCTCTCGGCGTGCCTGTCGAAGCATCCTTCCGATGGACGCAAACTCGCCGACAAATCCTTTCGGTACTACGTTCCTTACGTCCTGTTTCTCTCGCTCTACTCGACCGTCTTTTTCTTGATGGTTGCCGGCGGGCGAAGTTCCGAGGACACGCTCCGCGATTACGTCACGAGTCTGGTGGTGCCGACAGCGGATTCCATCAAATCCGCATCGGGAGTGTTGATGCTGTGGTTTCTGCCCAGTCTGATCTGTTTCACGGTCTTCGACTCGTTGCAAAGGCGGCTGGGGCCGTGGGCGGGAATGTTGATCACTGCGGTGTGTCACGCCTCGATCGGGTGTCTTCCTCGCGAATGGCTCGCGGGAGTGCCTTGGTTCATGCCGGCGGCTGGTTTCATGCTCTTTCCGGCGGCGGTAGCCCGTGAACTCTGGATGCGGGATGCCCGGATCACGCGGTTCGTGCCGGCATTTCTCCTCGCCTTCCTGTTTGGTGGATGGGTCTGGAAAGCCGGTTACTTCTGTGATTTGTCGTTGAATGTGGTGCCCGGCATCGATTCACCCGTTCATCTCCTGGCGGTTGATGGACTGCTGCTCTCGGCTTTTTTCGCCATCCGTGGGTTGCCGCTTCCCCGATCAGCCGAACGGGTGTTTGCACTCCTCGGACGCGAGTCGCTCTCAATCTATTTGTTTCACACGCTCGTTTTCTACGCGTTGCTGAAATTAAGACCGCAAAGTGTGCTGGGCGAATGGGCAGGCGGTGTCGTGGTTGCGGCAGCCACGATTACGATCGCATGGAGCCTCGGCCGCCTCGTCTCTCGGCTGCCGCGGCTCCGCGGGATCGTTTTTCCGGCCGATCGCCGCCAGTTCCTCGCGAGCCTGATGAACCTCAAGCGGGCCTGAAGCCGTTGTCCGCGGGGGCGGTGTTCGATCGCATCGCCGAGGCGTTCGCGGCGCGTGCCCTGCGTTGCTCCGGGCACCGACCGGGTGGCATCAAATCAACGATCGGCCGTTTCTCCGACGGCCCATGGCGTGCTCAAGCGGCGCCACTCGTCCGACGAGGATATTGTTTGAATGGATTCAGTCTCGTCGGAATAGAAGTGGAACGGAAACGTGGCAACCCAGGTGCGATCGATCGTCACCCCCTCGTTGCTGACAACTGTCCGAGTGGGAATCGGGACATTCGCCCGGATGTCGATCGACGGAAAGGCCAGCGACAGCGCTGCCCCGATATCCCACGAGACACCGAAGATCGGTTCGTGATTGAGTTGACCGGGGAACGACGCCGGGAGCGCCGTCAGGATCGTGAGCGCGGGGCCGCGATCGAGGCTGTGGGCGCGGATCGCCCGCTCGACGCGGTGGAGTGACCGGTCGTTAAAGCGGGCCGCCGCGATCCACGCCTCCCGCTGCGCCACCATCGCCAGGAAGAATGATCCCAGCAGCCCGATCGCGGCCATAGCCACGCATCGGCAACTCGCTTTGCCTGGAAGCCGGAGCAGGCGGTCGACCAAGACGGCGACAAGAAAGGCGCTGGCGAATCGCACTCCCACCTGCGTGCGGTTTTCAAAGCCCCAGGACTGCGGGGTGTAGTCGGAGAAGATAAAAATCGACTGCGCCGTCAGGAACACCAGACAGCCGATCAGTGGCATCCGCGCGTTGGGCCGAATCGTGACCGCCGTCGTTCCCTGCGGGCCTTCGCCCGGGAGTGCCTCCGGGGACGGGGCATCGGTAGCCCCGGATGAGAACGCGTTGACGAGGAGAGAGCCGATGACGACAAGCCAGAGTGACGGCATCAGCAGCGTGGCGACGGGCAGCGCCGTGACGTACGGGATCGACTTGATTGTGATTCGCAGAGAGTCGATGCCGGCGACTTTCGTCCCCCAGAAAGCAGCGCTGAGGAGTCTCCGCGCGAGCTCTGCCGGCACGGGGATGGAGACCCTCGAATACGAGGCGCCGAACAGGACCGGCTCGATGGCCGCGTGGTACACGCCATAGAGAAGGAGGGCGGTGACGACGGGGATTATCGGGCCGATGATGCCGCGCCACGAAAGCGATTGGAGCGGAGCGACCCGGTACCGCGCGAGGACGGTCGTGAGGAAGAGCGGCACAAAGGCCTCGTACGACAGCGCCGAGAGGAGCAGAAGCGCTGCCGAAGCCGGGCCCCTCCAGAGCGACCACCCGGGCAACGTGGCGATGAGGAGCGAGCCTGCCCAGCAGCAGCCAGCCAGATTCGAGTTCATCATGATCGAGGAGTAGACGGAGCCAGCGGCACACGGATAGACGATGGCGAAGCAGGCAGTCATGAGCGCCACCCGCCGCGGGAGGATCCGCGTCAGGGCGTGGAACACCAGCAGCACCGTCG
>Ga0114962_10003556_pt1 | contig 12602 bp, 8 predicted proteins | sample C_130820_MF_Meta_FD_87017 | JGI IMG/M metagenome (GOLD analysis project Ga0114962, IMG submission 87017) | Freshwater microbial communities from Lake Croche, Canada to study carbon cycling - C_130820_MF_MetaG | ecosystem: Environmental > Aquatic > Freshwater > Lake | place: Lake Croche, Canada... | reverse complement strand
TGGCCACCCTAACGGGATTCGAACCCGTGTTACTCCCGTGAAAGGGGAGTGTCCTAGGCCACTGGACGATAGGGTGTCATAGTGGGAAGGAAGAAAATGCCTTATGCAGGCATTATTTCAAGCAAAGTTATCAGCAAGCCTACCCCAACCTTCCTGATCGGTTCCCGATCAGGACCATCACAGAGCGCTCGGTTAAAGTGATGGTGGACTGATCGGCGATGAGTTGTTCGGAGCCCAGTTCAAAAAAGTCGTCTGGCGAGGGACGGGATGTGTCAACCACAAGACTCCATCGCATTCCGGAGGGCAGCTTCGGCAGCCCATAGGAAAGAGGTTCGTGCCACATGTTAAAGACGGCATAGATGAAGTCAGTCTCGGGGCCGTAGGATTCATCCATTTTCCCGGCGATCATGAAGGCGACCGATCGGCTTTCAGAACCCCAATCAGGCTGGCGAGGCTTCACCCCATGCCACCCGATGTCGGGATAGCCACATCCCTGAACATCCATGCCGGTGAAAAATTCTGTTCTGTGTAGCTGGCTATGCCGACGACGAAACTCGGCCATCAGGCCGACAAAACGCTTTAGTCCCAAGGCATCCCCTCCCTCTTGCTCCTGAGTCCAGTCGAGCCAGTTCCACTCCTCGTCATGGCAGTAGGCGTTATTGTTGCCTTTTTGGGTGCGGCCGAGTTCATCACCCATGGAAAGCATTGGCACACCCTGGCTCAGGAAGAGCAACGCCATGGCATTGCGCTGGAATCGTGCACGCAGGGCGTTCACCTCGGGATCGTCGGTTTCCCCTTCGACGCCACAGTTCCAGGAGTTGTTATCATTCGCCCCGTCACGGTTTTCTTCTCCGTTGGCCAGGTTGTGCTTGTCATTGTACGTAAAGAGATCGCGAAGGGTGAAGCCGTCATGGCAGGTCAGGAAATTCACGGATGCAGTCGGCTTTCTGCCGGATGATGCGTAGAGACTGGGGGATCCCAGGATGCACTGCACCATAGCGCCGGCAACGCCGGAATCCCCTTTCAGGAAACGTCGCGCCGCGTCACGGAAATGGCCGTTCCATTCCATCCATCGCCCATAGGAAGGGAAGTTCCCGACTTGGTAGAGTCCGCCTGCATCCCAAGCCTCAGCGATGAGATCGCAGCCTGCTAGTATAGGGTCAAGGGCCAGGGCCTCGAGCAGGGGAGGATTGGCAAGAGGATGGCCGTTGCGATCGCGTCCCAGCACGGAGGCAAGATCGAAGCGGAACCCGTCGATATGGAACTCGGAGACCCAGTAATGCAGGCAATCGAGCACGAAGGACCTAACCACGGGGTGATTGCAGTTCAGCGTGTTGCCGCAGCCAGTGTAGTTCGCGTAGCTACCGTCCGGGTTGAGCATGTAATAGGTCTGATTATCTATACCCCGGAAGGAGATCGTAGGCCCGCGCAGATCTCCCTCGGCAGTGTGATTAAAGACCACGTCGAGGATCACGGAGATGCCAGCGGCATGGAGCGCCTTGATCATGCTCTTGAACTCGGAGACCTGGTTGCCATGGTGACCGGTCGCCGCATATCCGCTCTTCGGCGCATAGAATCCGACAGTGCTGTATCCCCAGTAGTTGCAGAGACGGTTGCCGGTCTCAGGATTGATCCTCTTGTTCTCGTACTCGTCGAATTCGAAAACAGGCATCAGCTCCACGCAGTTCACGCCGATCGATTGAAGGTAGGGGATCTTCTCGATAATCCCCTCATAAGTTCCCGGATGCCTCACACCTGAGGAAGGATGCCGGGTGAACCCGCGCACATGCATCTCATAGATTACCAAATCCTGAACGGGCAGATTAATCGGGCGGTCATGCCCCCAGTCGAAATCCTCATAGGGCATCCGTGCCCGGTGCGGATAGACCTCCTCTTCGGGAGGTTGGGAGAGCCAAACGTCGCGTCCACCGATTTCACGAGCATAGGGATCGAGGAGAATTCGCTTCGGATCAAAAAGGTTTCCGGCCTTTGGATCATAGGGTCCCTCCATCCGGAAGCCGTACTCTGTCTCTTCGTAGTCCAGATCGTAGACGATCATGGTGAAAACATCGCCGATCTTGCACTCCGGGGGGAAAGGGATCTCCGCATAGGGAGAGGACTCCCCTTTGCGGAATAGCACAAGCGTGCAGGAAGTGGCGTGGGAGGAGTAGATCGAGAAATTTACCCCGCCCGGCACATGACTCGCCCCGTAAGGAAGTGCATGTCCGTATCGGAGTCGGAATCCTCCGTACTCATGAGTGTGATGAAAGGCAGCGCGCATCTGGTTTGTGCTAAAGGTATCGCGGATGAAACCTTAAATAGAGGAATTATTCCCCGGGTGGGGTGAGTTCGAAGGCAGGGATCTTTGCCACGACCGCATTTCCTTCCTCCGTCATTGCCAGATAGGATCCCTCAGCCAAGGCGCGACCTGCCGTTGTATGGTAGCTATTATACGAAAAATGCTCGCCCGGCTCAAGTCGAGGAAAGCAACCGACCACACCGTCTCCCTCAACGGCCGTGACGTGACCATCCTCGCAGCGGACGACCCACTTGCGCCCCTTTACCGTGATGGTCTGATCGCTCCGATTATGAATCGTGATGTAGTAGACAAAGGGATGAGGTTGATCAGGTGGGGCCGGAAGCTCGGGGGCATGAATGACCCGGTCTACCGTCGCCTCGAAACCCGGGAGGAGTTGAGGCTGCATTAATAGGTACTCCCTTTCGCGGTTAGGCTGAGGGAGGAACGAAAGCGCCTGCGTTAGGTGCCGCAGAAGCTCCCAGTATCACGGTTTGCTTTGGCTTCACTGTCGAGGAAATATAGAGCTCACGTAGCTGCTTCATCTCAGCGGGAGCCGGCGATCCGGTGAGGAGTTCGCAGCCACGGTTGTTCTTTGGGAAGGCGATGACTTCACGGATCGATTCTTCACCCGCAATGAGTGCCACAAGGCGATCCAGACCGAGCGCAATGCCACCATGCGGAGGCGCTCCATGGCGGAAGGCACGCAGGAGATGGCCGAAGAGTTCCTCTTGCTCCACATCATTAATACCGAGCACGGAGAAGGTCTCGGCCTGGAGATCTCCCTCATGGATACGGATACTACCTCCGCCGATCTCAACCCCATTGAGCACAATATCATAGGCCTCGGCACGGATCTCTCCGAGCTTCGAGGGATCCTTGAGCAGATCGCGATCCTCAGCCTTGGGACGGGTGAAGGGATGGTGGACGGCGTTCCACTTGTTCTCCTCGGCATTGAAGGCGAGCATCGGGAAGTCGACGACCCAGAGGAAGTTGAGTTGATTAGGATCGATTGTGAGCTTCTGGATTTCGGCGACTCGCAGGCGGACACGCCCGAGTACAGTACAGGCAGTCTCCCAAGCGTCGGCGCCGAAGAGGACGAGATCCCCTTCCTGCATGTCGAGACGGATCGAAAGCTCAGCTTTCTCCTTCTCGCTAAAGAACTTCACAATCGGGGACTTCCACTCACCATTCTCGACCTTGATGAAGGCGAGGCCCTTCGCTCCGGCTGACTTGGCCAGCTCGGTAAGCTCCTCAATCTGGCCGGTGGTGATGCCGGCGAATCCCTTGGCATTCATTGCCTTCACGACACCTCCTGAATCAAGGGCGCCCCGGAAGACCTTGAACTGGCTCTGGGCGAAAATGTCTCCGACATCCACGATCTCCATGCCGAAGCGGGTATCGGGCTTATCACTGCCGTAGCGGTTCATCGCGTCGGCATAGGTCATGCGGGAGAATGGCAGGGAAATCTCCACGCCTCGCGACTCACGGAAGATCCGCTGGAACATTTTCTCAATGAGATCCTGAAGATCCTGAGCCTTCACGAAGGAGGCCTCGATATCGACCTGGGTGAACTCGGGCTGGCGATCGGCACGCAGATCCTCATCACGGAAGCACCGGGCGATCTGGAAGTACTTGTCGACTCCTCCTACCATCAGAAGTTGTTTGTACTGCTGGGGAGCCTGCGGCAGCGCGTAGAAGGCTCCGGGCGTTAACCGCGAGGGAACAAGGAAGTCGCGGGCCCCTTCCGGGGTGCTCTTGGAGAGAATCGGCGTCTCGATCTCCCAGAAGCCCTCCGTATCGAGGACATCGCGTATCGACTTGGTGATGCGATGACGGAGGCGGAGGTTCGCAGCCATCGCCGGACGGCGTAGGTCGAGGAAGCGATGGGTCAGGCGCAGATCCTCGTTGGCGATGCGCTCATCCATCGGGAAGGGCGGGACCTCGGAGCGGTTTAGCACGGTGAGAGTGGCGGCCACCAACTCCACAGCACCGGTCGGGAGCTTTGGATTCTCGGTGCCGGCCAGACGGGCAGCAACCTGACCTGAAACGGTAATCACATCCTCGGAGCGCAGGCTGTGCGCTGCTGCGGCTGCCTCCGCATGGACCTCGGGCCGGAAGACCACCTGGGTAATACCGTCGCGGTCACGCAGGTCGATGAAGATAACGCCACCATGGTCGCGGCGTGAAGCGACCCAACCGCTCAGGGTGAGATCGCGTCCAATATCGGAAGAGCGCAGGGCGCCACAGAGGCAGTCACGGTAGTGCATGGAATAAAAGTGAAAGGTAAAAGGTGAAAAGTGAAAGGTAAAGAAAGGCAATCTTACGAAATTAAAGCGCATTGCTCGGCCAGCCAGATGGCCAGGGTGGCATGATCGAGCTCCTGCTCCATGCGGTCGGAGAGGCGCTTCACCTTGACCTCGGGCCATTCGGCGCCGATTACGACGGCATGGGAAGCACCAAGAGTCTCGGCCGAGCCAAACTGCTTGCCGACTTTTTCTTGGGCCAGAGGAAAACCTACACGCCAACCCTCGCCACGGAGTTGCTGGGCCAGAGCCAGAGCATTGGAGCGATGGTCCTCATCGGCGATCACCAGATAGATTTGGATGGGCGCATCAGCCTTGAGAGCCGCTTCCTCCTGCGACTTGGCTGCAGGGCATTCGTTGAGAAGCTCCAGAAGGACGGCATCCCCTACGCCGAATCCCACGGCCGGCAGATCGGCCGATCCGTCGCTCAGATCCGCAAGCAGGCGGTCGTAGCGGCCTCCGCCGGCTATAGCCCGCAGTCCGGCCCGTAACGCGAAGGCCTCGAAGACGACTCCCGTGTAGTATGCAAGTCCGCGCACAACCCCTAGGTCAGGGCGCACATAGTCACGTAGACCACGAGCTTCCAGATCAGCCAACAGGGGAGCCAGCACAGGGATTTCTGCGCGGGCAATAAATTCCTGTAGAGTGGCCAACGTGAGGCCGAAGGGAGCAAGCAGCTCTTCGGCCTTCTCAGCAGGCATCTTTTCCATCCGGTCGACAATAGTTAGGAACTCACCAGCCCTTTCCTTCTCCAATCCATGCAGAGTCATGAAATCATGCCATGCGGAGCGATCGCTTAGGCGGATGGCGAAATCTTCAGGCCCCAGTCCGAAGGAACGAAGTAGGTCGATAAGCAGGGAAATCACTTCGGCGTCTGCCGCGGGCGAGGTGTCTCCGACAAGGTCGCAGTTGAACTGAAGGAACTCGCGCAGGCGCCCACGCTGCTGACGCTCGTAGCGGAAGCAGGTGCCGACATTAAACCAGCGCATCGGCTTCGGAAAATCACGGTGCCTCGCCGCGATCATCCGGGCCAGGGTCGGCGTCACCTCGGGACGAAGTGCCACAGCGCGTTCCCCCTTGTCCATAAACTCATAGAGCTGCCCGAGGATCTCGCCACCGCTATTTTTCTTCCGATAGAGCTCGGCCGACTCAAGCGTGGGCCCGTCGAACTCGACGAACCCGTAACGACGGGCCGTCTCCTTCCATTTGCCGACCAAATAGTTGCGACGCGCAAAATCCTCGGGAAAGAGGTCGCGGAAGCCGGGTAGAGGTTTCATGGGAATGAGAATGCAGTTCGTTGTGTGCGAGCCGGGTGCGAGTGAAATAAGCTAGGACAGACATCTCCTCTCTACAATCCTCGATCACTTCCTTTAGGATTCAGGCATGATGATTGAACCTCTCACCCCGCGCACTCTTTTGCTAACCCAGCTTCTTGCGACAGCGATAATGACAGGCATCATCTGGTTTGTGCAGATCGTCCATTATCCCTTATTTTTTAAGGTCCCCGCTGAGGGATTCGTTGCATACGAGCAGTCTCACACTATCAGGACAGGTTTCGTGGTGGCCCCCTTGATGCTAGTCGAGTTGGGAACCGCGATTGCGCTCCTGCTGCTCTCCATGGCTTCGGGAGGAAAAATGCCGATGCCGATAGGAATCACTCCCCTCTATCTCTGGTCATTCGGCTGTCTTGCTCTCATCTGGGCGAGCACTTTCCTGATTCAAGTACCCCTGCACCATCTCTTGGAGCAACGTCCCAACGCGAAGGACATAGAGCTTCTCGTCTCGACAAACTGGATCCGCACCATTCTCTGGAGCATCCGACTGGGACTTCTGGCTTTCCTGTCTGCCGGGCGAATCATCCTCTGAAACTGGAAGAATCAAGTTTCCTCAAGGGGCTTCCCCAAAAGATTTCTCTTGCGAGATGTCGTGGGGAGCTATAACAAGCCCCTCCCCTAATTCCCCTAACAATCAACAGACACACTCATCCGATCCCGTTATGGCATCCAAAAAACCTGCTAAAAAGGCCCCGGCCAAGAAAGCCGCTGCCCCAAAGAAAGCTTCAGTGAAGGCTGCAAAACCTGCAGCCAAGACCGTGAAAGCGCTTAAAAAAGCTCCTGCCAAAACAGTCGCCAAGAAGGCTGCCCCGACAAAAAAGGCGCCTTCAAAGAAGCCAACACCGAAGGTCATCCAGGTAGCCAAAAAGAGTGTTACCAAAAAAACGGCAGCCAAGAAAGTTACACCGAAAAAAGTTTCCAAGATTCCCAAACCCGCCGTCCAAAAAGCAACTCCAAAAAAAGTAGCTCCCAAAAAAGTTGCGCAGCCAGCCTCCAAGGCTGTTTCAAAACCGGCGATCACACCTTCCAAGGCTCCCTCTGTTAAGAGTAAAGCGAAGTCCTCCAAGTCCAAGGCACCGGCCTCTTCCAACGAGCGCGTTCTGGTCCAACAATTTGTTCTCAAGCCCAAGGTCAACAAGAACCTCAAACTCACCCCCTTCCTAACCAAGCAGCGCCAGCGTCTCCTTGAACTCAAGGATACGCTTCTTGACGCTATGAGGGGAGTGGCCCGTGATAACCTGCACGCGGGCACGGAGACCTCCGCCTTTGGCATGCATCAGGCCGACGCTGGTAGCGATGCCTACGACCGCGACTTCGCCCTCAGCATGCTCTCCAAAGAGCAGGGATCGCTTTACGAGATTGACGAGGCCCTCAAAAGAGTCGAAGATGGAAGTTACGGAGTTTGCGATCTCTGCCAAAAGCCGATCAAACACGAGCGACTTGAGGCACTGCCTTTCACCCGTTACACGGTGGATTGTCAGGCAGGTTTGGAGAAAAACCAGCACCATAACAGTGCTCGTCCCCAAATCACTTCGCTGTTCGGACTGACTGAAGAGGAGTCCGAGAGCGAAGAGGACGACACCACCGAAACCAGCTAAACCGACCTAATCCACAAAACCTGTTTTATGCCACGCGACATCATCATCATCGAGTGCACCGAAGCGGTTGCCGAAGGCAAGCCCGTCTCCCGCTACATCACTACCCGCAACAAGAAGAGCCTGAATACCCCGGGCCGACTTGAGAAAAAGAAGTATAATCCAAATCTCAAGCGCCACACTCTCCATCGCGAGACCAAGTAAACGGCCCCTTTTCAACCCACTCTCCAACATGAGCACACCAAAGACAGAACAGCGCAGTCGTAACTTCCGCCGCGCGAACCGATGCATGCCCCGCCGTCGCCTCGATGTCTCCACAGACGCGATCGACTTCAAGAACCCCGACCTCCTTCGCAAGTTCACGACCGAGGCCGGCAAAATCCTTCCACGTCGCATGACTGGCCTTGCCGCTCACCTGCATCGCAAGATCACCAAAGAGATCAAGCGCTCACGCGCCGCTCTCCTGATGAAGTAAAAAAATAATTTCCTTCCAAAAGAAAGGGTGCTTCTAGAAATGGAGGCGCCCTTTTTGTTTTCCCGAAGAAGATAAAGAGAAAGTATCAGGGGGATCCTTAGCGGATGCGAAGCAAGCCGCCCGAGCGTCAGCCTTATCAAGACCTACGGCGAGAGATGAACAACAAAGCTCTGCGCCAAAAGGACCCAGCCCTTACTCGGCGTCGAGTTTTTTGAGGATAGCGAGTGCCTTTTTCGGGTCCGTTACACGGAGAATAAGAAGGCCCTTTTTCGCGGAAGGCATGGAGGCCAGGTAGCCGTAGTCGATATTGATCTTTTTGGCCGAGAGTGCATGGGCAATCCGGGAAAGACTACCCGGCTTGTTATCGTTCTGAATCATCAGCACGTCGCTCTCAACGACCAACGTACCGTACGACTCGAAGAGCGTCATTGCCCGGTCGGTATTGCTGACAACCATGCGAACCACCGCGTGATCCGTGGTGTCGGAAACTGTTAGGCCGAAGATATTGATCTGCGCAATGGCCAGTGCATCGCAGACAGCAGCCAGAGCGCCCGGTTTGTTCTCAAGAAAGACAGCCAATTGCTGGAAAATCCTCGGAGCCAAAGGATCAGCTTTCTTCATTTCGTCAACCTATCACTTGAACAAAGAAGTGAAAGGGAGATTTTTCGCGCGGAGACGCGGAGACGCGGAGGTGCTGGGATTACAGAAATTCAGGACGGGCCCTCTTTCTCTGCACCTATGCCTCTCTGCGCAATATATTTTCAGTCTGCTAACATAACAGCCTGCAGCCTAAACCTCTAACAGTCTTCGGTTGGCCTAGGCCTTCGGGGAAGCCGTGACGTGTTCAGTGATGATGGTCTTGGCCTCATCACCCTTGTCCTTATCGATCGGCTTTGCAGCCGGGACATGCGGGGTAATCTTCCAGAACTGGCCGAGATGGTTCTTCCAGTCAGCAAGAATTCTGGTGGCCTGAGGACTGCCCGTCTTCTCGTTATGCCGGGTGATGAGAACCTTAAGCCTGGCCTCATCCTCGGCGGCGTCGATCCCCGAGTCGATTCTTGCGGCGCCGACTAATTGGTCGTTGTAGCGGCCCAGGAACTTGTCTTCCAAGTCGAGGACAAAGGCCACGCCGCCGGTCATGCCGGCGCCGAAGTTCTTGCCCGTGGATCCCAGAACGACGACGGTGCCGCCGGTCATGTATTCGCAGCCATGGTCGCCAATCCCCTCGACGACGGCTGTGCCGCCGGAGTTGCGGACGCAGAAGCGTTCACCCGCGCGGCCGTTCGCAAAGAGATGCCCGGCAATCGCTCCGTACATAACGGTGTTGCCGATGATGCTGTTCTGCTCCGGAATGAATCTGTGATCTGGCAGGGGACGCACGATGATCTCGCCGCCGCTCATGCTCTTGCCGACATAGTCGTTCCCTTCGCCGGTCAAGACGAGTTTGATGCCCGGAGCCAGGAAGGCTCCGAAGCTCTGGCCTGCCGTGCCGATCAGGTCGAGTTCGAGGGTTCCTTCGGGAAGACCCTCTTCGCCGTACTGGTAGGCGATCTCTCCCGAAACCTTGGTGGCCAGTGAGCGGTTCGTATTATCGACCTTGTAGGAAAGCTTCACGGGCTTTGCATCACGGATGGACTCCTCCGCATCCTGCAGAATGATGTCATCGAGCGGTTGGTCATGCTCGGGATCGTTGCGGTCGCGCGTGGCGTAACGAACTGCCGTCGGATCATCCTTCACGACATCTTTGAGGAGACGTGAGAGGTCGACAGTGTTGGCCTTCGGATGACCCTCAATATGCTTCTGGCGGAGGCACTCGGTGCGGCCGACCATCTCATCAATGGTACGGAAGCCGAGGCGAGCCATGATGCCCCTGACATCTTCAGCAACGGCGTTGAAGAAGTTAACGACATTCTCGGGCTTCCCCTTAAACTTGGCACGGAGTCGATCGTCGAGTGTGGCGACGCCGACAGGACAGTTATTCAGATGGCACTGGCGGACATAGACGCAACCCATGGCAATGAGCGCCGCGGTGCCGAAATTGTATTCCTCGGCGCCGAGCAGCGTGGCGCTGATGATGTCCTCACCGGTACGAATGCCTCCATCCGTTCTCAGGGTCACGCGGTTGCGGAGGCCATTGAGCAGAAGAACCTGATGGGTCTCCGCAACGCCGAGTTCCCAAGCTCCACCAGCGTGTTTCACAGAGCTGAGCGGCGAAGCGCCGGTTCCACCGTCGTGACCGCTGACCAAGATGATGTCGGCATGAGCCTTCGCGACGCCGGCAGCAACTGTTCCAACTCCCGCCTCGGCGACAAGCTTCACAGTAACTCTGGCGCGTGGATTTACCTGCTTGAGGTCATAAATGAGCTGGGCCAAATCCTCGATTGAGTAGATGTCGTGGTGGGGAGGCGGCGAAATAAGAGTCACTCCGGGAACTGAATTACGGAGCTTGGCGATGTAAGCGGTTACCTTGTGGCCGGGAAGCTGACCACCCTCTCCCGGCTTAGCGCCCTGAGCCATTTTGATTTCGATTTCCTTAGCACTGGCAAGATACGCGGCATGCACGCCAAAGCGACCGGAGGCGATCTGTTTGATAGCGCTATTGGCCCAGTCGCCATTCTCCTGGCGTTTGAAACGGCGGGGATCCTCACCACCTTCGCCGCTGTTGGACTTTCCACCGATGCGGTTCATGGCGATCGCCAGTGTCTCGTGGGCTTCGGGGCTCAGTGCTCCGAGGGACATGCCCGCCGTGGTGAAGCGCCTGCGAATTTCTTCGACAGGCTCAACCTCTTCGATCGGCACAGGGCCGCTGGGAAGAGGAACGAACTCCAACAGATTACGTGGGGAATGAGGGGTCGAGGCCAGAACGGCATCAACATAGGCCTTGTAGTCCTCGGGCTTATTCGTCCGGACGAAGCTGTGGAAGTTCTTGATGACAGGCGGGGTGACCGCATGGAGCTCGCCGCCGCGGCGGATGCGGTAGAAACCGGGGTCTCCAAGCTGGAGCGAGGCTGCCTCTTTGCCTTCCTCGACCGGAAGCGGGGCACCATAGGCCATCTCATGGCGGGCTAGGGACTCACGAGCTATCTCCTCGAAACCGACACCCTCGATCTGGGTGGTGGTTCCGGTGAAGCACTCCTCGACGAGTTTGGTCGAGATGCCGGTCGCTTCGAAGGTCTGGGCGCCGCGGTAGCTGCCGATGACGGAGATGCCCATCTTTGACATGATCTTGAGGAGGCCGCTTTGGAGCGCCTTCTTGTAGTTGAGCTGGGCTGTGGCAAAGTCAATCTCCACGGAACCTTTCTCGATCATCTCGCGGATGGCCTCGATGGCCAGGTACGGATTAATGGCGCTTGCGCCGTAGCCAATGAGGCACGCCATCTGATGGACGTCGCGCGCCTCGCCGGTCTCGCAGACGATGCTTGTCTGCATGCGCTTGCCGACTCGGCGGAGATGATGATGAATGGCTCCCACGGCGAGGAGGGTGGGGATGGCGAGATGAGCGGCATCGATTCCCTTGTCGCTGAGAATCAGTATCCTGGTGCCCTCATCGACGGCCTTTTCGGAGGCCTTGCAAAGTTCATGGACCGCTGCGGCAAGTCCCGCGGCGCCTGAGGATGCCTTCCAGAGGGAGGAAAGAGTGGCTGACTTGTGTTCCCCGCCGATCTTTCGGACAGCCTCCAGTTCCTCATTGAAGAGGATCGGGGAGTCAAGGGAGACCTGCGAGGCATGCTCGGGGGTCTCGGAAAGCAGGTTGCGCCTCCAACCGAGCGTGGTGAAGAGGGACATGACCAGGCGCTCGCGGATCGGGTCGATCGGCGGATTGGTAACTTGGGCAAAGAGCTGACTGAAGTAAGTGTAGAGAAGACGCGGACGCAGGGATAGGACGGCAAGCGGCGTATCGTCACCCATGGAGCCGACGGCCTCAGCTCCATCCTTGATCATCGGCTTGAAGATCATGTCGAGCTCCTCGCTGGTGTAGCCGAAGGCGACCTGGCGCTGGGTCAGTTCGATGATGTCGAGATCGCCTTTCGCGGGAGCAAGCTGCTCGGCCTTGAAGGGGGCGAGACGGACGCGATGGTCATCCACCATCTTTCGGTAATTGTGGCGTGTCGCGAGCGACTGCTTGATCTCGGTGTCCCGCATCAGAACGCCGGCAGCGGTGTCGATGGCGATCATCTCGCCGGGGGCGAGACGGCCCTTCTCGATAATGGTCTCCTGATTGAGGCCGTCGACCCCCATCTCGGATCCAAGACTGAAAATGCCACTGTCCGTGATCTGGTAGCGGGCTGGGCGCAGACCATTGCGATCGAGGCAGGCGCCAATGGTGATGCCGTCGGTGAAGACTAGGGCCGCGGGACCGTCCCAGGGCTCGCAGAGGCAGGTGTGGTACTCATAGAAGGCGGCAAGTTCGGGGCTAATCTCCTTGTCGCCCCGCCAGGCCGGAGGAACCAGCATGGTCATCGAGTGCAGTATCGAACGTCCCGACATGGTCAGGACTTCGAGCACGTTGTCGAGGCTGGCGGAGTCGGAGCCGCCAGGCTGGATGATAGGGTGCAATAGTTCGATATCCTCACCCCAGAAGTCGGCCTTCAGTTC
>Ga0114962_10003555_pt1 | contig 12603 bp, 11 predicted proteins | sample C_130820_MF_Meta_FD_87017 | JGI IMG/M metagenome (GOLD analysis project Ga0114962, IMG submission 87017) | Freshwater microbial communities from Lake Croche, Canada to study carbon cycling - C_130820_MF_MetaG | ecosystem: Environmental > Aquatic > Freshwater > Lake | place: Lake Croche, Canada... | reverse complement strand
AGCCACACGGCCGGAGGAGATCCAGATTTCCCAATTCACGCCGGGCGCGCGGAAGGCGAGGTGATCGCAGGGAACGCCGTTGACTAAGGAGTGCCCGACGAGTGCAGCGCTGGTAAGGTTGCGAGTGAGATGGGCATAGGGAGCCCTAAAGAGTAGGGGCGAGAAGTGGAAGGAAATGCCGGTTTCCCGGCGGATGCCGACCAGCATCTCGTCGATGGTCGCGGGCGCCTTGGTTGTGGAGAAGACGTGTGAGTCAGGGGCCACGGCAGAGACAGAAGATCCATCGTAGTAGAAATCAAAGGGTGGCACTTCTCCTCCTCGGCTGGAGCGGATCTTGTTCGGGCGCTCAAGCGTTAACGCCCCCTCGGAGCGGAGCGTGATGAACTGACCGGTGGCGGAGGGGGCCTCGAGAATGCTGCTAGAGTGGAAGGAGAAGGCTTTGGCACTAGAGAGGGTCTCACTCATGCGCTTGAGCAGGGAGAGGGCAGTAGGATCGATTGACGAGTAGGTCTCGGCACGGAGAGATCCGATCAGCAGGAGGGAGGCCACGGTAAGGAGGAGCGGTTTTTTCATGAAGGATGTAGGGGAGGGGTTGCGTGATTGGTGGAGATGGAAGGAATGGGCAAGCAGCCACCCCTCGTGCGTTACTTGTTTCAAACCTGTTGCTAAATGCTTGTAATTGCAATGCCTCACCTGTCGTGAAGGTGACGTGAAGGTATCAAGGAGGTGTCGTTGAGCATACTTCTGCCGCTCCAAGGTGAAGCTCGTGTACGGCAGGCTCGCAGACGTGTATTGTTATCCCACTTATGCAACTCGCCCGCGCGAAAGCCAACATTTCCCGATGAAATCCGATCAGGACCTCTACAAGCAATTACGGGATCTACCCAAGGAGGAGCTTTGGACGCGTGCAGTGCCCCTCTTCAATGCGGCGTCGCCTCGTGAGCGGCTGGAGCAAGTGGCCGTGATCAGGGCGGTCGGGATGATCTTTTCCCGATTCGGCACTGAGGATGAAAAAAATGCCGTCCGCAACTGGCTGATCAATTTGCTGAAGGATCCGCAAGAGAAAGTCCGCCGCTATGCCCTCACCGCATTACCAAAGATCGGTGCCGGGGAAGAAGGAGAACGGGAGATGCTCGCGCTGCTAAAGGATGTCGTTGAGGATCATGATGGCCGCGAAATACGCCATCTGGGACGGGCTCTGGAGAAAGTCGGCGGCGAAGCGACGCTCGTGGTGATTGAGGAGGGAATCACGCTTCCGGCCATCACGGTGCAGAGGGTGAAGGCTGGTGTCTCGCGCAAAGAAGATGTTGGTGGCGTCCTTCTGGATGCATGGCTTCCACATCTTCCCGGAGATTCAGACATGCGGGTGCTCCTACGCTGCCGCCGTGGACTGGAGGAATTCGTCCGCGAGGAGGCTGAGGAAAAGCTCTCCTCAAGGGAATGGCTGATCGCATCGGTCAAGCCTGGCTGCGTGACGCTGAAGCCACTCAAGGAGTTCAAGCTAGCCACGCTCTACCGGATCCGCTGCTTTGCAACGGTGGCATTTCCCTTGGGAACGGTGAGTGACGAGGAGGGGTCGAAGTGGGTCGAGCCCTTGGCACGATGCATTGCCTCTGAGCGTGCCAGTGCGCTGATGCTCAGCGGCACGGAGGGCACGCCGCGCTACCGAATGGAGATTGCAGGACGCGGCCATCAGCGCGGAGCGATCCGTCAGGTGATTGATCGCGCCTACGCCCTCTGCCCCGAGATCCTGAATGATGCCCGTCAGGCTCCCTGGTCGATTGATGTGTTACCCGCCAGTCGAGGTATATCAGTTGTCGAGCTTCGACCACGTCTCTATCCCGACCCTCGGCTAGGCTACCGCCAGGATGATATCGCCGCCGCTTCGCATCCCCCACTGGCAGCCTGTATGGCAAGACTCGCCGGACTCAGCGATGACGAGGTGATCTGGGATCCCTTTTGTGGATCGGGTCTTGAGCTTATCGAGCGGGGACTGCTGGGCGGGGTGACATCTGTTCATGGGACAGATCTGGATTCTAGGGCCATCGAGGTCGCCCGAGTAAATATTGAAGGTGCTGGCCTTCAGAAAACAAAGGCTGAATTCACGGAGTGTGATTTCAGGAAGGCATCTCTTGCCCCCGGCAGTATTTCCCTGATTATCACGAACCCCCCATTGGGGAGACGCGTTCGCATCAAGGATATGCAGGGGCTCTTTGCCGATTTCTATGTGGCTGCATCCCGTGCCTTGCGCGTCGGAGGACGGCTCGTCTTTGTGAATCCCCTGCGCAGCACCGAGCCGGAGGATCCGACCTTAGTGCGTGAATACCAGCAGACGGTCGATCTCGGGGGATTCAACTGTCGTCTGGAGATGTACCGGAAGATCGGAGCTGGGAAATCAGCCAAGCGCTTGCCCGGAAAGAGACAGCAGGAGAAGTTCAAGTCAACGCCCAAGGCTAAGCCCGAGGAAAAGACACCCGCTCCTGCACCTGCTTGGTGGAGTAAGGGGGGTCACGCCAATAGCCGGGAGGCACGGCGACGCGCACGGAACTGAGCCGAGGGAACCATCGGTACCAGCATGGAAAAGTCGTTTGAGGAGCTCGATTACTGTGACACGCCCCTTGGTGAGCTCATTCTGCGGAGGCGCAAAATTCCTATGCTGGAGAACGAGGTGGTCTACGAGATTATCCTCAATGGGGAGTTCCTGATGAGCAGTCTTTTCCACGTGGTCGAGGAGGCATTATCAGAACTAGGTCTGGCCGCCATGCAGACCCCGGAGGGAGAGCTTCTAGATGTGATTATAGGTGGACTGGGGCTCGGGTACACAGCGGTCGCCGCGCTGAAAAATCCGAAGGTGGGATCGCTCAGCATCATTGATTATTTGGAACCGGTGATCCGGTGGCATCAGAACGCCATGGTGCCGCTCGGCGCCGGACTCTCCGCCGATCCCCGAACACGGTACGTGGAGGGGGATTTTTTTGCCCTCGCAGCGAACCCGCAGATTGGATTTCATGCAGAAACCCCGGGAGCGAGATTCCATGCCATCCTTCTGGACATCGATCACACGCCCCTGCATTGGCTCAATCCACGCCACGCCTCTTTCTACACCGTGGAGGGACTAAAGACCTTGAGACAACATCTTCATCCTGGCGGCGTCTTTGCCATGTGGTCGGATGAGTCTCCGGACGAGGCATTCTGCATCAGGCTCCGTGAAGCTTTCGTGGGGGTGGAAGCGACCCTCGTGAGTTTTCCGAATCCCATCCGTGGAGGAGAATCCACCGGGACGGTCTATGTCGCCGTGCGGGGTTGCTGAGGCATCCGCTAGTTCATCAGCTAGTTACTGGCTCGATCGCTCTGTCGTCGAAAGTTGCGAGGATTCGCGCAAAGGCGCAGAGGTGCGAGAATTATTTGTTCTGCAATTCGGCAAACGCAGCCAACGCCTCCTCAACCGTGATATCGGCAACAATCTTGGAAGGCTTCTGGAGTGCTCTGTAGGGCACGCCCCAAGGGTGCCATTCTGTCACAAAGCTGGTACCGAAAAAGCAGACGATCGGTTTGTTCAAGGCAGCCGCAACATGCATTGCTCCGCCGTCGCTACAGATCATGTAATCAGCCAGTGAAACGGAGGCGACCAGTTGCTTGATTTCAGCAGTGGGGCAGGGAAAGGCCGGCAAACCATGAAGCCGGGCAAGGATGCGTTCCGCTTTTCCGTCATCACCGGGATGCATGGGATCACTCTCGGCACCGGGTGACCAGAATAGGAGGATCTGGAAACGCCCGGAGGAGGTCAGGGCCTTGGCAAGTTCGACGAACAACTCCTCCGGCCAACGCTGGTCTGGCTTACGCGAGCTGATGTGAAGCGCCACGGATGGTCTTTTCGGATCCCATCCCAATGAGCCAAGCCGAGCGAGTCCCTTCCTGACAAGATCGGCTGAGGGAAAGAGCTTCGTGGCACCGAGCGTCTCCTCGGTACCGAGGACGGCGCCAAGTTTTGCCATTTTGGAAACCTCATGTTCCTCGAAGCGGTCGTGATTCGGAGCAAGCACATTAGGCTGACGGTGGTCCGGTTCCCCAGGTTCGCGGAACCCGATCAGCTCTTTCCCACCGAGTGTGTGGGCGTAGCGCCAGCCCCCGTTGGCCAGGATGATGTGATCGAAGCGGCGCCTGCGGATTGTCTGTCGCAGCCGCCAGCGGTTCCAGAGCATCCCGAGCCTCCCGTATCCATGGCTTTTATGAAGCTTTTTAAGGAAAACAAAGATCTCGTCCACATCGGGATTTTCGTCCAGAACCTCCATGTTATAACTGCTGGCTAGAACGGAGATCCGGGCGGTGGGATACTTCCTGCGTAGTCCGTGTAGCAGGGGAGTTGTGCAGATCAGATCGCCGATGTTATCGCGCCGGATGACGAGTATCTGAAGTGGAGTGTTCACGGACGCCAAAGGCGGGATTTATTCGGAGCTTTTTTAAACTAAACGCGAAAGTCTTTTACCAGGAAGGCTTCGAGATTTTCCATGGCGACCTTGAGTTCATCATGAAGAGGTGTCTGCACGGCACTCTTCGGAAGGGTGAGGGCATTCGCGACGCGATGGGCGAGGGACCGATGAGGATTCGTCTCCGCAATCTGAGCGGCGAGGGAGTTGACCAGAGCGACCTTCTCGCGAGCCACGCGGATTTTTTCCAGGGCAACCTCCTCGGTGACTTTACCCGCTAGAACGCCTCGGAGTTGACGGCAGTCAAAGGCGCAGCATCGTGCCGGGCGATCCTTGTAGATAAGGCAGGAGCATTTTCCCGACACTTCCCGGTGGGCGGAGCAGGGCTGGAGGAAATATTCGACCCCCTTTTGCTTGCGGATCTTCAGCCCCAAGGCGGAAAGTTTTCTGGGTTGGTCACCTGATTGGAGCTCGACTGAGTGAAAGAGCACGCCGTCACAGCACATGCCACAGCTACCGCAGAGATCCTCTGTGCTCCGCACGGCGGTCGTATCAGTCATCCCTTACTTTACCAGATAGGAAGAGTGCCCCAAGAAGGATCTTAGAACTAGGTCTCAGTCTGCGAGGCAAGCACTTCACTGATGGCCTTGGAAAAATCGCCGAAGCCGGAGTCTGGGACGATCACGGTGTTGCGTCGGCCTTGGTTCTCCTCGGTGATTCGGAGGAAGCGTCCCCGGTCGTTCTCACGGACTTCGAGGCGAAAGAACTTTCTCTCCACTTGAAGCTCGCGGCTCTCAAGGACATTGTCCTGCGAATACTGGCGGTAGGCGCCCGAGTAGGCGGAGTTCGCTTCTTCGTACATGACGTGATCAGTTTTAAGATCGGCAACTTGTAAAATCAAACGGATTGTCAGAAGCGGTAATTATCCCGCAGAGGCGCGGAAGCGCAGAGAAAGAGCGAAACATGGAAATTTGAAATAAAGAGAGGGGGAATCTACGACGCAGGTTTTTCGATCCTTAACGAATCTCCCACATCATTACCTCTGCGCCTCTGCGCCTCTGCGCGAGTCAATCGGTTATTCCAGAAAACTCCGGAGTAGGGCCATCGCCTCCACGTCCTCGGCAAGGTCTTTCCCCTTGGGGGTTTCGAGGATCTTCGGGATCGTCGCCAGCTCCTGGGAGCGCATGATCCAGCGGAACGTGTCGAGGCCGATCAGACCCTTGCCGAGATTGTCATGCCGGTCGACACGGGATCCCAGCCTCGCCTTGGAGTCATTGATATGAAGGCAGGAGAGTCGGTTCATCCCGATCACTCGGTCGAACTCGGCAAAGGTTTGCTCCGCTCCCTTGGGAGCTGAGAGATCATACCCGGCAGCGAAGGCATGAGCTGTGTCGAGGCAGACCTCCAGGCGTTGAGAGTCTTTCACGCCGGCGAGAATCGCCGCGATCTCCTCAAAGCGCGCCCCGAGACAGGCTCCCTGTCCCGCTGTCGTCTCCAGCGTGATGCGCACCTTGAGCTTAGGATGTTCTGCATGCAGGCGGTCGAGATTACGAATGACACAGGCGGTGCCGGCCTCTACCCCTGTCCCAAGATGGGATCCGGGATGGAGAACGAGCGAGCGGATACCGAGCTGTTCGCAACGAAGCATCTCGTCGGCAAGGGATCGTAGAGATTTCTCGTGATTCTCGGTGCCCTCGACGCCGAGGTTGATGAGGTAGCCTGCGTGAGCCACGACGACTCCAAGCTTTCCATGCAGCGGATGATCGGTGAAAGACGTTGCATCAGCTTCTGGAAGAGGTTTGGCAAACCACTGCATGTTGTTCTTCACGAAGATCTGGATCGCCGTGCAGCCGATCCCGACACCTCGGTCGATCGCCGTGGCTACGCCACCGATCGTCGGCACATGCGAACCTAGCAGCGGTAAGGAATCGGAGGGTTTTTTTGATGGCATTGTTGTGGATCCTAACGAGCCACCCACCCTATCTTCCAACTCCTAACTTCCAACTCTCGATCACAGCAGTTATGCAAGAAGAATGTTCAAGCCAAGTCGCGCCTTGCTCGCCTACACACTTCCCTTTGGACTTTTCATGGCTGGGCTGGCAGCTGCCTCCGCAGCCAAGGCGCTCGGGATCACCACATTCTGTGGAGTGGCTCTTGATCCGATGTACTGGATCTATCCGATCCAGAGCATCCTCTGCGCTGGAGCATTAATCTGGTTCTGGAAGAACTATGATTTCAGCGGAACCACAGGGGTAAGACTTCTGGGCGGTGCGGTGGTAGGCTTTCTGGTCTTGGGGCTCTGGGTCGCTCCGCAGGAACTATTTCATCAGCCAAAACGGCTTGATGGATTCAATCCCGGAGTGCTCGAGGGTCTGACTTCATGGATGCTCTCAGCCCGCTTTGCTCGGCTTGTCTTCATCGTGCCGCTGGTGGAGGAGATTTTCTGGCGTGGCTTTCTCCTGCGCTATCTGGTGCATGAGGATTTCACGAAGATCCCCTTCGGGAGCAGCTCCCGCTTCAGCTTCTGGGCCGTGGTGGTTGCCTTCACCATGGTTCATTCCTCGGCCGACTGGCCTGCTGCCTTCTTGACCGGCATTTTATTTAACCTTGTAGCCATCCGCACCAAGAGTCTTGCAGCCTGTGTCGCGGCCCACGCCATGGCCAATCTGGGGCTGGGCATCTATATTTGTGCCACGCGCCAGTGGGGATTCTGGTAGAATCGGAACCATGAACGTCGGCCTTGCCCAGATCAATACGACCGTCGGTGACTTTACGGGGAACTCCGCGAAGATCCTTGCCGCTTATCATGAGCTGGTTGCAGACGGGGCGGAGATTGTGGTGACGCCGGAGCTCTCAATTCCGGGGTATCCGCCGCTCGACCTGATCTTTGCGGGAGAGTTTGTGGAAAGGAATTTCGAGGCACTTTCCGGAATCCGGGCAGGGATCGGGGAGGTGCCGCTACTGGTCGGCTTCATCGATCGGAATCTCTCTGGGTATGGCAAGCCGTTCCATAACGCCGCTGCCGTTTTAAGCAAAGGAGCAGAGCCCATTATCATTCACAAGAGACTTCTTCCTACCTACGATGTCTTCGACGAGGCCCGCTACTTTGAGCCAGGGCAGGTCTCTACACCAATCGAGATTGCAGGAAAAAAAGTCGGCATCACGATCTGTGAGGACCTCTGGACCTCGGAGTTCTTACCCGGACCTCTTTACCGGGTGGATCCCCCTGCAGATTTGGTGAAGGCAGGAGCAGAGATTCTGATCAATCTCAGCGCCTCCCCTTTCCAATTTGGAAAATCAATTCGCAGGCTTCAGATGCTACATGCTCAGGCCGAGAGATTTGCAGTGCCCATCTATTACTGCAACTCCGTGGGTGGCAATGACCAGCTAGTCTTTGACGGACATTCGTTAGCCTTCTCCGCCAAAGGAGATCGTGTTCAAGAGATGGCAGGATTCATAGAGCAACTCCTTGTTGTTAGGGAACCTACTGATGCATTCAGCCCCGATGTCCGTGAACAGCTGGGTGAACTCTACCGAGCGCTGGTGCTGGGTTTGCGTGATTATTTCGGGAAGTGCCGATTTAAGACTGCGGTGCTCGGTCTGAGTGGAGGGATTGATTCGGCTTTGACAGCCGTGCTGGCTGTGGAAGCTCTCGGAAAAGAACATGTCATCGGAGCTACCATGCCCGGTCCCTATTCTTCGGAAGGGAGTATTAAGGACGCCATTTCACTATCGGAAAACCTTGGCATCAAATGCCTTAACCTTCCCATTGAGGAATCGTATAAAACGCTGGTTTCCGGCCTTGCAAAGGCTTTCCAAGGACGTCCGGAGGATGCTACGGAGGAGAATCTTCAGGCACGCCTGCGCGGGGTCATGATGATGGCTCTCTCCAACAAGTTTGGCAGCCTGCTCCTGACAACCGGAAACAAGAGTGAGCTGGCCGTGGGCTATTGCACCCTCTACGGCGATATGTGCGGAGGCTTGGCGGTCATTTCCGATCTGCCCAAAACATTGGTCTATGAGTTGTCTCGCTGGATCAACAGGCAAAAAGAAATCATCCCTGCCGCGACGATTGAGAAGCCTCCCAGCGCCGAACTGCGTCCCAACCAGACCGACCAAGACAGCCTTCCCCCGTACGATTTGCTCGATGCCATTCTGGCTCTCTATGTGGAGGAGAATCTGCCGATCCACGAGATCGTGGCACGCGGCTATGATCAGGAGCTGGTGCGGCGCATAGCCGGCATGGTCGATCGCAATGAATACAAGCGCGAACAGGCAGCCCCAGGGCTCAAAGTTACTGGCCGCGCCTTCGGAATGGGTCGCAGGCTGCCGATTGCTCAGCGGTATACTCCTTAAAGACACGCTATGGATCCCCAATCTCTTCAAGCCATTCTTGGCCAGGCGCAGGCCTTCTTTGCCTCCAAGGGACTCCGTTTCACGAAGCAGCGCGAGGCCTTGGTCACGCTGATCTTTCGCAACAACGAGCACTTTAAGCCGGAGGATCTCCTCCCCAAACTCGGCAAGTCCCATGCTGTTTCCCGTGCGACGATCTACCGGACGATCGCCCTATTGGTGGAGAGCGGCATGCTGCGGGAGATCTCTCTTGGGGGGGGAGAGCGTCTTTACGATCCAAATTTCCTACGCAGCCCTCATCATAATCACCTAATTTGCGTCGATTGCCGGAAGATTATTGAGTTCGAGGATCCCAACATCGACGTCATGCAGAACTGCATTACGCGGAGGCTCGGTTTTTCGCCGACGCAGAAGGCGATCCGGATCGAGGGAAGCTGCGACATGCTCAGACTGCTCGGCACCTGTAAAAATTTCAAGGGATTGAAGGCGGGTGCACGGAAGAAATCCCTAACCGGTAAATCCGAGCGGAGCAGATAGAAAGTTCCTTCAGCAGGTTAGAATCAGCTCGCGTTGACCAGTCTTCTAATTGATACTGCGTCTCAATCTCGGCTTGATCTCCTTTGATTGGAGGACTCCACGGGCCAGCATTCATGATCCCACTTTCCTCTCTCAAGCCAAGTCAACAAGCAGTGATCACACGATTGCCTGTCGATGAGCAACTCGCGATGCGTTTGCGAGAGATGGGCCTTCTTCTTGGAACCACCATCACCTTCGTCCGGAGTGCTCCACTTGGCGATCCGATGGAGTTCCGCCTGCGCGGCTTTGAACTCAGCATCCGCAATGCCGATGCGGCTCAGGTGCTGGGGGAGCTTGTGGATCAGAGTCGCGAAGTTGGCAGGAGCGCGCTGCCGGTCGTTATCCCGGCGCATGTTGTGGCACGCAGCAAAACAAAAACAGTCCTCTCGATTTCGCATGGCTCACCGGGACCAGATCTCTCCGGTGAAGGGAAGCCGGTAGCAGTTCAGCCTAAATCCTATGTCGTGGTCGGCAATCCCAACAGCGGCAAGACGACTCTCTTCAATGCCCTGACCGGCCTTCGGCAAAAAGTGGGCAACTATCCCGGCGTTACTGTGGAGAAGAAGTCGGGTCAGTTCATCGGACAGCATGGCGAGAAGATCGAGCTGCTCGACCTTCCGGGGAGTTACAGCCTTGGTGCTCATGCCCCCGACGAGCGCATCACTCGTGACGTGTTGATGGACCTCCGCCAGGACACACCGCGTCCTGGCCGCATCCTCTGCGTGATCGATGCCTCGCATCTGGAGCGCAACCTCTACTTTATCACCCAGGTGCTCGAAATCGGTCTGCCGACCGTGATCGCCCTGAACATGATCGACATCGCCAAGGCCCAGGGCACGCCGGTTAGCGCGGAACAGCTCTCCGCAGAGCTAGGCGTCCCCGTCATCCCCGTGCAGGCAACACGGAAGGAGACCTTACTACCCCTGCGACTCGCCCTTAGCCGAGCCGAGGTGCCGCATAGTGCCTGGATGCCACATTTACCCTCTCAGCTGACCAAGGCTACGGATGCAGTTGCTGCGCAATGGCCTACGGCCGGGAAGGCAACCCACGATCCCCGTAAGCCTAGCATTCCACTCGATCCTCTCGTCCGGATGAAGGCGTCGATTCTTGTTTCGGCTGCCGAGGCTGAAACGGCCGCGCTGGCTCTGGGGCTGGGAGCAGGCGAGGCTCTAGGTAGGGTTCTTTCGGAGCGGGCCACCCTGGATCGTGAGTTGCCCGGATGGAGGGAGAAGCTGGTTGCCGCCCGGTACAATGGTATTGAAGATCTCTGCCATGCCGCTCAGGGCGGGACACATGACGCGAGTGACCGACTGACGCAGCGACTCGACGACCTGCTGACTCACCGGCTCTGGGGTTGGATCTTTTTCCTGGGAGCCATGGTGCTGATGTTCGTTTCGATCTTCACAATCGCCCAGTACCCGATGGGCTGGATCGATGCGGGTTTCGGCAAGCTCTCGGAAGGTGTTCAGGGGATCATGCCCGCGGGTGATCTTAGGGATCTGCTTACCGATGGCGTGCTGGCAGGTGTGGGGGGCGTCGTCATCTTTCTGCCGCAGATCCTGATCCTTTTCTTCTTTATCGGTCTGCTGGAGGACACGGGCTATATGGCGCGTGCCGCCTTCCTTATGGACCGTGTGATGAGTAAGGTCGGCCTTCACGGGAAGTCCTTCATCCCGCTGCTTAGTTCCTATGCCTGTGCGATTCCCGGCATCATGTCGACGCGCACGATCGAGAATCCCAAGGATCGCCTGGTCACGATCCTTGTGGCGCCTCTGATGAGTTGTTCGGCAAGGCTTCCTGTCTATGCGCTGATGATCGCTGCACTCTGGCCTAGCGGAACAGGCTCGGTCTGGACCAAGGGTGCACTCATGATGAGTCTCTATCTGCTCGGTACAGTCGCAGCACTCTTCTTTGCCTGGCTCTTCAAGAAGACGATCCTCAAGGGTGAGACTCCGCTCTTCCTCATGGAGCTTCCCCCTTATCGATTACCCTCTCTTCATCAAATCATCTCACAGATGTTCCAACGGGCGGGAATCTTCCTGAAGCGCGCCGGCACTGTGATCCTTGGCATCTCGATCATTCTCTGGTTCCTGGCCAGCTTTCCGAAGATCCATATCCCCGAGGGAACGCCTGATTCCCAGCAACACAAGGAGCCTTCCAAGACCGAACAGCTCCAACAGAGCTTTGCGGGTCATATCGGACGGACGCTGGAGCCTGCGTTGGCACCACTCGGCATGGATTGGAAAATCGGCATTGGTCTGGTGGCGGCGCAGGCCGCCCGTGAGGTCTTCGTCGGCACGATGTCGGTCGTCTACAACGTCGAGCGGAAGAAAGGTGATGCGCCAGATATGCTGGGAGAGACCCTGCGCAAGCAGCAGCGGCTCGATGGCACGCCCGTCTTCTCCCCGCTGACATGCCTCTCCATCCTCATCTTCTTTGTCTTCTCCATGCAGTGTGTCAGCACGCTGGCGGTCGTGCGCCGCGAGACCAATAGCTTCCGCTGGCCGATCTTCCAGTTCTGCTACATGACAGGCGCGGCGTATGCGCTCTCCTTCTTGGTTTACCAAGGTGGGCGGTTGATTGGCTTTCATTAGAGGGAAAGCAGAATTAATTTGGAACTCAGGAACTCAGGAATTCAGGAACGAGAAGGTATTTGTGATATATTGAACCGGTGACACCAGAACTCCAGACAGGCATCGCCCTCGGCCTTGTTGTAGCCGCTGTTGTGTTCTTCATCACCCGCTGGTTTAGAGCGCGTAAGAAGCCGGGATGCGGCGGTGGATGCGGGTGTGCCTCAAAGAAAATTTAGATCGTAGCTTTAGCCGATTTCTTAGTCGGTGCCTTTTATCTGCCGATCCACCCGGATCAGGCATCCTTGTGCTTGTTGGCACTCGGACTTTTGAACGGCATTTTGCTCCCGCTAAGCAGTGCCGCACTTCGGGTTTGCCTTCGACAAATTCTCCGCGCCTCTTCCCAGAGGCGTGGTTCACCCTTCGGCTCGAATGACATCGCTTCAGCGAGGCAATCAAAGCTGTCTTCCATCTCTCCAGATTTACTCAGCAGCCAACTTTTTCGCAGGCACCTTTTTCTTTGCGGGAGCTTTCTTGGGCTTAGCTGCCTTCTTCGCTTTCTTCACGACGGCCTCGGCAACGGCGTCCGTCGTGAGGTTCGGCTTGAGTGGTTTGCCGAAGCGGCCCCGCTGTACGGTTGATCCTTCCCCTTCGGCTCCCCCGGCTTTCGGAGTCTT
>Ga0114962_10003553_pt1 | contig 12606 bp, 14 predicted proteins | sample C_130820_MF_Meta_FD_87017 | JGI IMG/M metagenome (GOLD analysis project Ga0114962, IMG submission 87017) | Freshwater microbial communities from Lake Croche, Canada to study carbon cycling - C_130820_MF_MetaG | ecosystem: Environmental > Aquatic > Freshwater > Lake | place: Lake Croche, Canada... | reverse complement strand
ACAAAATGGCCCGTATTTACAATCGATCCTCCACATAGTTTAGATTTCGATGACGGATTTAGCATTAAAGCATTAGAAAATGGTCAACATCAATTAAGTATATACATATCTAACGTAACTATTTGGATGGATGTATTGAATTTATGGGACTCTTTCTCGCGCCGAATATCCACTATATATCTTCCTGATCGAAAACGCCCCATGTTACCAACTATATTATCCGATTGTTTATGCAGTTTACAAGCAAATAATTTGCGTATAGCGTTTGTGATGGACCTATTCATTGACGCAAATGATGAGATTGTCGACATTACATATTCGAATAGTAAAATCAAGGTATACAAAAATTATAGCTATGAAGAACCCGCACTATTAAGTAATCCAAATTATTTAATGTTAATGAATGTTACAAAAACCCTATGCAAAAAATATAAATATATCAATAGCGTTCGTAATAGTCACGATTTGGTGTCTTATTTGATGATCCTTATGAACTTTCATTCAGCAAAATCCTTACTATCACATAAAAATGGTATATTTCGCTCTACTATTATGAAACGAGATATCTCCATACCAGACCATTTACCAGAAGAAGTGTGTAAGTTTATTAAAATATGGAATAGTTCTGCCGGTCAATATATAGATGTCAATGCACTGGATGTAGGTCAAACTATTAATCATGAGCATCTGGATATGGATGCATATGTTCACATAACATCACCTATTAGAAGATTAGTTGATTTGTTGAATATTATTAAATTTCAACAAAACACCGAGATGATTACGCTTTCAGAGAGTTCCGCACTATTTTATGATAAATGGATAGCTGATTTGGAGTATATTAACACCACCATGCGATCTATAAGACGAGTTCAAAATGATTGTTCATTGTTGCACTTATGCAGTACTTCTCCTGGAGTAATGGAAAAAACACATGAGGGATATGCATTTGATAAAATTATTCGCAATGATGGATTGTATCAAGTCATAGTTTATTTACCCGCATTAAAATTAACATCCCGCATTATTATGAGAGAAAATATAGAAAATTATGACATGCATCAATACAAATTGTATTTATTCCATAATGAAGAAAAATTTAAGAAAAAAATTAGGTTGCAAATACAGACACCATAATATAATAATATAATAATATTATTGGAGCAATCTTGATATAATGTTTCTTTCCTTGTCTAAAATAATGATAAAATATATCATAAAAACATTAACAAATATTAATAATGATTGTTGAACTATAGTACAATATTTTGCTGCATTTGAGCTAGGATAATGTTCTGAATAACCAACACCAGATTGAATAGTTACACTCAAACTGACCCAATCTAATATATTTTGCTCTCGATTTTTTTCAAAATTAGAAAAACTACTATATGATAAATAATTGTATATAATAGTAAATGTAATAATACACAATATATGAAATATAACAGTAGCAAATACTAACCTCATTATAATATTTATTTATATTTTAAATTTACGTTTGCATTTACATTTACACATAAAGGGACTGATTCGTCGCCACAAATTTCAAAGTTAATAACGGAATCTCCTTTAATTTGCTCAAAAGTGCCATATTTCCACAACTCTCTGCAATCCGCTCCATCTCACATGAAATATTATTTATTTTTAATATAGCTTTCACAAACTCCCCTAAAAAGACATCCTTTTCTTGCTCTAATTTTTGCAAGACAAGTTTACATTCAAGAGCTGTTTCACAATCGCACCAAGCAAGGACGTAATCAATTAAATCATAATGAATCTCGTAATCAACACCAGTATTTGTTCGTTCTTTTAATTCAAAATCTTGATAATAATCATACATACTGGTAATGTCTTGAATCATACTCTTGACAGCGTTGTCTTGTGTAGAAGGTTTATGGCTCTTTGAGTCATCAGGAACCGATACATTCGTAAAACAGCTGAAAACACTTACCATTTGTTTGGCAGAAAGCTGGTCAAACTTTTGTGCATCCAATAAACGAGCAAATACTAAACAATGTATTTCTCTCAAGTAAGTCGCCATTTGTCCCTTCATAGTCAATACATATGTTGGTTTGTCTATGTCTATCTCCTCTATTTTTTGAAGAAAACCATCCTTTTCTAAAAAGTCCAATATAACTAATACATTATCATTCAAATATTGTTCGGTATTATTGAAATGATAACGAGCATCTTCTAGCTCTTCACATTTATCGGTATATTTAATATACAAAACTTTATCTGTATCAATATATTTATAGGTATCCTGTAAATTCGCAATTTCTTTATCCAACTCCTTCCTCTTCTTATTCACAGATGTGATACGTTTGGTTAAGCTATCTAAATAGTGGCTAATTACATTTTGAGGTGTTCGCATACTTTCAATGCTTCCACCCATATTTTCCACCTCTGTCTCTAATTCAGTCAATCTGGTTTGCATAATTCCGAGTTCAGCATCAATATCATTCTGGATCATAGAACGTTTGCAAAATTGTAGAAAATGTTGATCACCAATATCTATCAAGTTCAATAACAAATTATACGATATTTTAAATTTACTTGTTAAGCGTTGAGGTGTTCCCTTCATCATATTTCGGTAAGAAGTAAGCTCTACATTTTTAAATAAATTATTGAGATGTATTACCGAGCCAATAGTATCAATACCTCTTCTTCCAGCTCTACCGGACATTTGTGAGTATTCATGGGAGTACAACATCCGCATTCCAGAACCATCAAATTTATTCACATCGGTAAATATAACAGTTTTGGTAGGCATGTTGATTCCAACCGCAAATGTTTCTGTTGCAAACAAAATTTTTATATAACCGCGAGCAAATAGCAGCTCTACCATTTCTCTCAGCACTGGCATAATACCCGCATGGTGTATACCAATACCTTTTTCTAATAGACGAACCATTTGTAAATATTCGGGTAATTCTATGTATTCTTGATAATTTGGTAATTTTCGAATGATTTGTTCGCATTCTCTTTTCACAATATAACCAACCTTGCTATCATCTTCTAGTAAAGGAATAGTGATTTCATTCGCACACACTTCTAATTGCTTTCTAGACAATACAAAACAAATAGCAGGTAACATATTATTTTCAACCAAATATTTGCATACCTGGTTGAGCACATGTGCGCGCGATATACGTACTTCTTTTTGTTCGAATAAAGATATCATCTTTTTCATTTTATGGTAATGTGTTTCGTTAAACTCTCCTTTGGATGATTGAATAACATGTGGTTTATTAATCATGTCATTAATTTGCTTCTTTAAGTCTTCATCTTTTCCAATAGATTTAAAAACGCCTTGCGTGGCAGTGATAAAACTATAGTGTGTTAATGGTACGACTCTTTCGTGTGTAGATGCTAAATACACTGATTTATCAGACCGACCACTACCACATCGTGTTTCACACCAAAGAGCAAATTTTTCAGGCGAGTCAATAGTAGCCGAAAGCATGACCATTTGAATATGAAGTGGTAACATCATAATCGTTTCTTCCCACACTTTACCTCTATCAGGGTCATTTATGTAATGAATCTCATCGAATATTACTGCACCCAACTCGGTGTCAATATCCATATCAAACATGAGGGATGTGCTGCGAGCCGGAGCCGGAGGCGAAGGTGAGTGATTGAACTCCGAAGGCGATAGCCGAAGGAGTTCACTGGCGTTAGTAGTAGCGTTAGTGTTAGTAGTAGTAGCGTTAGTATTATGTTTTTTCTTATAAAGCGTATTTTGTAAAATTTCTGTAGTCATAATCAATACATCTGCCTCTGGGTTTGCCTTGATATCGCCGGTTAAAATACCAAACTTTATATGTGGAAAATTCAAGGTAAATTCATGAAATTTTTGATTCGATAATGCTTTAATAGGACTCGTATAAATAACTTTCTTGCCTTTTGCTACAAAGTATTCAATTGCAAATGAAGCTGGTAACGTTTTACCACTTCCCGTATGTGCTGTCACTAATATATGATGCCCTTCAACTATAGCCTCAAGTGCATGTTTCTGAAATGGACTAAGAGGAAAGGAATATTTCTCAAAATGTTCTTTATATAAATTTTCATTTTCCGTAGGATATGTATTGCTGCATATTTTCACCATTTTAAATAGTTTGACGATAACCTTATGTATAATGATGCTCTTCATTTAAACTATTTGGAATCAATTTTTATTTTTATAACAACGATAAAGAAAACCTATACATAGTGTTCCGGCAGAATTTTATCAACTATTATGACTTCTATATTGGAAGGTATGAGAGAAAAATCTAAATAGGAAACCATGTCTTTAACTATATGTAATTTAAATGAACAAGTTCTATTATCAATGGTGGATTTGCTCGTCCAATTTTCCAAAGGTAGTACTTCATTTAGTCCACGAATTCTGCCGGCAACCCCACAATATTTTTTGGGACGGGGTCCAGGGACTCCTGTACAATGTTTAAAGCGCCATTCGGCTTGTAGTGCATTGACATGGTCAGGAAATCCTGACATCAAACAATAAATCTCCCATCCGCCGTGCGTTCTACTAGTAAATTTAGCACCGCCACAAATTTCTTTATTATGTTGTCGTAATCGTCTAACAGGATCATTGGTTGATCCATTATAAGTCAAATTTGAAAACTCGGGTAACACATTACGAAGCAAATAACAAAACCACACCATATATAAATAGGGACACTATATTTATATACTATTTACGAGCTCTTCTAGATCTATGTCTCCTAGATCTATTTTTTATAGACCTTCTTCTTCCTACTCGTCTCCTTCTACTTTTTCCACCGGACAATGATACAGAATGTCCTTCTTTGTCTATACAACTTCCAAATATAGTATATTTATTGCCCTTGGCCCTAGATAAACACTCATTTTTTTTAACAATAATCTCTTTGGACGCAAATATATTAGCTCCTTTGTTCCAAACATCACCTCTACGCATTATATATATATATAATTATAGAGAAATATATATATAAAATTATTGTTTGTTATATTCATAATACACAACAAACAATAAGATCAAATGATAATCGCAAATAAATACAAGATTATAGATCGACTTGGATCAGGATCATTCAGTCAATTGTATAAAGGAGAGAATATACGAACAAAAGAACTAGTAGCCATTAAGGTAGAACCTTTAAAAAACGAAACGAAAATGCTAAAACACGAATCGAGAATATATCAATATTTGGGTAACACGATTCATATTCCTCAATTAAAATGGTTTGGTACAGATGATACCAATTATTACATGGTATTATCCTTATTAGGAAAGTCGCTAGCATTGCTGCGAGCCGTAGACACTGCGCAGTGTGTCGAAGGTGAGCGATTGAACTCCGTAGTTGCCGGAGGCAGCCGAAGGAGTTCTATTAAACCAAATACTTTGTCTCTCACAACAACACTTTCCATAGCTATAAATATGATTAAACTATTGAAAGGACTTCATGAACAGGGGCTTATACATAGAGATATCAAACCAGACAACTTTTTATTTGGGTTAGATGATAAATGCGGTCAATTGTATTTAATAGATTTCGGATTTTCAAAAAAATATATGAAATCAGATGGAATAACCCATATAGATATTACCACAAATAAAACGTTAATAGGTACACCGAATTTCGTGAGTATAAATATGCATAAGGGAATAGAACCTAGTCGTAGAGACGATCTAGAATCGGTAGGATATGTAATGATATATTTGATGAGTGGAGATGGATATGAATTACAGAACAACTCTTATAATATCAAGTCTTATAAAGAGAACATTGAGAGAAACGATAGAATACCAAACGTAATCAAACAATATTTGAGCTATTGTAGAAATGTAGGGTTTGAACAAACACCAGACTACGAATATTTGATTAATTTATTGACGGAACCCACAACAAAATAATATAGCACAAAAGAATATAAAGGTTGCTACTATTATATAGTATAATAAGATGTCATCACCCGATTCTATCGAAACACCTCAACTCGTTACATCATCCGAACGCCTAACAGGGCGCGTCAAGTGGTTTAACAACAAGACTGGTTATGGATTTATTACTATCACGGACGGAGCTCGTGCTGGGTCAGATATTTTTGTTCATCATAGTGGAATTATGGTGTCCAATGCGCAATACAAGTATTTGGTGCAAGGAGAGTATGTTGGGTTCAAGCTCGACAACACCTCTACGGGAGCACATGCCATTCAGGCAGGAGATGTGAGTGGAATTAACGGGGGTAAGTTGATGTGTGAGACCCGTCACGAATTTAAGCAAACAAGAACTAACTATGCTGAGAGCGGAGAGGAGCAGCCAGTTAGAATGCCTAGATCTACACGTGCACCAAACACAACCCCCAGAGGGCAGGGTCCTCGTGAAGGACAAGATTGGTCTCTTGTCAAGGGGCGTGAGCAAACAGGTGGGCGAGGCGCGTCTTCAGGTGGAAGAGGAGGAAGAGGTCAAAGCAGACCCACTCTTCAACGAACCAATACTATTGCGTAAGAAAACGAATAAATAAATAAACAAAAAAATGAATTATTTTACATTACATATGATAATGTAAAATAAAATAATATGGAAAATCATATACCAACCCAAAATAGTATAGAAACTTATAATGAATGTTTAATTTGCAGGGATCCAATTGATCCTCACAAATATGTAAGGTGTATAAATTGTAAAATAGTATTACATGATAGTTGTGAGAGTAGAGATAGGAATGAAAAGAGATATTGTAAATGTCCACATTGTCAAAGAATAGGAACACTTTGTTTGGAGGTAAACGAAGATTACTCAAAGGAGTTTATAAATTAAAAAACTTATTATGGATGTTTAGAGAAAAATAATTATAGTGCGTAATTATATAATGCCAAAACATACTCGCAGCAGACGCGGAAAAAGAGGAGGTGAAGGGACATCGGCGTCTTTTTCTGATTCGACAGACACGGAACGTGATGAAGAAGATATGATACCAACAGGACTCTTATATGATGAACAAGATGAACAACATGAACAAGGTATGATACCTAAAGGTCTCTTAGATGACAATGAAGAAGGAATACCTGGATCTAAATTTTCTAAATATTTTCCTCAACAGCAAAAATCGTCCCGCACTCGTAGTCGCGCGGGAGGTAAACGATCTAGACGTGGAAAGAAATCTAGAAAAGGAAAAAAATCAAGAAAGGGAAAAAAGAGTAAATCTAGACGACGACGATAATACATTTACTGATAATCGGTTTAAAGTCACTTACATATAAGTAGTATGACGATTATGGCAAACCAAATAGTAAATTCTGATATCATCACATTAGAACAACCAGAGAAATCAAATATTTCAGAACTATTTGAAAATATAACAAACATCATTAGTTCTTTTAAAAGTCAAATAAATACTCTATTTCATGAATTAAAATTGCTTGAAAAGAATGTGAAAAAGGAAATGAAATTGATGAAAAAGAATGTAGAGAAAAGTAAAAATAAAGGGAATAAAAAACCATCGGGGTTCGCCAAACCCACAAAGGTTACGGATGAATTGTGTGTTTTTATGAATGAAAAGGAAGGAAGTACTATTGCTAGAACAGATGTCACAAAGGCGTTAATCGAATACATAGCTAAACACAATTTACAATTCAATGAAAACAAACAAATTATCATTCCAGATGAAAAGTTGAAAACTCTACTCGGTATCAATGACGGAGACAAGGTTACGTATTTTACTCTACAAAAATACATGAATAAACATTTCATCAAATCGGATGAACAAATACATACATTGTCGTTATAAATAGCATAGTGGAGGGAAACGTAGGCTTGCTTGCAAGCCGATGTTTCCTGACTATAATCCGAAGGCGCTAGCCGAAGGATTATGGGACATGTAAACAAAATATACATATATTTCATTTACTTACACAGGGATAATGGTAAGACGCGCATTAATATACCTCCCTTCATATTTTTTTTTAGGATCAATATTGAAACATAAATTTCTCATTAAGTGATATGCTTCTTTTGGATAAACTATTTTATAAAGTTGGATAGTAGAGATAATTTGACGTTTTCTATTTATAGCTCCTGGAATGTTTTCAAATACAGGTTTATAATTAGGGTTATCATATCCTGTCCATAAATGATTTTCTTTTTCGCTATCAGTAAGCATTGCAAAGAACGCTGGTTGAATACAAATATATTTCAGAAAACACAACAAAGCGTAAGATCTTAGGTTATTTAATAATCGGAGCGGCTTATAAATAGTCTCCATGAGCGCAATTTTAGTATCATATGTAAAATATTCTTGGATATAACGTAAAATTTCATGAGGTAATCGCATTAGTTTCTTTGAACAAATACGTTTATTTGCTACTATGGCGGATTCCTTCTTTTCAATCTTTTCATTTTCATTATATAATTTATTATGTTTTTTCCATTCAATAGATAGCGCACTGAGATTCATTTTATGTTTAAATTTATTCAACGCGTTGAATGCTTTTTTGCTATCACGTTGATGTCGTCTTAATATTTTTTTTCTAATGCAGTGCATATATGTATTATTTTTAAGCTGTTCTTTTATTTGATCAAGCGTACCTGTAAAGGTATATTCTATTTGTAATAAAGTGGTAAAATGTTCAACACGAACCATAATTATATCATAATTTTGTTGAAGATTTGCTAGATGCCTGGCATCATGTTTTATTTTTTCTTGAGCTAATATCACTGCATTATTTTTCCTAATCATAGCCGAATTTTGATAACGAACAATGTTGACCTGTTTAGCTTTAGCTACAACAGCATTGATAAATAAAACATGTTCTGGTGATTGCGATGGATAATTGGAAGTTTGCATTTTGTTAAACAATAGTTTAATGAGTATACGAAAAAGAAGAAAAAAAGAAAGGATTTCAATTTTATTATAAATAAAAATTAAATCTAAAGCAATAGTATAATGGAAACAGGTCGAATGATGTTGTTGCATTCAGTAGTAATAGGATTATTATTGTATGTTTTGATGAAATATGCGTTGGGTCAGAATTCAGCAGTGGCAGAAAATAGAAGTATATTATTGGCAGCGATAATATTAGCGTATATGATATTATTTGGTCACGGATTACCTACGTCAATAAATAAGAATATATGAAAGAAAAGAATAAAGAGAAAGAAGAAAGTTTAGTAGAAGAAGAAAGAGGTGAAAAAGTAAAAAAATTGAAAAAGAAAGAAGGTGGGAAGGAAGAGGTATAAAATAAGCGAGAAGAATATCAAGAATAAAATGTCAAAAATAGAGGTGAAGATGGTGAGATCGAAGGAGGTGATGTTGCAGAATGCGTGCCGGGAGGCGGTGCGTCAATGTGCGATGCATTACAAGTTGGACGTGGAGGAGGCGATGAGGGGAGTAGGGAAGGTGGAGATAGTGAAGGGTGTGAAGGTGATGGTGGAGAAGGTAGAGAAGGCGGCGCAAGCAGGTAAGGTGGTACGTGGTCGTCCGAAGAAGGAGGCGAAGGCTTTGGTAGTAGATTCGACGGAAGACCTGTTTGCGAGCCTAGTGTCAGCGAACAAATCGTCAGAGGAGATCAAGGAGGAGATCAAGGCGCATGCTGGTGAGGTCAAGGAGGTCAAGGCGGAGATCAAGGAGGAAGTGAAGAAGAAAGCAAGTAAGAAGACCAAGGTAGTCGAGGCAGCCAAGGTAGTCGAGGCAGCCAAGGTAGTCGAAGTGGAAGTCGAGAAGGAAGCAAATAAGGAAGTCGAGAAGGCAGTGGAAGTGCAAGCAGAGAAGAAAGCTAGCAAGGAGGCGCAAGCAGAAAAGAAAGCTGCAAAGGAATCCGAGGCACTCCAAAAGAAAGCTGATAAGGAAGCGCAAGAACTCCAAAAGAAAGCTGATAAGGAAGCCGAGGCACTCCAAAAGAAAGCTGCAAAGGAAGCCGAGGCACTCCAAAAGAAAGCAGCGCCTAAGGTGAAGGTGGAGAAAGTGAAGGCCGCGCCTAAGGTGAAGGTAGCGAAGGTAGTGAAGGCAGCGCCTAAGGTGAAGGTGGAGACACCTGAAGTACCCAAGGTAGTGGAGGTGGAAGCGCCTAAGGAGGAGGTATTGGAAGAGCTTTCAGAGGAGGAGTATGAGGAGGAGGAGGAGAAGGTTCAAGTGAAGAAGTTTGAGTTCAAAGGCGTCAAGTATTTGCGATCGACAACGAATATTCTATACGACGCGACAACTCAAGATGCAATTGGACATTGGAATGAGGAAAAACAGGAGGTAGAGGAGTTGGAGGAGGAGGAGGAAGAGGAGGAAGAGGAGGAAGAGGAGGAAGAAGACGCATAAAAAATGAAAACGAAATAAAAAGATAACATAGAAGAAAATAAAAAGCAAATAAAAAGATAACATAGAAAAAAATAAAAACACATAAAAAGATAACATAGAAAAAAAACTAAAACCCAAATAAACAAAGTATTTTTTTTGCTGCGAGCCGGAGCCACTACGAAGTGTGGAGGAAAACGGAGGCTTGCTTGCAAGCCGAAGTTTTCTGTAAGAAGTCGATAGGATGTAAATAATTGGAGGAAAACGTAGACATGCGCAGCATTGTCGAAGTTTTCCGATTATATTCCTTACGCAGCGATGGCGCTAGCCGAAGGAATATGACATCAAATAGGATGTGATTATTAAATAACTTTATCTCTCATGAAGTAGATATCAAAGAATAAAATAAATAAGAATCAATAGATGTTCTATCAATAGAACATGTATTTATATGGGATTGGATTTCCGATTATATTCCTTGCGAAGCAATGGCGCAAGCCAAAGGAATATCAAATAACCGGTCGTATCTCGTAATGTCACTCATATCTGGAATACATGGCAGCATATATGGTCACATAGTTATATGACATATCGCCAAATGGTAGCTACGCTCAAACAGGCGCGCCCGCGCGCCGAAGGCGCGACATAGCATGAGGCCGTAGGCGCGTATAGTATGTCAGAAAAGGACTGCATGATGCATAGGAAAAAGGAAGACAAAGGGAATAAAAAGGAAGACAAAAGGAAGACAAAAGGAAGACAAAAGGAAGTAAGCAATAGACTTTAGCAAACCTAATATAATGTTATATTATGTCTAGTGAATTGGAGAAAAAAGAAGAACAAATCGAATGTACGAAATGTAGTTTTATAAGAGGCGATAAGAAGGATTATTCGATACATTTAATGACAGCGAAAAGTATAAAAATGGTGTATACAAGTGACTCAAATGGTGTGTCGAATGAGGTGTTGAATAAAAGACCGAATGCAATAAAACATGTATGCTATTGTGGTAAAGAATATATATATTCATTCGACCTATTGTACGGAGGTGTATAAATTAGAATGCTTTATCTCTCATGATCTTGAATTCTAAGAATAAAATAAAGAAGAATCAATAGATGTTCTACCAATAGAACATGTATTTATATGGGGATCAAAACATGGGCCGTATCTTAATTTGTCACTCATTTCTGGAATACATATATAAGAGCATATATGGTAACATAGTTGTTTAATATAGCGCCAAATGGTAGCTACGCTAAATAGGAGCGCCCCCGCGCCTTCGGCGCGCGGGACATAGCACGGGGCCGTAGGCTCGTATAGTATGTCAGAAAAGGCATGCATAGAAATAGAAATAGAAATAGAAAAAGAAAAAGAAAAAGAAAAAGAAGAAAGAAGAAACATTGCAATCGTTTAAAAAAAGACACTACCGCTTTAAGTTACTCTATCTATTTATTATATAATTCTGCAAATAAAAAGTCCAAAAGTATTCCAGAGTTTCAAAAATGGACAAATATATTTGTCCAATTTTAGAATTCTAAAAAAAGTCTTGAGAAAATGAAAAAAAATAAGGGAGAGCATAAAATTTGCATGCTTTTTCATTTTGTGAGCATAAGAAAAAAAAATGAGAAAAAATAAAATAAAAAAAGGATTTAGGAATAAAATATAATGCTACATTATAACATAAATGCCACAAAATTTCATGCCAGAAAATGCCAAACATTTTGAATGTAAAATATGTGACTTCATATGTAGTAAAAATAGTAATTTTCAAAGTCATTTATCTACAGCAAAACATATAAATGCTACATTATGCTACACAAATACGGATCAAAATGTAATTCCAAAGTTATATATATGTTCATGCAGCAAAGAATATAAACATCATTCTAGTTTTCATCGTCATAAAAAAACGTGCATAGAAGAAGCGGCAATAAAAGAGCTAAAAGAAAAGGAAAAAGAAGGCGTCATATTAAAAATGACAGATATACAAGGTGCAATCCCGAACATGGACATGAGTTTAATATTTGCATTCATGAAAGACACGCAAGAATTCAAACAAATAATGGTAGAACAAAGCAATACTATGATGGAATATAATAAGCAAATGATGTCTGAACAAAGCAATGCCATGATGGAATATAATAAGCAAATGCTGTCAGATCAAAACAAGATCATGTCAGAGTTGGTGGAAAAAGTAGGCAATACCAACATAAACAGCAATAACACACAAAACAATCAATTTAATCTTCAGTTTTTCTTGAACGATACGTGCAAGGGTGCGATGAATGTAAAGGATTTCCTGAATTTCATCAACGTAGATTT
>Ga0114962_10003551_pt1 | contig 12614 bp, 2 predicted proteins | sample C_130820_MF_Meta_FD_87017 | JGI IMG/M metagenome (GOLD analysis project Ga0114962, IMG submission 87017) | Freshwater microbial communities from Lake Croche, Canada to study carbon cycling - C_130820_MF_MetaG | ecosystem: Environmental > Aquatic > Freshwater > Lake | place: Lake Croche, Canada... | reverse complement strand
TACACTTTCTCCAATTTAAAATAAACAATGTCACCATCTTGTAGTCCCAAATCTTTCATTAATTTAGGTGATAAGGCTATACCGTAATTTTCTTGATCTCTTATATTGTCAATTGGACCACTAAATGTAATTGGATTTTGTGTTGTTTTATCCAAACTATAAACGTGTGTAACTGTTTTAGTGTTATTACTATTTGGATTATAAAATACAGTTTTATAATTAGTTAGTGTAACATTAACATCCATTTTATTGTTAATAAATCTGGTTGAATAGAATTGATATTTGTCACTAAATTCACTAACATTTTCCCAAGTAAATGCTGGTTTTGGTATAAATTTAGATTTAGAAATTAACGACATTGTACTCGTAGGTTCGATTGGATAATTTACTTCTCCCATTTTAACGCTTACAGCTCTTAACCAAGTGTTATTGTTATAAACCACTTGAGTTATAAATCTAAATTCAGAATATCCATTGTATGGTATTCCATTAACTGTTACTGAAGCCTCTTTTGTTATAACCTCTCCAATTATTTTTTTCTTATCTGGTCCTGGATCGTACGTATATTGATTACCATCAGTACTTGTTATTGATACACTTGTTGTGGTAACTTTATCCGACCCATTAACTCTATTAATCGCTTTTTGTTGGAGTTTGTCAAATAAAGTCCTATAGCTAGACATGAATGAATCCTTCAAGTCAGGTAATGCAGTGTATGGCATTCTAGATCCTTTAAATCTAGTTGTAATATTATTATTTTTAATGTCATGTGACACTTCAGTTATCCAATATGTTCCTTTAAACATTGGTATGTTTTTCAAATAAAAGAACATTGTTGGCTGTATCATTACATTACCCATACATGTTACTTCACAAGAATATGCTGCTTGTCGGTAATATTCAAATAAACCAATGTCAACGTTATAAGATGCAGATCCCGATTCTGATCTAGCCAAATTTTCTAAAACGTAAAAAGATTCTGTTGTATTTTTAATCGATGCTTGATCTAAAGTAACACCTTTAAATATACTTTGGTTTTGGTCACCAAAACTTACTTCAAATGCAACAACTTTATTTGTTTTAGCTAAGTCTCCATTTTTAAATACTTTTGGTAAAGTAACCATAACTGGATTATTATTTGTATTCCCAATATTATAACTATCATCTGTAAAACGATACTTCTTATTATCGGACATGTCAGGACGTGTTGAATTTTTACCCACATATTGTATAATAATTTTAGGTGAAGATTCTTGTGTGTCAACTTCTAAAAAAGTACCAAATAGGTTTTGTGCGATTTTTTTAGACGGTGTTAATTTAGGTGTACTTGAAAAGTTAGTTCCATAAAAATTAACGTACGCAGGTAAAGCTCTCATATCAAATCCTGTATCTTGTAGTAAAATAGAAATGGTACTATAAAGATTTTGTTTAATATTTTTAGGGTCACCTAAATTATCTAATCTAGATATATCGAAAAAATATTGATCTCCGATATCTTTATTCGCCTTATCTAAAAATAAAAACTCTTCTAAAAGTGATCTTTGTCCTATTGAATTTCCTGCAATCCATTTATCATTCATGGACTTAAAGAAATTATATACCTCAACTTTTAATGCTTTATTATTATATCCATCAAAAAAATCAATTTTACTTTTTACATCTTCAATTGTTAATTTTGAAAATTGTGGGATTAAAACATCAAAAAAAGTTTTAAGTCTATAATCTGATCCGGTCGATGTTTGTGAATTAAAAACTATATTTGAATAAAGGTATTGTTGGAATGTGTACTTGTCAGCTGATCCTCCGTTATTAATATAACCTGCGTAGATGTAAATTAATGGTCTAAACAATAATACATTTGTCTCATTAAATGCAACATTATTAACAACAAAGAAATTCTTATAACAATCTGTTGTTGGTTGTTCACCCAAATATAAATCAATTAAATCTTTATCATAAGTTGTACTATCATATGTGCCATATCTTAATCTATTTGTTTTATTAATATCAATAAACCCATTTAAAATATGTGGATCTAATTCTTTTGGATTTCCTATTGTGACTTTTATTAAATCAGTATTAGATAATAGTGAGGATGTGATCTTTTCTAATTTTAATTTCTGTCTATTTTTTAAATTTTTAATTTGTATGTCAATATCTGTACTATCGTCTTCACTATTTGACAAGTTTACCATATCACTTAATATTTCTTGGAATTTACCATATTTAGTCAATTCAAAAGATTTATCGGAAACATTTAAATTAACATTTTCTGATGCAAAATTTAAAAAATACGTTTCAAAATCTTCTAAAATTTGTGGACTAAAGGTTGCAATTAAATCGAATACTTTTTTATTATTACCATCTAAACTATAGGTATTTAATGTTGTTCGATTATATTCTTCCGGTTTGAAAAACTTTTTTCCACTATATTCATTATTGATATATTCATCTTCCCAAATAATTCTAAAGTTATTTTGTTCTTCAACTGAAAACGTATTATCACTAAATGGTTTATCATTATTTGTAATTGATTCCTTTTTACCAAAATTTACATTTCCTCCTGTTGACGGTAATAATGTGTAATAGGTACTACCAGTATAAATTTTAGAATTATCGACATATGATGTCCAATAATTTAAATTATTGGTTCCTCTACTATTATATTTTTTTAAATTTAAAGTTCTTCCAGTTATTGCGGCAGTATACCCCGTTGTACTTCCCGTTGCATATTTAAAAAAACTATAATCATTAACTATATTATGGAAGATATCGTCATAATACGGATGTATACCAACATGTTTACTGCTAGTATGATTTATAGTTATACCAGTATCGTTTGTATTATATGTTAAGTTATTTCCGTAATCAAAAAATTCACTTCCATTTATGTTTGTTGTTGTAGTTCCTGTTCCTAAAAATCCTTCTAATATGTCAACACCAACCCCTGTTTCATTTTTAGTTAATATATATTTTTTATATCTATGATAAATTGACCCCCATTTTAAAATTAATGAATAAGGAACATACTGAGTTGAACTTATTTCTCTAAATAAAGATGAAGCCATAATGGTCATTCCACTATAGTTAACATTTTCATCCAAATCTATAAATGGTAATGAATTTAATAACAAATACGCTGAACCCACATATTTTCCATTAGTATTGTTACCTGTAAAATCACTATATAATTGTTTGTGGAAATATGGTGTGTTTAATATATTTGTCTTATTATTTCCAACATTAATAGGTTGTGAAAATAAATTTTTACCATATCCTGATTTAACCCAAAAATTAGGGTCTATCATTCCTGATACTAAACCTTGTGTTGTGTCAACTGTTAAAAATCCTTGGTAAGTAAAATTAGTAATATCAAATTTTTCAACCGGAGATCCATTAATATTTATATAACTTAAGTACTTACTTGAACTAAATGGATATATATTTGTTCTATAATCTTCAACTCTATAATTTAATAAATTACTACTTAATTTATTATAAGAACTAACGTCATTAAAATTGTTGATACGTGAATATTGTTCTATCACATGTGATTGTGAATAGAATGATTTTAAATAATCTGTGGTTGGTAAACTATCTAAATAATAATTATAGTTTTCGAAAGGTGCTAATTTTTGTAATTGACTTAATAAAGCATCCGAACTTGTAATTGTTTGTTTTAATAATTTTCTTAATGTATTATCATTATTAACAGACTCTACAATATTTTGAAACTCCAACTTACCTAATTCCCTAATTGTTTCAGTTGTATATGAATCAATTAAAGTGTAATTTAAAGCTCTTTCATATATTTCATATACAAATGATGCTGGAGATTTATTAACGTATGGTAAAATATTAGTAATTACATTGGCTGTACTAATTTTCTTAATTTTTTTAATATCATCGTCGTTTTGAAGTTGGTCGGGTATTTTATTAACTCCTCCTTCTTTATTCGCCAAGGAGTCAACTTTATTTGTTGATATTCCTATGTACGTTTCAATAAACTCAACTTCAGGCCATCTTACAGGATTATCAGATCCCAATCTAACTTGAAAATCGGGGTCACCTGGATAAATAATAACATTTTCTTTATCCTTAATTGTTGCCTTTAATTCAGGCCATGGGTATATTGAATCCCCTTTTGATTCCTTTGAGAAATCTCCTACTATTTTCTTTCTTGTATCCGCTTGGTCAAACGCCTTTTTATGAACGTCCTTCATTAATCTAATTAGGACTTCAGCATTTGCCAATATAACCGCAAATAAATTTCTAATTGTTGGTTCAAAACCAAAACCATTCTTTTTATTAAGAACAATTTCGTTCATTTTCTTTTCAACATCTTTTTCTAACTTATCTCTTTGTTGCTCAAAACTTCTTCTTATATCTCTAATATTGTCAACAATTTTTTCAACCGCTACCGCCACAAATTGTTCGTCATCTTTTTTATAATAATCTTTTATTTCACCAATTTTATTAATTCCAAGTGTATTCTTTGAAAATACCGAATTGGTATCATTAATTAATGAAGGTTGTTTACTATTTATAAATTCAGTAAACATTTGATTTGCATTTATTTTTTCTTTATACGATTTTAATAAATGTTCTAAAGTACCATTATCGTCGGCACCTAATATTTGTGTAGTTAATTTTTTATTTTGATTATTAATATAAAAATATTGTATTACCGTATTATCAATTAAAGTTTCATTTAATTTATTAACAGGGGTATTAATTAAGTTAGTAGACGCCCACCCTCTAATTGATTTTTCAAAATCATCAATAGTCTCACTAAATTCTTTGGTTGCCGCAAATAATCTCATGTCCACAACTTGATCAAAAATTTGTTTCTCTAATAATGAATCTAATGTTGATGCGATAGTTAAAACTTCCCTTAATGTTTTAATTGGGAAATCTTTTGCAATAAGACCTTTTAATTTATATTCATTATAAACAGTTTTTAACATTTCATATCCTCTAGATGATTTTGTAACTCCTTCTACTTCTTGACCTGTATTTGTGTTTGATCCTGTTACTTGTGTTGATTCATTTGGAAAAAGGTACGGTGCGTTTAATATACCTTGTAATGGGATATCTGATAACCAAGCATAAGTTGATCCAACAAAGGAGGTGTTAACCTCAAAATTACCATTACTCTCGTTAAATTTACTTGTAAACTTAACCAGATGTAATCTATATTTTATTGCTTTACCATAATGACCTTTTACCGTTAAATAAAATATCGGCCAAGGAATATGGAAAAACGCTTTATATGGTGAGTTTTCAGGTGATTCAAATAAAGTTTTACCTCTAACATCAATAAAATTAATATTAATCTGAGGTATTGAATTAAATCCCTTTATTTGTATTGAAATGCTATCGATACCGAAAGATTGTCCTGTTTTATCAGATTGGAAAAATTCTCCCGTGGGGTTACCTTTACTATCTTTTTTTTCTTGTGTATTTAAAAATGAGTCTGTCCACGTTGTGTCATAATCTTGCCCATCACCATTTTTAAGAAAATTTAATGTTCCACTAGCTAAACTTGTTAATGTATTTGTTTCATTATCAGATGATAAAATAGATCTAGGGACTATGTCTGCTTCCAAATTAACATACATTATTAATTTCTCTACTTGTATATTTCTTGGTGCAACATTGCCCTCACTATCAATAGTGGAGTTTGGGTCAATATAAATTAAGTTATTTTGATCGACCTTAACATGTATGTCTTCCGTATTTGTTATGTTATTTTTCACCATAATATAGGTTATACAATTCTACGCCTCTTTTATAATCTTGTAAAGAGGTAATCAAAGGAAATGGTATCCTTATAAAAAAATTATCAGGAATATCAAACTCCAAACTTCCTGCTTGTGGATTTGCTAACATTATTAACCAACCAAAAGTGGGGCTACCGTAATATTCTTGAGCCATTTTATCTAACCTATCTTTACCTTTTTTAAACAAAATATACTTATCGGTTCCTTTTATAGGAATTTCAATTCCTGGTACAATTCTAAATGTACCATTATCTATAAAAAATTGATATCTGTCGAAATAATCCCTACTCATTTTCTGTAATAGTTTAATTTATCTGTGACATTATTTGATAATCCGAATAATTTCTTCACTTCATTTATTTCTGTTGGTGGTACTGGTAATTCCCCCGAAGGTTCTAAATCATATTTAACCGGTTTACCATTTTTACGAATTGGGTATTTACTAAATTTAATTTTTATTTCACTTGGTTTATATAAAACTTGTATTAATTTTTTACTTATTTTATCTAAAAGATTATTGTCTGTTGTTGGTAAGGTCATACCAATTACTCCTACCATTTGAACTTTATCATCATAATATAATACTCGTATAATATCCTGTGCCAATTCAAATGTATATTGAATATTTAAAAAATCAATAGATGTGTCTATTTCAGAATACATCTTATCTGTATTATTTTTAATAAAGTCTATACAGTTACCGTATTCAGTATAAAATGTTGTTTGGGTAAAGTCTCCTCCGTATTTATATGTGTTTTTTGTTGCGTTATCTTTTTCAAGTTTTACATCATAACCATATTTGGTAATAAAATTAACTTGGTCAAGTGATTTAATTAATTCATCTCTATTATTTTCAAAATCTGTTATATTTTTAAAGGTTGATAAATCACTCAATTTAGTTGATAGATTTTGTACTACATAAGTGTGTAAAATATTTGAAACATCGTCCATCACATTTTGAGGAACTATTTCATCAATTTTTAACATTTTTAATATGTAGTATTTATCGTTAACATTTAAACTAATTAAAAAATCAACTAAGGATGATGCAGTATGTTCTGCAAGTGATGGTAAATTAGACTCCTTAGGATAGAACCCAAATAAATTTATTGTGTCTGTAGTTGTGTCTCCCGTATAGACATCATATTCGTTAATTGTACGATAATCTTTATTTAAAACTAAATTAGTTAATAATCCCCCGTAGTTTGTTAAAACACTATTATAAAATTGTTGGTATGATTGGAAATATTGACTGGTATTTTTATATAACCCGTCAATAATTGTGGTATAATCTAATGCCGTATCATCTACTAAAGTACCAATGTATTGACCTTCGTTTGAAGATTTTTTACTATTACTATCTTTTAATACGGTTGGTGGGAATAATTTATCATTTAAACTTTGAATAAATTCTTTAGTAAATTCATTTGAGTCCATTCCACCTATCTTTGTATTGGTCGACTCAGATCTTTCATCATACATTTCGGTATTTGCGTAGAAATTAGATGATAATGCATTTTGTAATCTTTCAATTGGTTTTTCCAATCCATGTCCTCCTAAAAAACTAATTTGTAGTGTAACATCCGCAATCATTGGTTGTATTCCGATACCATCCGGATTTAAATCCCAAGTATTTTCTTCAAATTGTATATTAAGATCTTTAATAATAATTTTTGAATTATAAAAATCACCAACTCTTAACACACAAACAGGAGGAGGTCCAAATGTGGTATTTCTAGCGTTTATATCAGAATTATCTGACAATCCTTTAATAGGAATTGTATTACCCGGTCTTAAACATTGTTGTAAAAATGTTAAACGTGAGTTTAAACCTTCAGGTGTCATTGAGTGAAAACCTGGATGAAAATATCTTAATTTTTCTTTTAATGAACTATAAACCATTGGTGAAGTTTCCTCTAATTTCTTAAAGTAATATTCTTCCGACAACGTTTTCATTATGATTCTCTTCATTAAATCTACAGGTGGTTTTGTCTTATTTGTTGTTATATTTCCTGTAGGTGACATTTTTATTTTAGAAGTGTTAGATGATTTATCTACTTTACTATTTGTGTCATAATCAATTGAAAATGTGGATTGTCTACATCCGTATGATACTGGTGCAAATCTAGTTAGATCTGAATTTAAGTATGTAATTTTTGTACAGTTATTATTATCTAAATTTTTAAATTCCCCATAATTAAGTGTTCTGAATATTATAGATTTACCATCTAATCCATCATAACCTAATTCTTGAAGGGAATATTGTATTTCAATTGGGAATACTTCAAACCCTGGCGCAAACTCTTTTGATGTTAAATTTTTAAAAGTCCATTTATCTTTAGCGTCAGATTTTAATGATGATACGATAAATTTAACAATTGAATGTGATCTTCTCATTGATAAATGATAATTAGAAAAATCGTCTCCTGTTGTTGAGGTTACTGACCCTATTAATATAACAATGTCACTTGAAATATTTTTATTTTTTATATCTTTTTTTAATTGTTCAACACTACTTTTAAAACTATTATATGCTGACGATTCTTCACTAAAAACTGAAGATAAATCAGTTATAATTTTATTAACTGTAAATCCAGATTCAGCAGCACTGATTGTATCCTTACCAAAAATACTAATACGATCTAAAAGATTATTTCCTGAATTAGTAGTTACAATTGTGTTTAAACTATTTGTTAACTTACCTATTGCGTCATTTTGATTTGTAGTACTATTAATTGTTAATCCAATATTATCATAACTATTTAATGACTTATATGGTTCAGTATTTGAATTTGGTTGTGGTTCATTATTAGGAAATACCAATTTTAATTTTAAAGATGTATTTTTCTTGTTAGCATCTTTAGTTGTGGTTCCATCTGGATTATTTTGTACCGGAGCACTTAACCCATCCTTTAATCTCGTTATATCGTTTGGATTTTTATTGGTATTTAAATAAGTTTGTATTGCTGTAATATCATCTTCATTTAGATTTGAGTATGTTCTTATTAGACTATAAAAATCGATATCTTTTGCACCTGCAAAAAACGCATTTATATAATCATCAGATTGTTCATCACTTAGAGTTTTAAAATGTTCTCTAACTAATAAATTCATAATACTTGGGTGATCGACAACTACTTTAAAATTTAATGTTCCAGCTCTTTCCGTACTTTGATATGTGTAAATTGGTTCAGGTCGTCCTAAAAATGTATTAGGTTCCCATTTCGCACTATTTTGTTCCGATACTTTTAAATCATATGGTGGAAACCACATAACTCTACCTCCATTAGGTCCTCTTTCTGAATATGGTAAATCATTTACTGTATAACCTGGTAGTGTTGAAGCTCCCCAAGCTAAATTCTCAATAGATAACATATATTTTTTAGCATAAAAACCTTTTCCTTTAGGGTTAGGTAAAATATTACTTGATCCAGGGAACTCTTTATTTGTTGTACCGTCAGACATAGGTGCCATATTAAGGTTCCACGGGTTAGTCATAACACTACCATCAAATCTTCTTATTCCTGTTCTTCTATAAGGTTTTGTACCACCACTATAATATGGTGCGTCCGTTTCTTTTGTGTAAAATGGCATTGTATCACCATAATTCAAATAAGGTCTATCCTTAGTCCATACTCTAGCATATTCCACACCAATATCTTTACCTGAATTATCTATATATCTAACTCCAGATCCTCTTGAAATTAATGTATCTCCGTCTTTAAAATATCTACTTGTTTGGTCAATTACATGACCTATATGTGATAACGCATCTCCACCATTTTGTGGTTTTGAATCTAATATTTGTTGTGTTGTATCTAATATAGAATCGGCTCTAAATTTATATTTTGTGGATATGTCATCATTTACATATTGGAAACTAATATTTTGAGTTGTACCGTTTTTACTTAACCAAGTTAAATTACCACCAACTTTACCTCCTTGCATAATATTTTTAGTATTATGAAAAAGAGTTGTTGCAATTGGGTCAAACATTAATGACAAATAGTAACTACTTCTTGTTGGTCTACCACTGAATAAATCAGTTGTTGCATTTTTAACATCGTTAGCCCTATCATCTCCAATATAGGCCATTCCAGTTGGTGCTTCCACGCCTAATATACTTTTAATACCTTGTGCAACCATTCCAGGTATTTTACCTAAATTAGTTGACATTTGAGATCTTGCACTTGTTGTATAATCAGGTGCGTATTTTGAAAAGGATAATAAATCAAATAATCTATACTTTGATGAATCTCCCATATTTTCAATTAATAAATCAGAAGGTTTTCTTGTTGGTAAAGGTCTTCTTTGAATACCCACTACCGACCCTAAAACTCCTGTTAAATCCTGCCAAACCTTTGTTCCTGTAGAAACGTCAGTAGGTCTCACATTGATGGGTGCTCTTGGGTTTGATAAGTAGTCCCCTGGTATTATACTAAATGGTAACTGAGTACCTGCAATTGTTCCTAAAAGGTCAATTCCTTTACCTAATATACTACTTGATACCGTAATTTTGTTATTTCCTTCAATTAAAGGTTCCTTACCCCTAATAATGTTTATTAGTGTAGTTGTATTACCCATTAAAGCTTCACCAATTCTATCTTTAGCTACAGTTGCAGTATAAAGGTTTTGATTAATTCTAGCTAAAACAGGACCATTTGAATTTGTTCTAATATTATGTGCCGCAAATTTGAATAGTTCAGATTCAGTATCGTAACTATTGGTCGCCATGATACTAATTAAAGTTTCATTTGTTTTTACAAAATAGGGATATAAATTTAAATTTGCTCTTCTTGGTATATCGTCAATTGTATCTTTAACAAAGTATTCAGTTGGTTTAAAGATATTCGATTTTTGGGGTGTTAAAAGGTCATTTGAACGATTTCCATCGACTTGTGGAAGTAATAAATTAGGAGAGTCACTTAAAGTTTGTACACTATAACTGTTACTTTTAAAGGTTTTTGGAGATGGACTTTTTCCATAAACGGGATCTAAAGTCCTATTTAACATTTTATCTCTAATATCCTTAGTAGCGTCAAAACTTAAGTATTTTGGCATTATCTTCTTTTATCTATAAATAGATAATATATAGTTTTTTAATTATTATTTAGTTTTAATCGGTGTAATATAATCAACCCCTCTATGTTCTATATTTGGGGAATTACCAAATCCAGTATTAGTCACATTAATTTGTGATTTTATAACCCACTCATTTACATTAGGATTTGATCGTCTATCGTATTGTTCTTTTTTAATTCTATCTTCTTTCATCCCTTTACTTTCAAAGTTAGCGTCAATATTTTTATCTAATAATTTAGTCTCTAACGCAATTAACGTGGCTAATCTTGAGGTAACGTCGTTAAGTCCGTTCATACTTTTATTAAAAATTTGACCCATTGTAGTTTCTTCTCCACGAACTGACATTTGGTAACCTTTTTCCCTCAATTGTAATTCACTTTCACGTAATTTTTGATATCCTGCCGTTCCGGTTTTTGACGTGTCTGTACCAGTATAATCAGTTCTACCAAATATTTTATCTTTAGCTCCTTTTACAAAATAATTAGCAGTTGCTTGTGTTGCTAATTCAATATTTTTAGTTGCAGTAAATTGAGCTCTAGCTAAATCAGCTGGATTAGCTTCTTCAATTTCTTTTCTATATTTTTCTAAAGCGTCTATTTGATTTTGTGTTAATTTAGATATCGCAATTTCACTTTGGTCTCCAATTTCATTTCCTAATTTACCTACTAAGGTTGGTGGAATAACAATTGACATTTGACCGTCTTTCATTTGAGCCATGTTTGTTATGAACTCCTTATCTTTAGATTCAATTTTAAATCCTTTTGATAATAATTCAGTATTCGCTAACAATCTTTCTTGTGCTGCAATTGCAGTTTTATTTAAATCGCCTACTTGCATACCAAGTTGTGCCGCCATTTCTTTAGCTCTTCTTAAATTGGCACCAGTAACCTCAAATTTTCCTTGTTCTTTATTGTATGTTGCTAAACCACCAGCCGCACCAATTAATGCATCTTGTAAACCTTCAACATTATTGGTCGCCATGTACATTAATTTAAGTGGATCATTAAAATCACCAATTGCGCCACCTAATACTTGTAAGTTTGCGGTTAATTCAATTGCAGCATCTGGACTCATAACTTTATCGGCAATACGAAATACATCTGACATACTTGATCTAAACTCAGCTGCCTTTTGAACCATTTTACCAAGTCCTTGTACTCCAGCTGAAAATCCATATTCATTTAATTTACCTAAATTTTTTGATAACTCTTCTGTTGTTTTTCTAGAATTTAACCCCAATGACAATGATGCTCGAGCGGCAGAATTAATTTGTGTTAACGCATCCGCAGCACCATAACCAACTTTTTCATATTCACTCATTGCATCCGCTAAATCAGGTAATGTCATTCCAAACGCTCTTGCAGTTTCAAATGATTTTGTCATTGTATCTTGGGAAATAAGATTAAATCTCATTGACTTTTCTGACAATGTTGTCATCATATTAGTAATTGCCTTAAGATCAAATCCTAATCTTGAAGCTGCAGGTACTGTTTCTAACATTGAGTCTCTATACGCACGTGATAATTCTCCTGTAATTCCCATTTTCTCATTAATGTCAGTATGAAATTGGGACTCTCTTGCTAATTGTTTTAAAATCTCGTCTTGAATTGTTTCTAAAGCCTTTACTGATAGTAAACCTTTGGTATCTATTTTATTTTCCGATTCGTATATACTAGATATTCCCTTTGATGATTTATTAATATCATCAATACTACCTAATGACATTTTAGTTGTTGATGATTGACTATT
>Ga0114962_10003549_pt1 | contig 12624 bp, 15 predicted proteins | sample C_130820_MF_Meta_FD_87017 | JGI IMG/M metagenome (GOLD analysis project Ga0114962, IMG submission 87017) | Freshwater microbial communities from Lake Croche, Canada to study carbon cycling - C_130820_MF_MetaG | ecosystem: Environmental > Aquatic > Freshwater > Lake | place: Lake Croche, Canada... | reverse complement strand
GAAGCAACCCTAGAGTGGGAAAATGTCTGCTACGCAATGAACTATGCACACAGCAAAAAAACCAATGTGCATTTTAACCTCGAAACAAATGGTATCAAGTACTTGAGTCAAAAGTTCATTGATGAAACAATGAACAATCGTTTTTACAAACTAGGGCTACTCAGCGTTGATATAAGTTTTGATGGGGTAGGAAATCGCGACAGAGTATTTAAAAACGGCGAAGGGTCTACTAGACAGATGCTAGAAGTTTTCACAAATCTGGTTAAAAACAACTTCAAATATCGCATACGCTACACCATACACAAGTTAAACATTGACTATGTATACGAAGATATCAGTAAAATTATACGTACTTTCCGCCCGACCCGCTTGATTACCAGCATTGCGTGGAGTACACTGGACGATAATGATTTTCCAAAACTGGAAAAGATGAAAAACCTGTTTAGAACTGACTGGATAAATAAAGAAGTACGTGTGCCTATTTGCGAGTTATTTTGTGATATGTGCAACGGATGCGGTGAACGCAAAGAATTAAAAACATACTTCAGTGATGAAGGAAACGTAACAACATACGGAAATTATGAAAATACTCCAGAGTTCCATGATTTTAAAGAAAAGGTAACAACATGAATATAATCGAAAAATTAACTCAAATTACAACAATCATCAATGAAATTGGTGAAGAAGATCCAGGTACTGCTCAGATCCTCTGGGAAGGCTATACCTTGTCATTGGGACTGCTAAAAGAGATCAGCGAAGGAACAGTGGTACGCAATACAGAAGATGATATAGTGGACGTTAGCGTACATCTGGGTGTGATTGGCAGAGTACTGGGTTTTTCAATGGAAGAATTGATTGGTAATATTATCCGTGCTCAGTCTGCCGGACAAGCAGAAAGCAATAAAGAAGCGGATGCGGCCACGCTGGAGTTTATCACCAGTGATCTGGATGACTACGAAAAGTTTATCGCAAAAAATTCCGCCAAGGACGATTTAGATTTTTTATCTAAGGCACTATAAGAATAAAAGGAACACAAGATGTCAGTAAGTTTACCAGGGAATACCCCGAACATAGCAGGTGGCGAAACCACACCCGGCGGTGGTAGTTATACTACAATAACTTCAACGCATGTAAATACCCATGGTGCGGCTGTATCCTACGGACTTAACACAAATTTTTCTGGTACAGTTAGTCAGTCTGCCTGGCAGAATATCGCTAATAAGGCCAGAGATGAAAACAATCGTAGGGGCGGTAGCGCAGGTGCTCAAAGCATCACGACGACTACTAAAATTTCTGCCACAACCTGGAATGCAATCCTTACTGCCTTCAACGTAGGCGACTCGTTCACTGACTCATCTTATAACAACAACGGTACATTAGACGTGTGGACAACAGGACCAACCCCAGCTCCATTTACTCTGCCAGGTGGCGGATACCCGTTGCCATCTCCGCCACCTGGACGAAGCATCACTGCCGCACTAGCCAACACATTGACGCAAGCATTAAATGCGGTAGGTGCAGTATGTACCTGTAACTGTAACTACTGTACCTGTAACTGTAACTACTGTACCTGTAACTGCAATTATGCATGTACCTGTAACTGTAACTACAGTGACATCCGTCTTAAAGAAAATGTTGAGTTTGTTGAAACACAATGCGGATTAAACATCTACTCATGGAATTATAAATGGGATAAAAACTCAACATACCATGGAGTACTTGCTCACGAGCTACTTGGTACGCAGTATTCATGCGCACTAACACTTGATCCTGCAGGTTACTACATGGTTGATTACAATCAACTACCAGTGGAAATGTCAAAGGAATAAAATGGAATACAAAGAAATTGAAGGAATCGATGCCACCACCTATGCAGGCAAAGCCGCACTAGCAGTCAAGACCAAGGCACGTGGAATTTTTGGTGATGATTTATTAACATTTCATCTAATAGATTTTGTTAGTCTGATGATGATTAATAATAAATTTGCAAGCAAAGGTATTTTTATTACAGATGATAATAAAGAAGAGTCTTACATAAAAATAATTGAAACAGGCGATGATTCGCTTATCACCGACTTAGAAAAGTATCTTGCACTCAAAGATTCTATCAAAAAAATTGAATCTTCTAAAGAAGAATACTTTGCTGTAATCAATAAACTACAAGTGCTAGCAGACTCAAACGACCAAGATAGTGTTAATCGAATAGTGGAAGAATATCTTCGGAGATAATTGATGTTAATAATTTTAAATGGTGTTGAGACACTACAAAGAAAATGGTTTGGTGAACAAATAAGTTCCGCTCTGAACCGCTTTGTTATCGACGGATACAGAGTTGACTACACCGATAAATCTAATTTTAAAATCTTCGACGATGCTGGTAGCGAAGTAGCTCGCCAGGCCCTATTTTTCACTGCTGACGGAAAAGATAATCATGAAGGTAAAGCTACTTTCCAAAAGATGGTTGATTTCCAGTGGACGGTCTTTACAAAAACACATCTATCTTGCAAGAACAGATTTGTTAATATTGCACATGACATGGGACAAGTTGCTGGAGAGATTCAGTATACTGTTACAGAGACGCTTCCTGTATTGGAATACTCAGATGTGGTGCATGCATATCGCGAGAGACCATATGAATACTTTGTAATCACCGGATCCTTTGCAAAGGGTTTTGTTAACACGATCAGTACTGATCTTGGGGCAGACAATGTGCAAGTATACAATATTGTTCGGAATCCGTCGTCAATGTTCATGGTACACGAAAAGTCAGATTATTTTTACCTGACCCACCCTGAATATACATCAGAAATTAATCATGAATTTTTTATTAAATCATTGATCACCGCTGGTATTTTATCACAGGTTCCAAGAGTCGTGACCTACAAATTTGAAGATATAATGCGTGACAAAGTTATTGTGATCAATGGAGTAGAGGTATCAGTCCCTTCGGATCTTTTGCCAATGCACAATGAATGGGTCACAAAATGGGAATATGATAATATCATTGAGCCAGGATACCGGCCATCTGAAGAAAACTTAAATCATATAAATGGCTCGCTTTCTGATATCAGCTCTGTTCGACCAGACGAGCCATGGATGTATTCAGATTTTTTTGCCTTGTTAGGTTATACTCCATTGGATTATGCAACACTGACCAGCTGATGTCACGTATAGTTGATCTACGACAATATGACGTAGTTTTTACTACGTCATTCTTTTATAAGCATGGTGTGTCTGGTCATATGTATGAACTGATAGACTACTATCTTGTCTGTACAGACGCAGGTATGAACTGCGGTATACTGCTAGCAGACGGTGTGGATAAAACAGTATTCAATGACGCAATACGAATCAAATATAATCTAACCAATCTTGAGCTTGAGCAGATGATGGAGCACACCCATCAGTGCCATAAACCGCTTATTATTCGTGCGCAGAATGTTTGTATTGTAGACGGTAGCTGGCGTATTCTAGATTGTGTGCTATATGCTGATAACGTGTTTTTACTGCGTTGCTCAGAAGACGATTTCAGTTACTTTTCAAACAATAAGACCATCGGCTGTGCTCACGTGATGCAGGACTTTAAGCTGTATCCGGAACGATTTGAAGATTTAAACCTAGCAACAGTTGACTATGTAAAGAAAATACTCTGGTCCAGATACCGAGCCCCTGCACAAGTAAAAACCAACACAGGACTGTTTTATCTAACAACAAACTGTAGAGCAGTTACCGCAGATTTTGTGCAGAACGTGATAGACAAGCAGATCTGCGACAAATATTTGATTGTTACCAACGAAGTTGGTATATACAAGTCGTTAGAATCAGATTCAGTACAGGTAATGGAAGCACCTATAGAAAACATCTTTGATTACTTTGATACCTACATTTACACACCAACTGATCTGCAAGCAGATTGTAGTCCACGTTTTATTGTTGAATGTGCTGTGTTTGGTAAACACGTTGAATATGAAATTGATTATGTGTGTGCGGGAGTTGAGCGTAGAAAACAAGATATAAGTGAAAATTTAAACCAGCTAGAGTTAACCACAGATGACGAGTTCATCAGATATGTAAAAAATGCAATCAGTAATTAAATTTAAACGGCAAGGTTTGTCACAGGTGTCCTTACAACAAACAGGAGTTGAGGGACTAGAGCATGACCTAATAACGACCCCTTGTGCTCGTGCTAGATTAGATACAGGTCCATTGTGTAACTATGATTGCGAGTTTTGCTACTACAGAAAAAATCTTGATCAAAAAACCGCATGGGAAATTGTTAAAGATCGAATCGATTATCTACACGCATATGGAATCAAAGAAGTAGATCTCAGCGGTGGCGAAAGCTCAATGAGTCCAGACTGGTTCAAGATCCTGGACTACTGCAACGAACGTTTTTCTAGCATAAGTTGCTTGAGTCATGGCGGCACCTTTGCCAACATGAATCATTTGCGCAAGAGCAAAGAGCACGGACTTAAAGAAATCTTGTTTAGTCTACACGGCCCCACAAGAGAAACACACGAAGCGATTACCAATCGCCCTGGCTCGTTTGATAAGATACTACAAGGTATTCGTAACGCACAAGAGCTGGACATGATTGTTCGTACCAATTGCACAGTTTACTATCGTAACTACCACCAGCTGGAAAATGAATACGCCGATCTAATCAATAGCATCATGCCAACCGAAACAAACTTTATTACACTAAACCACTGGGTAGAGAGCAACGACTTAGATTTCAAATTGGTCAGCTACGAAGACATGGCTACAGGCATTAAACGATGCATTGATAAGCTCAATGAAGGAATAGAAATCAACATACGCTATGCACCCTATTGCTATTTTGAAGGATATGAAAAATACATAGCAGGCACATTCCAACACATCTACGATGTGCGTGACTGGAACAGAGAAATGTACAATTACGATATTGATGTGACTCGTAATTATACAGCAGACGAAAAAATTGGACTAGCATATAAATCGTGCAGTGACCATCGTGAGTTCTTTTATCGTAAAGACCTATCATGCGTTACCTGCAAACATTTTTACATCTGCGATGGAGTTGAAAAAGAATTAGTAGATACACCGTTGTATCCTGCACCTGGCAACAAGATAAAGCAGGTTAACTTCTATAGAAAAAAAAGAGACAAACGATGAGGTTGTCAATATTGATACTAACTCATAACCGACCACAACTGTTCCAACGATGCTTGGCCAGTGTTCTGTCACAGATTCAGCCGGGCGTGGAAATATTGGTTAATAATGATAGCCATGATATTCAAGAGATAGCGCACCCTCAGGTGAAATACTTTTACCATCGGCCCGATAGCCTGTGTGAAATATACAGATTTTTGTTGATACAGGCTCAAGGCGAGTATGTGTATTATCTAGAAGACGATGATTATCTAGTGGCTGACTTCTTAGAGCAAAGATTAAGCGGAGACTTGATCGCGGGCAACTACTGCCCCAGGTATGAAACGCCAGACATGTTAAGCATGATGACCATGTACAAGGATGAGTGGCTAACTCCTGACGATTTCCTTGACCGGTTAAGAGAAAACGAAGAACACCTACAGCTATCACAACACATATACAAACGCCACCACATATTAGATTTTGATTTTCCATTAGACAGCAACATACACAATGATGTTAAACTAACAGTACATGCGGTATTGAAAGTTCGTAGTGTCAGGACGGTGAACAAGGTCTTTTATTTCCAAACAGTAGATGGCGGAGACAATATTAGTTTCAATCATGAAAACAATTAAGTCATGTGGTCAAAAAGAAGTCAGTACTATTTACTTTGACTGGCACCTAACTGATTGGTGTAATTACAAATGCTCCTACTGTCCTGTGCTAGTTACCAACGATTTCACTAAACACAATCACGCACCATATAAAATAGTGTTAGCTCGTCTGGGCATGGTTGAAACAACCTTTGATATATGTATAACAGGTGGCGAACCCACACTACATCCTAACATACTAGAAATACTTGACGGTATTGCTAGATGCAAGAATTCGCAAGACATCGCGTTGTTTACTAATCTAAGTAGACCAGCACCATACTATGAAAAAATAAGAGATTTAAAATCTAAGAAGATTGTTGTGTTTGCAAGTTATCATCCAGAGTTTGCTAAAGATAATTTTTCAGAAAGATGTTTGGCTGTTAGTCAAATTGATGATCTGCGCTTTTCAGTACATGTTAGCCTACACGATGATCCACAATATTGGGAGCAAACAATAGAAGTGCTAGATACATTGAAATCAAACAATGTACAGGTCAAGCCGTTATTATTATCGGCCAACCACCACTACGAGCCTAAATACACTAGTGCGTTTTACGAAATATTTAAACCGTATTTGGACAACACAGTTGAAATACAGTTCTTTAAAGACGTTGAGTGCGAATACACAGACGGCACACGCGAATCATTTAAAAGTTATGATTTTGAAATACAAGGGTTGAATCGGTTTAAAGGATATGAATGCACTCCGGTAAGTTATAGCATAGATATCACTGGTAATGTACAAAATACCTGTACCAGGCGCCGGGTTCCTTTGTCGTTGGTTAATAAGAATTTGATTGTAAAAGAAACATGCCCACAAGAAGTCTGCCCTGGCAGACGTTTGTTAAAATTTTACAAAGAGAAAATATGAAATACAGTAAACAGCATCATGTAGACCAAGATCCTGATCACATTAATGTGCATTGGGATAGTCTTACGATCTGTCAATTGAACTGTTCCTATTGTTATGCACGTAATGAGTATGGAGAGAACTGGGGCAAGATATCTCCTAAGTCAACGATTGACGCAGTTATTGAATCACTCAATCGTAGCAGTTTGTCATTTAACCTGGGACTCCTGGGCGGCGAGCCCACGATCAATCCGCACTACTATTATATACTAGATAAGCTATCCGCATTGGAAAAATTCAAGTGGGTCTATATCGTAACCAATGGCGAAAAGGATCTAACAAGCCATCCTCATTATGAAAAATTAAGTTTCTTGTTCAGCTACCATCCTGCTGACTGTACCAACAGAGATCGATTCATTGACAATATAAAACTGATGTTGAGCAGAGGTTACAAGTGCAAGGTTAACATCATGTTGCACCATGACAAGAATCTGTGGCCTCTTATCAAAGAGATGTTTGAGATCTGCGCAGAGATACCCGGTCTCAAAGTACATCCGCATTTCTTATACGGCAACAGTATACAAAAACTATTTCACTATCGCCCTGCATTCTGGGAATACTTTAGATTCCTAGAAGACTTTGATAAAGAGCTGGTATACGATGATGAAGTTTTTAACGACTTTCAAATCTTTGATCGCAAATTAACCAACTTCAAAGGATGGAGTTGTTGGAATAACAATTACGAAATCGACCACGAAGGCCGAGTGATACAGTTTTGCAAAGTAGACGCAAACGACAAGGTGGATCTAAATCGAGACCTAGATTTTTTTAAACGTATAGAAAAAACTGTACCAATTACTTGTCCACATCGTGCATGCAACTGCGATGGCCTGCTAAAGCAATTGAAGGTAAAGAATGCAAGTTGAATGGGAAGTTACACTTAAATGCAATTATCGCTGTGTCTACTGTACTAATCTAGATCCAAGTCTAACGCCAGTAGAGGACCACGCTGTCCTGCGTTCTTTTATCCGGAGTCTCGGAGAACAATATCCTGGAGTAGAAGTATTTGTATTTGGTGGAGAGCCGTTTATACATCCACACATTGGTTATATCATTGAGTGCTTCAATGAGTTCGGCATTCCGTTTGTAATACAAACTAACTTTAGCCGTAAGAGCGTCAAGGTCATGAAGACCATCACTCAGCCATTCATGATACAGGTATCCATACATCCCACAGAAGTAAAATTAAAGACACTGGAGCAACTGTTCAAAACGCCTGCTAACATACGTATCATTGATGTAATGTACTCGGGCAAACCAGCATTGGAATACTATTTCAAAGTAAAAGAACTGGCGCCAGACACCGCAGTGTATCTGACTCCGGTAACTGATTTTGGAGACGGTGTTAGCAATGTTGCTCTACTAGAATACAATCTACTAAAAAGAAATCCTACCTATCAGAAGTTCATACAGTTTGAACACATACAACGACTAGGACAAGATCGTTCAGACCTCTGGATAGATCCAGATTTTACTCCACGAGGTAAGCCGTGCTTATACAATGGAAAATACTTTTTATATGGGCCCAATTTAGAACTATATAATTGTTGCTATCGCACAAAGCACGATGGCATCTGCAACCACGACAAGTGCTTTTTAATGTAATGGACATCATACGAGCTTATACAGAAACCACAAATGGCACAGCAGATGTGGCATTCGCGTTCATACGGAAGCATCGACGTGATGTGTCCCGACAGTTACTACATGAAATGATGCTTAACTACAGATCCTATTTCAAACCCAAGCAAAAAGACAGGATAGTTCAAGACTATAAAAAATATATTATTGGTAAGACACAAAAACACAAAAGCGATTTAGTCATTGGGTACAACATTGTTACCATGGTCAGGTTGCCTACTAGGAATGAAGAGTATATAGTAGATTACCTGTACGATAGATTGCAAGATCAGTTTCCTAAATCTATTAGAAGTAACTACAAACTAAAAAAGTATTTTGTTTTAGATTACATTGAAAAAAACATATTAACAAGGAAAAAGCATGATAATAACTCCTAATTCAGTTTTTTTACATGTACCTAAGACTGGCGGAAACTTTGTTAGAGAACTAGTGCGACCATTGGCTATAAAAGAAGATCAGTATACCCATGCTGTTCTTGTGCCACTGCACAATTATAATAACATATTCTGCTTTGTTAGGAATCCATGGTCATGGTATGTTAGTGTGTATAACTTTTATCTAAGTGGGAGTACACAATATACCTTGCCAATGGTGAAGACACCTATTTTAAACGCACTAGGACCAAATGCAACATTTGATGATTTCATTAGGAATACAACTTTTCCAACCTTGGCATTTAGAACAAAACTAAAAAATATCAATACAATTATTAAAAATACCACGTTAGTTGATTTGAGCACAGATATACACAACCCCGGCGGGCTCAATGGGAACGAATTGGCAATTAATTTTACCAATCGAGAAACAAGTTTTTATCATGCTATCTTAGAAAGATATGTACCGCTTTGCACAATTATCGGGAAATATGAAAATCTTAGATTAGATTTAGTAAAGATACTAACACAAACAGGAGAAATAACAGATGCGTTGGTCAGCGAAATCAACAAAAAACCGCCAGTGAACACAGGATACTACACAGACGATTATAGATCATATTATACTGATGAAACTAAAAAATTAGTAGCAGACAGTTCCAAAGAAATGATAGATAGGTTTGGCTATGAATTCTAAGGTTATCATGTGCGGAGATCCAAACTATAATATAGTTCAATTTGAATGGTTCCTTACCAATTGGTGTAACTTTAAATGCAGTTATTGCTCAGAAGCAGACAACATGATTGATCGCTACTCTAAAGAAACAAGTCCGGGAAAATATAAACTGGTACTGTCAAGATTAAAAAATATAAAGGACCCGTTCAAAGTTGAATTGATAGGCGGCGAACCTACTCTGCATCCTGCAATACACGAAATACTCAGCACATTGAACAGTATCAAATCATGCCAGCGGGTAGAAGTAGTCACCAACCTGAGTAGAACATTAGAATTTTACAAAGACATTGATTATGATAATGTGTATCTGTTGGCTTCGTACCATCCAGAATACTATACACCGGAGTTTGCCAAAAAAGCGGCCGCACTTGGAGACAAGGTAATTATTACACTTAACCTATCCGATAATCCTGCTGTGTGGGATGATACCATTGGCGTTATTAATACCTTAGAAGATCTAGATGTACGCTATTCATTTAACATGCTCAATTCGACTGCGGCATATCAGGTTAATTATACAGATGAGTTTTTTGAAAAATTTAATCCATACCTGGACCACGCAGTGGACAATGAACAGATATCTTATTTGTTCAGTGACGGGTCCACACAGATTTTAAATGAAAGTGAAATACTCAAAAACAAGCTAGATCACTTTTGTGGTTACCAATGCACACCTATCCGATATAGGATATCGCACAATGGAGACATACACAATTTGTGTACAAATAAAAGATTGCCAATCATGATCACTACAGAATCGTTGTACGCAAAAGAAATATGTCCTAACACAGCATGCGGTTGTGATGCGATGTATATATTTTACAAGGAGCAAGCATGAGATATCTACTAGCTGGTGCCTTCAGTAAAAGTATTCCGCTGATTAAATTCCTAGGAGAGCGCAGGGTTGATAGCACTCAGCTGATTGTATACGATGGCATAAACAAATGCAGATGGAACGGTGGGCGCATCAATAGAGAAGTATTCTACAAAGACTCATTGATTGATTATTACTACAGCAAAGGTATAAGCATTGCACTTACCTTTAGCAACCATAAGATCAACCTGGACGATAAACTAGGCAATCAACTGTTAGAAAAATTTCATAAGAAAGGCAATGCTCTTATCATTGTCAATGAAGACCTACGTGCATACGTGCGTGAAAAATTTCCCGATTACGATTTAATCTATAGTATCACTGGCATGGGACTGCTTAATATTCCGTTGCAAGACGCAGATATCGAATTTTATAAAAAGCTAGAGCAAGATTATGATTGGATAGTGCCTCGATTTGAACATATATTTGATTCACGTGCAAACGAACTTGATAAAACCAAATGGGAGGTGATGCTGAACGATACCTGCGTATATGGATGCAAACATTGGGACGCACATTTTAAAGCTATCGCAGATGAAAATACAGCAGGCAGACCCTACAGCAAAGAAGTTGAAGAGTGCTGGTTGCCAAAGTTTGATTTTAATAAAGATAGCAAGTATGAATGCATGGATATCAAACCAGATGCTATGCAAAAACTCATTGCATTGGGTGTGCAAAGTTTTAAAATAACTGGCAGAGAAATGACAGACGATGAGTACTACAGCGAACTCACTCGCTTTGTGGATCGAAGTTTGACGGCTCTTAAACAATAGTGTTATAATGTATCATGGATGAATGGAAAAAACTAAAAGTAATTAGGCGTAAGGAAGACATGCAGGTAGGGCAGATCAAACCCCAACGGTCATACAACGTGCTCGGTGGCCTTGACCAAGGCGGCATCGATTATGACTATATGGTTACTTTCCGTATCACTGAAGCCTGTGATTTAAAATGTAACTACTGCCATTGGCACAGTGGCAAACATTATGCATACGAAGATATCATTGCCACTATTGACAATTTGTTTGTGTTTTTCCAAAAACAAAATTTTAAATCGGTGCTCTTTTATTATCACGGTGGAGAACCTACACGCCACCCTAGGTGCTTGGATATTCTCAAGTACATACATCAAAAAGGTACAGAGACAGATATTAACGCATACAACGAGATGCAAACAAATCTCACAATCAATGAAGACAAGCTACGTGCTATGCTTCCCTACTGCGATCAGTTCAATGCTAGCTTTCATTACCTAGAATTAAAAAGGTTAAACAAACTTAAAAACTTTGATCATAATTGGGGAGTGATCAAAGAGTTAGGCATTCCTATACACAACATGGACATCATGATGGAAAATGTTGAGATGGGTGCATTCCGGATCAACAGCAAAGGGGAACGCATTGATATTATTCCTGAAGAATTCTACAGTAGTGTTGTGCGCTACTTAGAATATGACAAGATACAAAATTGTGAAATGATCTATGGATTTTGTCATTATGTGTATCCGGAAGATGTTGCTGAAAAACACATGGCATTTTACAAAAAGCATAATAAAACAGAACAGCAATATGAAATTGACGACAAGATCTATACCACTAATGATCTATTCAAGCTAGGCATAGATGCACGTGGATGGAAATGTGCCGCAGGCCAAGAGTCCATAACAATCAATGGCGATGGTAATGTATTCCACTGTGGCATACACATGACCAATTACATACGTGATAGCCAGCCGGAGACACCTTATACTAATCTAGTAAAGGATAACCTAGCGGTGACTAAGTTAAGTATCTTGTACAAAACAGGAACCATTTGCCGCTGGGACTACTGCGGTGGCGATTTTTATCTAAGCAGGGAGCCAAGATGATAATTCCTTTATTTCCTATAAACATATATAAAACATCGATTGGTGTAGATTGGAATCAAGCACAGGCGATGAACAGACTCGATATATATTTTAAAGAACAGTCGGAGGATGGCAAGGTAGTTCGCAACCTGCACAAAGAAAAAGTATTTGAACCACTGGTTAAATTTATGGATGCTGTGGTCGCAGACTACTGGGACATTTTAGGCTATGATCGATCTTATCCATTTGGTATCAGCCAAATGTGGGCAAACAAATATGAACGCAATGCCACATACCCCCACAACCTAGATAATGACAGTCCTTCTATTGTTACCTGTGTGTTCTATGTTGGCAAAGAAAGTGCAGAACAAGGTAATTTGTTTTTTGCCGACCCAAATGAATTGGTAATCAGAACCCAGCCACTTGGCTACGAAAGAAAATTTACCAATCG
>Ga0114962_10003548_pt1 | contig 12624 bp, 4 predicted proteins | sample C_130820_MF_Meta_FD_87017 | JGI IMG/M metagenome (GOLD analysis project Ga0114962, IMG submission 87017) | Freshwater microbial communities from Lake Croche, Canada to study carbon cycling - C_130820_MF_MetaG | ecosystem: Environmental > Aquatic > Freshwater > Lake | place: Lake Croche, Canada... | reverse complement strand
TATGTGTTTGTGAATGTAGTGAGGTAATTGTTATTGTTGTTTGTCCACCAATACAACCAATTGTACAGGATGGAAAACTGCCCACCACGAAGATTGCTTAACTCCTGGTCTGTAAGAAATTCCTGCGCTTCGATGCGTACTTGCTCAACTGGCACAGGGCGTATTCTATAACTCCAAACAATATCACGCCCATCAGGATAAAAGGACATACTATGACCACTATTAAGTGGATCAAGCCATTCGATTTGTCTTTTTCCATTTACTCTATTTATATAATGGCCTCTTACAGATGTGATGGCATCATCATAGTCTGCCATCCTAGCAAGAGTTTCAAGATTATTCTCGTGTCCAATTTTCTGAAGAGCGAGTTCAAGGTTCATCTCCTCTACGAACTGAGGCATACAATCAAGCATTATTTGGAGTTCCGTAGTGTCCATAGGGACATCATCGGGAGTTAGGCCAAGTTGCTGAAGGTACTGACCCATCTCTGCGCCCTGTTGCTTCAACATCATAGCTAATTCCATCTTAGCTTTCATATCCTGCCTCTGTCCCATAGCCAAAGCATCAATCATTGATACGGATGGCTTAAACTTTTGCTTGTTGAGTTTTCCTACAATACTTTCCAATATTGTAGCCGTAAGTTTCATATTACGGAGGTCAGCACCAAGCAATGTTTGGGAGTCGTTTGCTCCTAAGTTGTCAATAGGTTGCACGGTACGCAAGTAGGACTGATTGCCCATTGCGTATTGATAGTTCTCTGCCCAACGCCTCCTTGGAAAGTTTGGACTTTCAATCTGCATCAAATGGAATGACTCCAAGCCTTGTGCAAAGCTTTTGCCAAACTCGTTTGACTTCTTCTTGTCAAAGGGGACGGTGAGATCAGGTGCAAACATCTACTAAAATTCGTAATATGGGGATGTCCTAAGCATTTGACTTCTCATGTTCATCCTTCTTGCCGCAGCATTTGGGTCAAACATATTTTGATAAGTAGCATCCAAATAAGGCTTATCCATTGTCTCCAATGTTGGGGCATATTTTGGAACTCCCATTTGTGGAGTGTATGTGGATAGATTAACAGGAGGCGTTCTTGTTTCCATCATTTCAGGAGTTTCTAAAGTAGGAGTTCCTGAAGTTGCGCCTCCTCCAGTTCTCATCCCTGCCATAGCCCCTTGGAAAGGAGACATAGCAAACTGAGCAATCTGTTGCTTACGAGCCGTATCAAGGTCTGCAAGGTTCTTTTCCCAATAACGCTTTCTGTTCTGAAGATTACCACTAGCAATTCCTTGCAACCCACCTAACTCAGACTGAGCAACTCTTTGACCTTGCGCTCCACGAATAGCAAGATTCCTCCTTGCGGCTTGTCCTTGTTGATTCAAACGAGAAAGCGTGTTTAACATATTGCTACTTGAAACACCAGCCCTTTTAGCCTCGCCAAGAATGTTAGCTTGTTGCTGATTGATGTTCTCAAGTTCTTGTCCATATCCAGCGACTTGAGACATATTGGCTCTGTTTTGAGCAGTAGCCATTTGCTGATATTCCAAAGGAGTTAACCCCTCTGGCCCTTTAGCCAAAAGTTTTTTGCGCTCTTTGCCTTGTTGGATGGCATTTATTAAACCTGGGATAGACCCCACTAAGTTTAAACCTGCTCCCACTCCCATTGACATTGGATCCATAGCCTTGTGCGTTTATTGAACTATTGCCGAATTGTTTTTAACTTCAATAAAATTCAGTTTCGTGAATTTCTGAGGGTCAAATGCAAAAATAGAATATAATATCCTACTTTCCATAAGTTTTCCACCAAGCACCCCTCCCGGTGTGTTATATGCTCTGCGAATTGCTGCTTCCCAATCACTCTTTCTTTCTATCCACCATCCATCTGATATGTAAGAAAGTAGTGGCGTGTTGCCTTCAGCGTTGTCAGGAAATCCTGTAGAAAGGGTGGTACTTATAGGCTTTGGGCCAAATACTTTTATCTGATTCCATTGCTTGACAACAGCGGCAGATTCATTGGTGATTATAGTAAGAGATGGATTCTGATAGCTACCAAAGAACTGATTGTCGTTAGCTGTAACACTATTAACATCTGTCACCCAAACTTGCCCATTAATAAAATGGAACATTTTTGTACTCAAACTTATGCCTCTTTCGGGGGAAATAGCACCCGAAAAGTAATCCCTCTCTCCTTGAAAACTCTTGAACCTTTCGCTAAAAGTATAGTGAGGCTTAGTCTTTGACCATACACTCACCTCATCCGTTACTTGGTCATAAATAGACACAACATCTGTCTTGCCGTGAAGATTCTTGCGAAGTAAGTTCCCGAATGAATGTGTTAGCCCTATCCTTTCAAGCCCAGCATTTGTGTAGCGAACAAAATCATTAATGATATCGCTCCACCAATAGACAGTAGACAATGGGGTTCGTGTTATACTTGCTGGCTGACTGCATCCCATTTGACCAAGGAGAGGTCTTTGAGATGCGAGGTACTTGTCTGTAGTAGTTACATTACTTTCCCCATCGGTATTGGTTAACTGGATGGAGTCGTAGTAGAATGAACTAATCCCGTATGTTCCTATGGCAAGCAATACGCCCGGCTCCCTCTGTGTAGCATTTGTTGTTACAAGAGATGTGATAGGGCCGTTCTCTAATGGAGCCTGCCTAAAGTCTACAGAATTGAATTTACTTAATCCGTTTATCTGTGTGCCTTGGACAAGAGGGTCTGAGAAAGTGATACCATTTTGCAAACGAACTTGCCTCTGATTTTCATTCACAATGTTAGACTGCCCAATATCAGAATCCCATACTTGAGAATAAATGTTGGTGGGATTTGTTGCGATGGCATATCCAAATACTGTCTGATTCCCTGTAAAGAATTGAGCAGAATCTGTCAAGAAAACAATTGTAGGATTGCCCGATTCTCCGGTTATCCAATCTGTCACCCCACTCCAAAACTGCCCTGCAAGTGTTTGATTGCCACTATTATCTTCTGCCTCCCCTTCTTGGTATCCAACAGTAATAACTACAGACCCTTGATTGACTTTCTTCCAAGCATTAAAATAACAATCTCCATATAATTGTCCAGTTCTAGGCAAATTATCTGCCGTAGCAAATGCAGTTGTCTCGTGGTAAATCTGAGTTACAGATGCTTGTTTAGCATATAGATATACCTGATAATATAGAGGAAAAAAGTTTTCACTAGCAGTTAGCTTCCCACCATAATATGCCCAAGGATAATAGGTATCAATGGTTTCAAAATAGATGAAGTTCCCATTTTGCTTTTTGATTTTATACTCTACAGCTTCTGTTGTGTTTGAGTTCCCTGAATTGCCGTAAATATATTCTTTCGCCAAGGACACATATTGGTCTTGCTCCTGCGAGAAAGCAAAAGGTTCTCCAGAACTTAGTTCAAGAGCATACCCTTTAAATGTGTATGTTGTCTTTCCATCTTTACTCCTTGCAGAAGTTCTTCCTCCCAAACTTACTGATATGTAATCTATCCCATTGGCTTCAAACCAAAAGTACATCTTACAAACGGTTTTTAAGAAATAAGAATAGTTGTTTGCCTTACTATAAACAACTCGATAGTATTTACACCAATCAGGGAATTGCCCAGAAACCGTGTAGTTAACCCTATAGATATTGTTTATGTCATCATCAAAAGTAGGTGGTGCAAAATATACAACAGTAGATGGAGGCGGGGTGGGACTCCCTAAACTTGCCTGAGAGTATCTTCTTGTAGGAATTTTAACAGTTTTATTAGCAACAACACCTATCCTCCTTCCAAACTCATCAAGCAATTCAATACCAAAACTATAATCAGCATTGAAGAATACCCTATTGTCCGACATTTTGGTATTGTCGGTGGGAGGGAATATTTCTCCATTAACCAATGTGGACTTGACTACTTCTAAATCTAATGTCAATCCGTTCCAATTGGGATAGTCTGTGGTATAATTTCCGTGATTGATTCTATTCTGAGCAATCTCATTCGATGCCGAAACTAAAGGAACAGAATCAAAGTCAGCATTTGTTATTTGAGTTGAAACTGGTTGCTTTGAAATCAAATCCAAATTAGGAATCACATATTGAAGAGATAAAATATCTTGAATATATAATTGGCTATTATTAGGATTCCCTCCCGGAGGAACTGTTGTAAGACCTGTCCCATATCCAGGTAAGGCACTTGGAAGAGCATAGTTCCCTTGAATGTTATCTATTGTCTTGATTGAACTAATGACCCCATCGTTTGTAACCCTATAAACGAAAACCACCCTTTTTATAAGGGATTTGTCTTGCAAGTAATTTACAAACTCGTACTTAGGCAATTGGATGACAAGATTGTTCTTCCAATAAATCATTGGAGACCAAGGGGCTAATCTACTTTCTTCGTCATTATCATAGATGTAGTAATAGGAAAACTGCGCCCCGTTTGCGCTTTTTAATTGGTTTTCATAGTCTACACTGCCTTGATAGATTGTAAAACCTACATTCTGTAAATAGTAGATGTTCTGATTTGTGTCGGCAGTAAACCTATATATGTCCGTAGGGAATGATGGTGGTCTTTTTATCTGCGTGTAATACCACTCTTCAGCGGGAAGTGGATAGGTATCCACTTGTGTGCCATCTCCATCTTCCAACTTCTGTGTGCGAATGCCCTTTGCGACATTCACCATCCTCGGCTGATTAACATTGTCTGTCCAATACAGCTTACCATCAATGGCAGCCATAGAGACATTCATTGTTGTGTTGAAGTTCAACCACGCCCCTCTGACAATCCTTTCTATGGAATTGTCACTTCCCCTCACCAAATAAATGGCGTGATTGCCTTGGCTATTGTACAGGGCGAAGTAAACAACTTGCGCCTCAAAGTCATCCATCACACCGACAACAAGATTGTCTCCAGCGGGAATGGCATATTGTAATTGCTCATTCCCATTGAGAAGAATACCCCCAGAAAGGTTCGTGTTCTCCACAGATGCGCCAAAGCGAAGGTTGCTTGCAGCCCTCGCCTCGTTTGGCTTTATCACCCTGTCATCAATGTCTGGGTTAACCCTGTCAATCCTGTGTATCATATTACAAAGTTACTTCTTTTCCTCCTTTCCGGTTAGTCTTAGATACTGCTTCACCCAAGGAGTTCTTTTGGCTTTCTTCTCGTAATAATTGTCAGCCCTCTCAGCTACTTTATCTAAGCCCTTGGTGACAGTCATCAACTCTTCGTATTGCAAGTCGTAGTTGCGTTTTATATCCTCTTTCATTTCGGGCGTGAGAGCATTGATGCGCTCAAACATTTGTTGTTTCTTTTCAGATACACCTGAAGTTGGAAGAACCTCATCCTTGTACACCGCCTCAATAATTTCATCCCTATACCTTTTTTCAAAAGAATATTTTTGAAGGAGATTGTCTTCTCTAATGTTTTCAAAAAGGTCTTTTACGCTTTGCTTTCTCTTCCTTGCAAGCTGCCTTTCCACATCCCCGACAGCCTTACCAGCTTCTTGTTGTTGCTGAATAGTTTGTTTAAGTTGATATGATCCCGTGGCTTTATCAAAGACCTTTTCGGCCATATCATAATCCCCTGCTTTAAGATAATTTGAAAAGGCTTTACTAAATTTCTTAACCTCTCCTTCTCCTGGTGAAAGCAAGTTTTGTATTTGCCCCACAGTAGTGATGTCTTCTGGGTCATTCAAAGTAGTAACACCTCCACCAGCAATAATCATAAGAGTTGCAATCTCGGCCACAGAGAGTGGTTGATTGCCATATGTTTCTTGCAAAGCTTTTACGGTGAGGTTTTCGTATGATTCCTGAAATGGTTCAAACACATAAAACTCTTTACCCCCTTCTACAGGACGGAAATATCCCGGTCTACCTTTTACGGGAATGCTATTCATTAGTTGATAACCAACTCTTGCGAATGTGGCATACTTACCTTTAACATACTCCCCAACTAAACCACCAGGAGTTTTAAAATAAGAATCTTCAAGTTTCTTTTCGATTCCCGTGTAAGGGTCTTTGTAAGCATATTTACCAAAATAATGAATCAAAAGCCTTGATTGAAGAGTAATGATTTGCATCTTACCTCCCCAAGGGTCAAAGATTTGATTGCCTACACGAATCTTTCCAAAAGCACTGCTCTGAGGGTTTTTGAGGTCTACAGAAACATTGCCAGCTTCTTTCCTCTTCTCTTCATCCTCATCACCCTCAGCATTTGAAAGAGCGGCTATTCCAAGAATTCCTAAAGATGTTCCAGCAACAAACTTGGCCCAAGTTTTTACTATCCGAGCCTGAGCAACAGACATTTTGTATGGGTCTCTTCCTGCTCCTTTTGTACCTATCTCAAGAGGAAGCCCAACAAGAGTGAACAAGCGAAGAATTGATGACCAGTTCTTGGGAGAGAAGAATACTATGTTTAGCCCTCTCATTACAATCTTGCTATTCTCAGCACCAAAAAGACCACCTCTTCCCGATAAAGTATTTATAGCAGCCGCCACATCCTTATAGGCTTGAGGGTTATTGTAGAATGTAATTCCTTTTTCCTGCATATTCTGAACATCTATTAAGAAGTTGCCCACTCTAAGCGTGTTCATATATGCCGTCTGCGCTCTGTTTAATGCTCTGATAAAATTAAACCTTTTGGCAAACTCATAGGCTTTTGGCCCATATTCAGGAATGTATTTAAGAGGTAATATTAGGAAATTAAAAATTGACTCAGTAATTGTGTCGGCTCCAGTCTCTTCAGCTAATAGTGTTGTTTTGCCGAATGGAATAGTAAGATCAAGTCCAGATTTGCGAATTATTCTATACAATTCGCTATTCCTTATTTGACCAATATGTTTTTGATATTCTTTCTCACTAAAAAGTGATTTACCAAGATTTTTAGCCGCTTCCTTTGTTGTGGCTAAATCAGATACTGAAAGCATTGAGCCTTGGATTAAAAGCATACCAAGGTCAAGACCACCAGCCATTAAGGATTTTGGAAGTTGCGTAAATCCGTATGCCACATCTCCAGCTATCACCCATCCACTTTTATTCTTCTGTTCTTGCTTGGCAAACTCATAATCCCACTCCTCCTGTAAACGGAATTTCTCCGTAGCAAGAGCCTCAAGTTGTGTATCATAATCTACAGGAGGTCTGCGCTCAGGGCGAGGTTTCATAGCACGAAGCCTTTCAATCTCTTTTTCCATATTGCGCTTTACAGTAGCATACCTTGTAGCCTCAGATGGCTGAGAAGGCTTTTTCCCAAAGGAATTCTGATAGGCGGCTTCGTATTGTTGCTGAAGGCTTTTCAGTCTATCGCTAAGGTCTTTCTTCCTTTGTGGATTTGTAGTTTTCTCTATCCCATTCTGAGCATCCTCAATAGCAGAAATCAATTTGCCTATAGCTTTGATTTCATTTATTTGGTCTCTAACTTGATTGGGAGTAGGATTATATCTTCTACCGTATCCACTAATAGCATCCCTTACATCACGCTTAGTTAAATTGGGATTGTCGTTGATAAGTTGATTGTAGATGTGGTCTACAATTCCCTCAGCATCCCTAAATCCTGCTTCAACATATGCTTTAAGCGTTCCTTCAGGTATAACCACCTTGCCAGCATCATCAACAGATACTGTTGGGATGTAAGCTTTTTCAACTTCTTCTTTGAATGATTTCTCTGCTTCAGCTTTTTTACTATTAGACAAGCCACGATACCATTCCGTAGAACGAAGTTTATCAAGACCTTTTCCAATAGCTATTTCAAGTGTACCGAGTCCATCTAAGGCTAAGGCAACGGCTTCAACAGAAGCATCCCAAGCAAGAGATGCTGGTGTAGCAGAACTAAAGATTCCTGGCTTTGAAAAAGCAAGTTTCCTTACTCTTTCAGCAGCCCCTTTGAAAAAGGACTTTCGTTTTACTGGTTCTTCTTTCTTTTCGTTTGCTATATCATCTATAACGCTTTGCCTTTCCCAATTAGCCTTCTGTTGTTCAAGTTCATTAACTTTAGCGAGAGCCTCTTGGTATTGCTTGTTTAAACTTTCAAATCGCTCTTCTACTTCTTTAGTGAAAGCCTCTTGTCCGAATTGCTCAACAAATGCTTTCTTCCTTGATTCATACTCAAAAGGCAAGGCTTTGTTTTGAAGAATCTCTTGCCACATTCTTAATGTCTGACCACTAGTTGTTAAATATCTACCAGCTTCATCAGTTATTCTTGCGGCTTCATTTGTAAGTCGAATAAACTCTTCTTTATCCTCGGTATTGGCTCTTTTAGTTTCGATGTCTTCAAGCACCGCTCCCATTATGCCAATTTTGTAAAGTCCGTCTATGGATTCATTTTTAGCCACCTCTAAAGCGGCTTCGACTCCAACTTCTTCTACAAGTTTATTAGCCCTTCGCTGTGCCTCTGTAATGTTACCCGGAGTACGGAATAAGCCAATGTCTTCAAGAGCCTTTTGCATTTCAGGAGAGTCAGCTTTATACCTTCTCTCTACAACTTTCTTAGGAACTTGACCCTCCTCGCCTTCAGGCATTTCTTGTTTCTCTTGCGTTGGAGGAGGCGTTACAGGAGGCTTTGCTGCGGCTTCTTTTTGTTCAGCCTGTTGAAGCCTCTCCCTCACAGGAGCAATGTATTTCTCCCATTCCTTGAGGTCTTCCTTTTGAGACTTTAAATAATCAATCCCTGCTTGAAGAGCCTTTGCTGCGGACTTGGAAGCAATCCATGCCTTCTCCACTGTCATAAGGAATGCGTTCCATAATCCAGCATTTAAGCCAATGACATTTGGGTCGCTTCTTAATGAACGAAGGAAGGTGACAACGGGGTCTTGCTTCTCTCCCTTCGGCATAGCCACCTCCTTGCCCTCCTTTGCCCCAAGCCATATGTCGGGGTTCTCCATCAGATACTGGCGCACCTGATCATAAGACATTGTTTCGCCGGTTTCCTTAAAAGTAAATATCCGGGACTGAGGAACGCAAGGAAGTTTAGCCATTTCTATTTATTACCTAATTCTTGATCGAAAATTAATAGTCCTCCAGGACATTCACTAACAAGAGAAAGCCTCGCAATGAGGTCTCCGTATTCGCCCACAGATTTAGTCTGTATCTTGACGAACTTGTGAATCCTCACTTGCACTGTAGCATCCTTTGTGGAGAAATAGAAGTCATTGTAAAAATCGCCTAAGTCTTTCTCAAGGTCGTAAGCAGCGTCAAGGATGCCCATCAAATCAATGCCTTCATTGAACTCCACCTCATCTACTTGAGGCATATCGGCCATATCCCCTCTGTCGTTAAAGAAATCACGCAACTTGTAATAATGCGTTAACTCATCAGCAGATTCTTTCTCAAAATACTTCTGCGCCCCGAATAGTCCTTGCTTCTGACAGCAGGAAGCGGCATACTTGTAAAAGTTAGAAGCGTATAGTTCGTGTCCTACGGCTTCGTTCAGCAGCTTCTTGTCGCTGGCTTTTAATAGTGATTCTTTCATGTTATAGACAATCTTGTTTTATTTTCTCGGACAGGCCGTCCATTATGTCTTCAAAGTTATCTGTGATGTTCTGCATACGCTCAAAGGCTCCCTTGCCATATTTGTTGTCAAAGGACTTCGTTTTGATTTTTGATGGCTTTTTTGTGCCGTCAAATTCCTCGGAGGCAGAAGATTCTTGCTTGGAGGTGAATGATGGTTCGGTTTCGGTGGGGGCGACTTCATTGGGGATATTATCAGGAGCGAACTCCTCTGCCTTGTAGTTTTTCCCGGCCAATGCAATCCACTCGCCATCCTCACTTTTAAATACCCTTATGTCCAATCCAGTTCTTTCGGGGCCACCTCGCTCCATCCACTCTAAAATATCAGCTGTGGCTTTTGCAAAATACCCTCCCTTTCTACTTTGCTTCCAATCAATAACTACCGGCCTTAGTATTCCTGTTTTTTCTTTAAAAATAGAACTTTCCTCGTCCGTATCATCGGGCAATTCAATTCCAACTAATTGTTCTTTATCATACGATACCTTTGACATGGGCAGCTTACTAACTGCCGTTCCGCCAATAGCTGCATTCATTAGTTGTAGCTTTTTGGCAAGTACACTTGAACGATTAAGGTCTGGACTTATATCAGAGGCGGTGACAAAAACATACCTATTTGGATTGTTGTCATTTTGTATTGTTGAGGCCCTCCATATACGACCCATTCCTTGTATGGTGCTAATGCCCCTATATGGAGAAAACAAAAACACTTCTGTTCTTGGATTGTCCCCGATGGTATCGTCCAGATTGATTCCTGTTCCTCCCGATTCTAATGATGCTATAAGAACATCAGCATCTTCAGAAAAAGCCTTTTGTGCTTTTTGGGATGTTGTCTTGGCTTTTGAATGCAGGCCAACAAAACTAATGCCCTCCTTTTTTAATGCTTCTTCAAGCATAGGAACGGGACTTGGTATTTCACCTATAACTTCAGGGGCTCCAAACTCGCCAGCCATTTGCTGCCTTCTACCCCTAATTTCCATAGGGTTTATTCGGGAAACAAAAATTATAGATTTCCTTCCTTGCGCAAGTTGTTTTTTAACAATGCCTACTGCCTCGCCTATTTTAGAAAGCTCCGCAGCATAAAGAATATAGGAGTTTGGCGCAAGAAGCCTATACTCCATCATCTCTGCATCATTTAAATCATCTAAAACCTTGTTGAATTCTTTTGCGTATTCATTTCTACCCTCATCCGTTCCTTTTACATCGTGAAACTGGACATCAGTTCCTTCGTAAGAAATTTCTCTTTTAACGAATCTTCCCTCTTGTCCAGCCCTAACCATTAGGCCATTTACCCAATTGTATAATCTGGCTCTTTGGGTTCTACCTGCTGGAACATCATAATACTTTACCTCTTGCTTTCCGTATTTCTTTGTCTTAATAATTGCGCCATTGTTCATCATTTCTGACAAGAAATCTTCAGGCGAATTAAAGCCAAGAACTTTATACAGGTATGCAAGTTGATGAGGCTTGTCTGCTGGTGTTGCGGAATAATATGCAACGGCTCCCGCTTTTTTAAGCATGGGTCTAAATTTAGCCTCCCATTGCCTTTCTTCTTGCACATCACCACCAGGAGTTCTTCCAAATGTGTTTACAAGATTTTGCGATTCATCAAAAATAACTATTGCTCCACTTGGAACGTCAGCATCTTGAATTCGATTGTATGTGCTTACATATATTCCTCCAGGCTGAACTTTTTTATCATCAGTTAATAATGTAAGATTAACGCCCATCGCCTCGCTGTCTTTTGCCATAGAGCCGCCAAGCATAGGTTGTTTACCACTTTCCCAGGGTTTGCCAATGGCTGCATTTTCAGAAATGATAACAACGGGCTTTCCCTTGTCGGCATAATACTTTGCAACAGCAATTATTTGCCTTGTTTTCCCCACGCCTGCTCCGTCTCCATTTAAGAGAACCCCATTCTTGTCCATAGACGCAATTGCGGTGTTTGCTCCGTCAATTTGCGCTTTAAACATTTGAGGCTTTAAGCCATCATCAACTTTGTCGTCTGCCTTTGTTTGTGGTGGTATTATGTCTGTGATTTGGTCTTTTACAAGCCTCCTCTCTTTCTTTTCTACTTTCTTTTTAGCAACCTCAGTCTCCTCTACCACCTCTTTTATTTTGCCTCCCTCTCCTCTTACAAGTGTTGCAACGGGGACTTGTTTGCCTTCTTTTCGTTCCGCCTCCCTTTTTTCATAAGCCTCTATCCTTGCTCTTTCAAGGTCTTGTATATCCCTTTTTATAGTAAGGTACTCTTGATACCTTGGGTCTCCCTTAATGATTGCTTTTGTTTTGTCGGCTCCTCTTGATGTGTAGTTATTAACAAACCATTCGGCATAATCAATATCCTTATCAAGCAATTCATCTATTGTAATTCCGGAATACTTTCCGATGCCAAAATTTGTTTTTACATCTGGAGATTTGGACTTTACAATAGTTTCGGTTTCTGGGCTAACTACTTCTTCTTGAAGGGCAATTGTTTTAGCACCCCTTAAATCCTGAATGTTTTTACCCTCAAAAGCAACAGATAAAGACTCCCCAGACGCAATACTATTGAGATAGTCAAGAGCCTTTGTTCTTGCATCTTCAAGATTTTGAGATAGTATGGTTAGGTAGTTGTATGAATAAGTATATTCTTCCTTGCCCCTTGTTGTGTTAACAAATCTCCTCTTATACCAAAGTGTATAGTAATTTCTTTTTTGAGAAATATATAATTGAGCTTCGGCCTTGTCGGCATCTATTGATGGTAAGATTGTAGCCCCCTCTCCTTTTGGTTTTGTAGGCTGAGAGATGACCTCTTTGGTTTCTCTCTCTTTCTTCCCCTCCTCGGAAGGTTTCGTTCCTATCAAAGGACTTATCAGCTTGTCGTACTTGTCATAAATTTCTTCCCGCTTTGCCTTGTCATTTGGGTCAGACATTGAATCATACTCCGCTTGCTCTTTTACTCGTAAGTCGGCTATTTGTTCCTCATTCGTTTTTGCAGGCTCTGCCTTTGTCTCCGTCTTCCCGGCAAACATTTCTTGGGCTTGCCCCTGAACAGAAGGCCCCACTTTAACGATATCCCCTCCGACATTCTGCTTCCATTCCCCATCCTTAAACACCATCTTTCTGGGAGAACCTCCCTCTCTTTGAGGGGCTATTTCT
>Ga0114962_10003546_pt1 | contig 12625 bp, 14 predicted proteins | sample C_130820_MF_Meta_FD_87017 | JGI IMG/M metagenome (GOLD analysis project Ga0114962, IMG submission 87017) | Freshwater microbial communities from Lake Croche, Canada to study carbon cycling - C_130820_MF_MetaG | ecosystem: Environmental > Aquatic > Freshwater > Lake | place: Lake Croche, Canada... | reverse complement strand
TCGGTAATGCTTAGCCACGAATCAATCTCTCCGTCGTCCAAGTTGCACAGGAACTAGGCCCTCGGCGAGGAGCCCCACACAACTTTAGTGGATTATCTGGGTGAAATTGCCAGCGGACCGACTAAGTGAGGTCAAGTTGCTCAGACCAGGCTGGCGTGGGTCGGCCAAGGGCGGCCCATGTGGTTGCTGTGGCCGTGCGCCCTCTTGGTGTTCTGGACATAAATCCTTGTCGAACCAAAAAGGGCTCACAAACTGTCTCAACGGTTTCTGGCTCTTCGCCAACTGACATGGCCAGTGTGCTCAATCCCACTGGTCCACCTGAGAAATTGTCTACAAGTGCAGCAAGGACGGCTCTGTCGAGGCGATCTAATCCCCGTTCGTCGACCTCGAAGAGTTCTAAGGCGTTTCTGGTCCCGCTCAACGTAATGTCGCCCGAGTTGCGAACCTGAGCATAGTCCCGTGTGCGTCGAAGAAGTCGATTTGCAATTCGCGGAGTGCCACGGGATCTTCCAGCAATCTCGGCGCTTGATTCTGGGTCGATACCGATACCCAATTGTTGTGCAGAACGAGTCACGATGTGTTCGAGCTCGTCATCTTCGTAGTAGTCGAGGTGAGCAGTGAAGCCGAATCGGTCCCGGAGCGGAGCTGGCAACATTCCGGCACGCGTAGTTGCACCGACTAATGTAAATGGAGCGAGGTCGAGCGGAATTGATGTTGCGCCCGGGCCTTTGCCGACCATAACGTCAACGCGAAAGTCCTCCATCGCAAGGTAGAGCATTTCTTCAGCCGAGCGAGACATTCGATGAATCTCGTCAAGAAACAGGACTTCACCTGGAACCAGACTCGACAACATGCTGGCAAGGTCTCCAGCGTGTTGAATCGTTGGACCACTACTCAGGCGCAACGGAGCTCCCAATTCCGTAGCCACAATCATGGCCAAAGTCGTCTTGCCCAGACCTGGCGGACCTGCAAGAAGTATGTGATCTGCACTTGCGGACCGCTGCTTTGCTGCCTGGAGTACGAGGTCAAGTTGTTGCTTAACTCTCTCTTGCCCGACGAAGTCATCCAACGAAGTTGGTCGAAGTGCAGATTCGACGGCTCGTTCATCGGCACTAGCTGATGGATCCACTACATGTTCAGTGTTCATGCTGATCCCAAAATTTGCAGGGCTCTGCGCAATAGTTCAGGGATGCTCAACTGCTCCCCTTGTGCTTCTTGGCTCAGCGTGTTCAAAGCGCGTTGAGCATCTTTGACATTCCACCCTAGGCCGGTTAGGCCCTGCACAACTTGTTCTTGCCAAGCATTAGCAGGGTTAATGTTGCGATTGGCGCTGTAGCCAATGCGATCTTTAAGTTCCAGGACCAGCCGTGCTGCACCTTTGCTGCCGACACCAGGCGTCTTGGTTAACCGCGCAATGTCCTCGTTGGCGATAGCTTCGCGCAGTTGATCGCCAGGCAATGTTGCCAGGATTGTAAAAGCCAATTTAGGTCCGAAACCCGAGACTCCTTGTACAACTTCAAAGAGGTCGCGATTGTCAGCGGTATCAAAACCAAATAGCGTTAGTGACTCCTCGCGAACAACAAGTGAGGTGTACAACGAAATCGTGTGACCAACCTGTGTTGTTGCGATTGTGTCCGGCGAACATAATACATGTAGACCAGCACCGCCGAGGTTGACGATGAGGGAATCTAGCCTCGTTTCAAGCACTGTTCCAGTGAGTATTGCGATCACAGTTGCCCGACCTTTGCACGTTCGATTGCGTCGGCGAGACGCTGTTGCCCTGCGCCTTTCCAACTGTGGCAGAGAGCCAAGGCCAGAGCATCGGCTGCATCTGCTGGTTTTGGTGGGTTTGCCAAATTTAGGAGTCGAGTGACCATTGACGTTACCTGATCCTTGTTTGCGCGTCCGCTGCCCGTAACTGCGGCCTTTACTTCAGTTGGGGTGTACATCGCTACTGGCAACCGCCTACGACTTGCCGCAAGCATCGCAACGGCGCTGGCTTGAGCGGTCCCCATAGCTGTTCGTACATTGTGCTGACTGAAAACTCTTTCTATTGCCACGACGTCGGGGTCAAAACGATCTAGCACATTCTCGAGTGCCTCTTCAAGGGCTAGTAGGCGCTCCGGGAGCAGAGCATCTGTAGGCGTCCCAATAACTGCAACATGCACAAAGGTGCCCTTGCGACGGGAATCAGTGTCAATAATCCCAACGCCGCAGCGGGTTAAGCCTGGGTCTATCCCAAGAATGCGCATAATCCTCCGAACATCTGTTCGAAAGCCTAGGGCATAATTCGCTAAATGGCGAGTATTTAGGGCTACTTAATCTTCGAGTTGAGCAAGTACATCGTCAGAGATGTCGAAGTTTGCGTAAACATTCTGCACATCGTCGCAATCTTCAAGTGCATCGATCAATTGGAACATCTTGCGGGCTGTATCAGCATCGATTGGGACCTGCATGCTCGGTACAAATGTTGCCTCAGCAGACTCGTAGTCGATGCCGGCTGATTGTAATGCAGTGCGAACGGCAACCACATCGGTTGCCTCGCTGATTACTTCAAAAGCTGTGCCAAGGTCGTTAACTTCCTGAGCACCAGCGTCAAGGACTGCTTCCATAATGTCGTCCTCAGTGCCAGCACCTGCTGGAACAAGGACAACACCCATTCGATTGAACAAGTATGAGACGGAGCCGGGATCTGCCATGGTGCCGTGGTTGCGCGTAACAGCGACTCGAACGTCTGACGCTGCGCGGTTTCGATTATCCGACAAACATTCAATCAGAAGGGCAACACCATTCGGACCATAGCCTTCGTACATGATGGTTTGGTAGTCGGCGCCGCCAGCTTCTGCACCTGAACCGCGCTTCACTGCTCGCTCAATGTTGTCTAGCGGGACGGAACTTTTCCGAGCTTTGACAATGGCATCGAACAATGTCGGGTTCCCCGATGGATCGCCACCGCCAGTTCGTGCTGCAACTTCAACATTCTTGATTAGCTTGGCAAACAACTTGGCGCGCTTGCCGTCAATTGCTGCTTTCTTATGCTTGGTTGTAGCCCATTTGGAATGGCCGCTCATGCAACTCTCACCATTTCTGCGAAGTACTGATGGAAACGAAGGTCTGGCGTTATTTCTGGATGAAATGACGTCGCAAGTAGATTACCTTGTCGGACAGCCACAATCTGTTCCTGCCCCGTTGCTGAGACGGTAGCTGGGATACGGGCAAGCACATCGACATCATTGGCAATTTCAGCAACAAGCGGTGCACGGATAAAGACCGCGTGGAAGGGAACTTCGCCTAGGGCGGGGATCGCTAGATCAATCTCGAATGAATCAATCTGACGGCCAAAGGCATTTCGCTTTGCGGTGATGTGCAGTCCACCAAGCGTTTGCTGATCTGGTCGCCCATCGGTGATTGTCTCGGCGAGCATGATGAGACCGGCACATGAACCGTAGACAGGATGTGTGGCGCGAAATTCTCGCAGCGGCTCAAGCAGGTTGTTTTTGACGGCGAGGATGCTCATCGTCGTGGACTCCCCACCAGGAATCACAAGACCGTCGACTTTGGATAAGTCTTGTACTGACTTGACGGTTGTTACTTTGACCCCGCACTGTTCCAGATGAGCACAGTGTTCTCGCACATCACCTTGAAGAGCAAGAACCCCAATGGTTGGGGATGCCATTGCTACCAGCCGCGTTCAGCTAATCGATGAGGTACTGGGATGTCAGCAACGTTGATGCCAACCATTGCTTCGCCAAGCCCGCGTGAAGCTGAAGCGATGATGTCTGGATTATCGAAGTGCATTGTGGCTTGAACAATGGCATTCGCACGTGTGACTGGGTTACCTGATTTGAAGATTCCTGAACCTACGAATACGCCATCAGCACCTAGTTGCATCATCATGGCTGCGTCTGCTGGCGTTGCAATGCCACCAGCAGTGAACATGACCACAGGCAGTTTTCCTGACTGGGCAACCTCGACCACCAGGTCGTAAGGCGCCTGAAGTTCTTTAGCCGCAACATAGAGTTCGTCCGGATGCATTGATGTAAGCCGATTGATTTCCGCGCGGATTGTCCGCATGTGAGTCGTTGCATTAGACACATCACCCGTGCCCGCTTCACCCTTAGAGCGAATCATCGCGGCACCTTCGTTGATTCGACGCAGTGCCTCGCCAAGATTGGTAGCGCCACAAACGAAAGGTACAGAAAAGTTCCACTTGTCGATGTGGTTGGTGTAATCAGCAGGTGTGAGTACTTCCGACTCGTCGATGTAATCAACGCCCAAACTTTGAATTACTTGAGCTTCAACAAAATGGCCAATACGTGCCTTGGCCATTACTGGAATTGATACTGCTTGAATAATCTCGTCAATCATGTCTGGATCGCTCATGCGAGCAACGCCGCCTTGGGCACGGATGTCAGCTGGCACGCGTTCAAGGGCCATGACTGCAACGGCGCCTGCATCTTCGGCAATTTTGGCCTGCTCAGCGTTGACAACGTCCATAATGACGCCGCCCTTGAGCATATCTGCCATTCCGCGCTTCACGCGTGAGGTGCCAGTTGTTGCATTGCTAACTGCTTCAGAAGTCATGAGTTCCTCTTGTAACGAAGTAATTGTCTTGCTAAGTCTAGCGGGGAATGACTTTCCGGCTACTTGGCCAAAGCTGCAGGTACTTGATCTTGGAAATCCAAGGCTTTAGGCATAGGTGCTCGCCCAGCCAAAAACAGTACCTTGACTAAAAACTGGCGACGAATTTTTACGCAGTCAGTGACGGCATCCGTATGAAATTGATGACTCATTACGACCCGGCCGCAGATTTGTTGCAGTTCCGCCATCAATGCGCGTTGCACTGAATCGGTCAGATCCAATTCGTCAACGTCATCGAGGGCTGCACAGAGGACATTAGTGAGATCACTCTCAGCTTCGCGCCGATGGTCTTCTTCCAATTCGCCACTAGAAAGTGCGTCGTGCGCACTCTGAGCGAGCATTGCGGCAGTGACGAGGTCAAATGCATCACTGCTAGCAATCTCGGCAACGATTCCAGCACGCCGTGCGAGATGTGTATCCAAGGCTGCCTGAGCCACATCGATGCGATGGTGCAGTCTGTCGAGTCGTCCCGCTTGAGTCGAGAGGTACCAGACGCATGTGGCTACGAACGCAATGAACTGCCATGAGTGGGTGTTCATTCGATTTCCTCTCGCTCGGGGGTGATGCGAAACTTGCCAAGACGACCCAGCATCTGACCTGTGAGGTCAGGTTCGACAACAGTGCCTTCAACTCGAACAGATTCGTAGACCTCGACGATCTGGTGAGCGACTATCGACCAGTCGAACTGCGCGGCACGTGCATGACCAGCTGCTGTTAGTTTCTGTTGGGCAGATTCATCCTGGAGAAGTTTGTTCACAGCTGCCGCAAGAGATGAAGAATCCTCATTATTGAACATCATGCCTGCATGACCCTCTCTGAGAACTCGAGAGAATGCGGCAAGATTACTCGCGACAACCGGAGTGCCGGTAGCCATTGCTTCGAGCAAGACAATTCCGAAGGATTCACCACCAGTGTTTGGTGCGATGTAAAGGGAGCCAGAGGCTAATACGGTGGCCTTTTGGTCATCGTCAATCATGCCTAGCTGCGTAACAGATGCCGCATTTTCCGTACTTAAAGTGGAGACGAGTTCACTGCAGTCGCCAGGTCCGGCAATCAAGAGTCTGATGTTGGGATTCTTTGCTCGAATTGCTGGGTAGGCATTTATGAGAATCTCTAGACCTTTTCGCGGTTCATCCACGCGACCCAGAAATACCAAAGCTTTACCATCGCCAGGCCATCCCTCAAGAGGTTTAGCGTTATCGAAGGAGCTGATGTCGACACCGTTAGGGATTATTAACGCATCCCCACCGATGTGCTCGCGGAGCGTTGTAAGTGCTGCATCGCTGACTGCGATTCTGGCAGAGATCTTCTCCATAGCCGTGCGCGCGAGCTTTACGAGGCTCAGAAGAACTCTTGAGCGATCCATACTCGAATGCCAGGTAGCTACGATGGGTCCTTTAGCGCTCCAACATGCAAGTACGGAGATGCTTGGCGCAAGTGGTTCGTGCACGTGCAAGACATCGAATTGACCTTCTTCAATCCACTTTGATACTCGCAGGGCGGTGACCGGGCCAAAACTCAAACGTGCAACCGAACCGTTGTAGCGAACCGCTCGTGGTTTGCCGCTTGATTGAACAAAACTGGGGAGCGCTTCATCATTCTCAGCCGGGGCTAGGACGCTGACCTCGTGGCCCAATCGATTTAGGGCAATGGCTAAATCGTGCACGTGTGCTGAAACTCCGCCAGGGATGTCCCATGCATATGGACAGACAATGCCTATGCGCATTTCAACTACCGCTTACTCGCAACAAGGTCTGACCATACTGGCTGTAGCTGATGCCAGTTCTCAGGATGAGCAATAATGTGCTTCTCAAAATTGGCAACAACGAGTGCAGTAACTTCCTGCGCTCTGCGCAGGCGATCGCGTCCTGTGACTGGACTCCTATCAAAATCAATTTCCTGATCAAATACGAGTACGAGTTGTTTGCCTTCGTAGTGCGTTGAGCACGTGAGAAGAGGCCGACCGGTGTCGATCGCGAGTAATGCGGCACCAATTGGCAGGGATGCCCGATGGCCAAAGAATTGATTACCCATGCCGTTGCGAGCGACATCGCGATCACCCAATAGTGCTACCAGACGACCCTGCGTCACATGGTCCCGAAGGTATTCATAAGTACCACCCTCACCGGTCAGAGGCATTAGCGAAATACCTCGGTCTTGGCGCATTTTAAGAAACTTTTGAAAAACACCTTCAGGTCGTAGACGCTCAGCAACAGTGCAGAGAGAACCAAATTCATCAGCTGCCCAAGCGCCAGCAAGGTCCCAGTTGCCAGAATGCGGGAGTGTCAATACTGCCCCGCCATCCCTCAACGCTTGGGTCACAGCTTCGGAATTTATCGACCGCACTCTACTGCGCACTTCATCGCGAGACCATCGAGGTAGTAAAAACGTTTCGCAGTAGTAACGCATGTAGGAGTGCATCGCCAGCTTGCTAGTGCGCCTAATTCGAGCATCCAAGACGTCACACGCGAGTGCGCGACTGAGGTTGAGCTCTAGTTGGCGCACTCCTGTTGTCTTCATTTGCCACGTCAAGTGCGCAACCGCGTCGAATAGGAAATGCGAGATGCGTGCAGGGAGTGCCCACAGCACGTTCCAACCTAACCAAAAACCCGCATCAAGTGCGCGTTCAGAAAACTTCATGATGCCAAGATTTTACGGACATGCCAGATACGTTGACCGACCGTGATGGTAGTGACTACAGCTAGTAAGTACAGACAAGACGGCAAAATGTTGATTCCGAGCCCAGTGGCGATGATGCCGGTAAGCAGAATGATGGAACGCTCGGCTCGCTCGGCTATACCCACTTTGCATTCCAGACCGAGACCTTCGGCTCGTGCCCGAGCGTAGGAAGTGAGCTGCCCCATGACTAACGCAATAAGGGCAGCCACCATAGTGCGAAGTGTGCTTATGGAATCGGTTTGAGCATAAAAGTAGATAACCGCGCAAATGATGGAAGCATCCGAGATTCGATCAAGTGTGGAATCCAAGAAGGCTCCCCATGCGCTCTGCGTCCCCAGTAGCCGTGCCATAGTCCCATCGAGAAGATCGCTCACCGACAAAACAGTGATGAGAATGCCACCAATTAGGAATTTTCCTTGTGCCACAAAAGCAATTGAAATCACAAGATTGCCAATTGCGCCAGCCCATGTCACGGCGTCCGGTGAAACACGCAGTTTGACAAGGCGGTTTGCCACTGGGTCGACAGATCTTGCAATGACTCGACGGGCATGCGCATTGTCAAGCACGGCGATGTCCAATCTGTTGGCTAAACCCGACTACGATTCGTAGGGATATGTCGATGTTACCGAGTCAAGAGCCGCGAATGCCTCAGGTGGAGGCACTTATTGTTGTCTGCGTACCTAGTGATGCCACTGGCGGCTATTTAGTCGACCACTGTCTGGGTTCTGAGTTCCAAGGTGAGTACCCGCTCTTGCAGATGTCAATGGGCACACAAAACCGCAATATCACGCTGCACATTCAGTCAAGTGATTCCCTTCAGGAAACCGTCATCGAGGCCGCAGATGGCCTCATCCTCATACTTGATGGTGAGTTAGGCCTAGATCCTGCCAGTATGTCCATATGGTCTAAGGCAACGGATCTGAGCATTCCACGTCACATTGGTGCAGTACATGTGACGAACGGCCGAGCTGATTTTGATGAATTGATAGCGATTGCAACGCGAGTTCTTGAGCCAGACCTCATGGTTCGCTACTTGCCGATCGATTCTGAAACGGACGACACTGTTGTTGGTCAATACGATCTTCTGACTGCCGACATTCACGATTGTTCGACCGGATTTCCGGTAATTAGGCATGGTGATCCTGAACATGTTGCGTTAACTTCTGATCGCCGAGATGACCTGTTTGAAGAACTTGCGCATGCTGGGTTAGCTGATGATTCCTTGGAATCACACCGCCAAGGCTTGCCTGTGAGCATTCCATCTTTAGTGGATGCCTGGAGCGATGAGCACATCGTGTCAATCACTGCACTCGACAATCAGGTCGGCGTCCACATTCTGTTCGAATGGATGAGGACCATTCCTGCTCGCTGGATACCTGCAGTTTCGCGCTCACATGCGAGTACGTCAGTTTATGAAGATGCGTCGTTCATAGGGATCGGAATTGGTCACAACATTGCGCGCGTTTGGGGTCGATTTGAACGGGGCGAGGCTCTTGAGGTCCTCTGCGGTGAGCTGGTTGAGCCGATCACAGTCGAATGTCATACGACCGGAGTACTCATGGCGAACGAAATCCGATTTGGTTGTACAGTTCGACCGGTCGGAAGTGACGCCGAAATCTCAGTGCCACGCTTCTGACAACAGCGTGCGGGTGGTTTCAAGAAGCTCTGGCATGACTTTTGTGTGGCCAATAATGGGCATAAAGTTGCTGTCGGCTGGCCAACGGGGAACGATGTGTTGGTGCAAATGACCAGCCACCCCCGCACCAGCGACCGAACCTTGGTTGAGACCAATGTTGAACCCTGAGCAGTTGGTTACAACTCGGAGAGTGCGCATAGCCTCTTGTGTCAACTCTCCTACGGATACGATTTCGGCAGGTGTGAGTTCGTCATACATGGGCACATGTCTAGTCGTGCACACCAGAATGTGCCCACTCGCATACGGATACTTATTGAGCACGACGTAAGCAAGCGGACGACGCACAACAACAAGACCATCGTGATCGGACATGTCTAGCGCCAGACAGAATGGGCATGTTTCATCAGTGAAGTTTCCAGCATGCTCAACCAAATATTCCTTGCGGTGTGGAGCCCACAACCGTTCCCAGGCATTTGGTGAATGCAGTTCGTTACTCATGACATCAGATTTGTACTCGTGAGTTCACGATGTCAACGATTTTGGTAATCGCATCAGCAACGGGGATTGCGTTCTCTTGCGTACCGTCACGGAATCGGAAAGAAACAGCGTTAGCGCTCATGTCGTCATCGCCTGCAATCAACATGAAGGGAACCTTCTGTGTTTGTGCAGTGCGGATCTTCTTTTGCATGCGTTCATCTGATTGATCAACTTCCACGCGAATTCCGTGGCTGCGAAGCTGCTGAGCGATATCAAGAAGATACTCATTATGTGAACTCGCCACCGGAATACCCACAACTTGAGTTGGTGCTAGCCATGGAGGGAAAGCCCCAGCGTAATGTTCAAGGAGTACGCCGAAGAAGCGCTCAATAGAACCAAATAATGCTCGGTGGATCATGATTGGGCGACTGCGTGAGCCATCACTTGATTGGAACTCAAGGTCAAAGCGTTGTGGTAACTGGAAGTCCACTTGAATCGTTGACATCTGCCAGGTGCGACCGATGGCATCTCGGGATTGAACGGAAATCTTGGGTCCGTAGAACGCGGCGCCACCTGGGTCGGGAACCAACGCCAGCCCAGAAGCTTCGGCAGCTTGTGCAAGTGCGTTAGTAGCTTGCTCCCATTCCTCCTCGGTACCAATCGACTTATCGGGATTGCGGGTAGAGAGCTCCAAATAGAAGTCGTCTAGTCCATAATCACGAAGTAGGTCTAGGACAAAGCCAAGCAAGCTTTGAAGCTCGCCAGGCATTTGTTCCTGCGTGCAGTAAATGTGCGCATCGTCCTGAGTCATGCCACGCACGCGCGTCAGTCCGTGAATTACGCCAGAGCGTTCGTAACGGTAGACAGACCCAAATTCAAATAGGCGGATAGGCAGCTCGCGATATGAACGTCCACGGGACTTGTAAATCAAGTTGTGGAAGGGACAGTTCATGGGCTTGAGGTAGTACTCCTGGCCTTGACGCTTGACCGTTCCGTCTTCATGCAGTTCCTCATCGAGGTGCATGGCCGGGAACATGCCATCTCTGTACCAATCGAGGTGACCCGATTGTTCGAACAACGTGCCCTTAGTTACATGTGGCGTGTAGACAAATTCATAGCCCGCGTTCTCGTGACGGATACGTGAGTAATCCTCCATTTGGCGACGGATGATTCCACCCTTGGGATGAAAAACTGCCAAGCCTGAGCCAATTTCATCAGGGAAACTAAACAGATCGAGCTCAACGCCAAGTCGGCGGTGATCACGCTTTTCTGCCTCTGCAAGCATGTTCAGGTGAGCCTTGAGGTCATCCTTCGTAGCCCAAGCCGTGCCATAAACACGCTGCATGGATTCATTGCTCTGGTCACCCAGCCAGTAGGCGGCAGATGTACGCATCAACTTGAATGCCTTGGCATCCAGATAGCGTGTGTCAGGAACATGTGGGCCGCGGCATAGGTCGCACCAACGCTTTTCACCAGAACGCAAGTCGATGTTGTCGTAGATAGTGAGTTCTGCTCCCCCGACTTCCATGACATCTTCTGAAATGACGGTTGCGTCCTCATCGTCGCCGAGAAGTCGCAACTTGAAAATTTCATTTGCTAACTCAGTGCGGGCCTGAGCACGTGTTAGAACACGGCGCGAAAACTTCTGTCCAGAATTGATGATTTCGATGGACTTCTTTTCTATGGCCGCGAGATCCTCAGGAGTGAATGGCTCCCCTGCGCCAAAATCGTAGAAAAAGCCATCCTTGATAGGAGGTCCAATGCCAAGTCGGACGTCGGCAAAGAGAGACTGAACTGCCTGCGCAACAATGTGCGCAAAGCTGTGACGAACCACTGAAAGCCCTTCAGGATCAGTGTTCAAAATTGGTTCGATGGCATCGCCGTCGACGAGCACGTAATCAAGGTCAACAACCACACCATTAACGCGAGCGACCACCACTTTGCGCGCCTTGTCGCCTACCACATCAAATGCCGTAGCACCTGTTTCAATCTCAACACTGTCGCGCTGTGATCCCACAAATACTGATGCCACAAGTACCCATCCCTCTATTTCAGTAATTACCACACTGCGCTGACTCACCCTGATTCGTCAAACGAAGTAGTTCAGTCAAGTGTGCTAGCTGAAATCACTCTATCTCACGAGTAGTTCGTGCCAAGGAGTGGCGCGAACTGGATTAGTTTGAACATACAAGGGACTTGCTTAGCGAGCTAGAAGTAACACAGTGCCCAGCACGCTAGCCATGAGTAGTAGCAATCCGATTGCGATCTGTTGCCTACGAGTGGTTCGTTCTTTGACTGAATCTGTGACTCGTTGTGTGGTTCTCTTGACTGGATCCACAAGCCGATCGGCCCAAGTGAATTCACTGGCGATGATAATTAGTCCCAGAAGAATGGTCGGCCAGCCAGGCCCAGGGAACACCAAAAGAAGTGCGCCAAAGGTAACGATCGTCAAACCGACGATCAATAAGGTTATTTTCCAGGCTGCATCTAAAGCTCTGCGCTCTCGAGCATTCTCGCGGCGACTGCGATAGGTGCGAGCCCAGCGGTCGCGACGATTGCCCTGGTCATGACTCATTGCACACCTAAGGATTCATCCTGGTTGACACTATGTCGGCTAGGGCCGAAGCAAGTTGTTCTGAGATTGGACCGACTTGTAGCCCATGTGTAGTTTGTAGAACTGCTGCTGAATCACAAAGTCCGAGCATGTTGATTGGGTGCACGTTGCGTGTAGATGAGGTTAAGAAGGCTTCGTCAGATTGCATCAATTCTTCAATCGATGTGTCCTGAAAGCTAACTTGGATACCCAGCTCGTCGGCGCATTCCATAACCAGCTTGCGTGTTATTCCCGGAAGCAATCCAGTGTGCTCATGTGGCGTGATGAGAACTCCATTGCGCACCATGAAGATGTTGGAACCCGTACCTTCACTGAGTCGCCCCTGCGAGTCACACAAAAGTGCCTCGGAAAAGCCAAGCTTATGTGCTAGTTCGAGCGCCACTACATTCTCAGCGTAGGAAGTCGTCTTGAGTCCTACTAGCGGAGAACGCTCATTCTTAATCCACGGCACAACCACTGCAGACGTCGTCTCAGGCCAACGAGGTGTCTCCGCCAGTGTTACCACCAGCGTTCGATCGGCTCCGCCTCGGTCAGAGCCTAGAGGCCCCTTTCCGCTGGTGACAGTAATGCGCAAGCGA
>Ga0114962_10003542_pt1 | contig 12626 bp, 7 predicted proteins | sample C_130820_MF_Meta_FD_87017 | JGI IMG/M metagenome (GOLD analysis project Ga0114962, IMG submission 87017) | Freshwater microbial communities from Lake Croche, Canada to study carbon cycling - C_130820_MF_MetaG | ecosystem: Environmental > Aquatic > Freshwater > Lake | place: Lake Croche, Canada... | reverse complement strand
TACAAGGGTATCATCTAAATCAAAAACAACTATCCAGCCTGACATCTATATAGCTTAGATATTTATGGTTTAGCCTACCTAGGTTTATTCATAAGTAGGGTTTGTAAGTCTAGTTGTATAGTTCGTATTTGAGTCTTTATTCTATCTAAATCTTGTATATACTTTGTCCTCTCTTCAAATAACAGATTGACTAGCCTTCTTGTGTTGGTCTCAGGAATCACCTGCTCATAACAAAGAATGTGTGGCTTTGCATCTTGTATTTCAGGCTTGGAAGGTAAAACTTCATCGATAATATCCTTACGCCATTCAGGGTCTCCTCGATACACATAAAGTCTATCATTTCTATGCAAATCCCCATGCTCAACAGGAAGACAAAGTTCTAACACACAGGAATCCCAGTTCCCCTCCATTTCAGCTTCATTATAATATACATCGTAGTCTTTTCCATTTATATTTACAACCATCTTCTTTTCCCCAGGATGCTCTGCAACAAATTTCTTCATTTCATTTATGAAGGGTCGAGCAGGAAAGACATATGTATTATGTTCAACCTCATCTAACCAATCGGTTGGGTTGAAATATCCATGGCCAACAGGAAAGATAGGTGGTACACTCCCATAATCATCTATCTCGTTAAATGGGTGAACAATCTTCTCATTGTTAGCATCCCAAAATAGAAGATTCGTATTTCTGTAGTCATCTCTGGAATAGTGAATGGTTTGACCATTTGGCAAATGATTCTTTTTAGCATAGATAGCAGCTACATCGTCCATTATATAGTATAGTTCACCAGAAAGCATCATAGTATCGAGAACCTTGTCTAGACATTCATCACTGCATATCTTCTTCAGAAATTTCCTCCTTTGAACACCACAATGGGGACACGACTTTTCACTAGGCTTATAAGTAGTTAGCAGAGAATCATACTGCTTCTTCCTAACAATCTTTCTAATATCAGGTATGTCAATCTGAACTCGTGGCATTTGTAGTATTTAAAGAAATACATCCCCCCTTTTCAATTTTACGCAGAGGTGATTGATTTGGTGGTGTCTGTAAGACTAGAAGGGCACGATGTATTTCTTCATCGCGAATAAGTGTCATATAAGGCACATACACATAATTATTCCATCCTATTTGTTTTTGGAAAAATTGATGTGCTTTACTTGATACGAATAGAATCCTTTTTCGAATATCACCTTTTTCTTTATATAGCTGGTTATAAGTTAATTGAACGTCAGGCAGCGAGATTGCGCTAAAGATAAAATTATCAAACGGTTCTTTATATAAATCAATCATTTCAGAATTAAGAGGGAAGGTTTTTATTAAATGTTTAAAAATATTCATTGTAAGTTTATCTATTATGGCTCCAATATTATGATTATAACGACACTGTAAAAAAATACAAGATACTCTATTATAAATATCACGCTGTGTCATCGTGTATATAAGGAGACTTAGTATATCTTCAAGAATGGGATAATTATCTGAGGCTCCGCCAATTAATGTATTATGTAAATCAAAGACTACTATCCAACCAGGCATCTATTATACCGTATCCTTTATAGTTAACCCCTTCATCATTAAAGTATCCTTTGTTACAATACGGCTACTAATACACATGGACTCCATTTCCTGTATAAGTAATTTATAAGCATAAGGAATCTCAATATGTGCGAAATCAGTCGAGTTTCCACATCCACGGCAATTCCAAATACTATCGACAGGATTCACAAGAGATAATAGGCCACATGAATTACATGAATAGCATCTGAAAGCATCTGAGCATTCCATCAAGCGCTCCTTTGTAAATTCTGACATACCATGAGCAATCACACAATCACGCTCCATTTCTCCAAATCGCAAGCCACCCTCTCTTGCCCTTCCCTCGGCTGGCTGACGAGTTAACATAACAAGTGGTCCACTAGCACGGCTATGTAACTTATCTGCAGAGCAGTGACGCAACCTTTGATAGTAACAAGGTCCTATAAAGATACTCGTTTCCATCATGCGTCCCGTATATCCATTATACATTATTTCGTTTCCATAAGGCTCCATTCCGTAATTATCTCGTAAAATACCAGCCAAGTCTTCCACGGTTGTTCCATTAAACGGAGAGCCATCTCCTAAACATCCCGTCATACATCCGATTTTTGAAAGCAATGTCTCCATCAATTGCGCAATAGTCATGCGCGAAGGAATTGCGTGGGGATTGATGATTATGTCTGGGACTATTCCTGATGCTGTTTGGGGCATGTCTTCTGGGTTGATTATCATACCCATGGTCCCCTTCTGTCCATGTCTAGAGTTGCCTGACCACACTGGCATTTTATTCCGTCGCACATATATTGCGCCTGGTCCCTCCACTTTACAACAATACACGGACCCTTCATAATCTACCCACGAATCATGGCGATTTTCTCCGCTACTTGTTATATTCTTGTTCACAAGTGGAGTATTCTGTTTCTCAATAATTGTTAGGCGAAACGCATCCGCAGTGGAACGAATCACTTCTCCTTCACGACCAGCCTTTTTCACAACGGCTTCATGTCCTGCGGCATATTTCAAACTAATATTTGTGGAATAACCAGCATGTAAACATAAACGCTGAAAATCATTTGCTAACTGTACAGACGACGTATCATAACGACGCGTTCCATTTGCCATTGTATGTCCATCTCCTAACATCATGCCATGAATCAGAGTGCGACATTGTGCGGGAGTTAAGCACCATACCCACTCTGGTAAATATTTGTTTACTGCTCCAAGACTTAATGGTTCAAAATATCTTGTAAATATTTTTCCATAAATACGATATGAATTGTAATCAATATCGTCTTTTGAATCTTTACATAAGCCAAACTTTATATTACTTGATATTGAAATTCTATCTAATTCATTTCGAACTCTTTCTTTATGAGCGGCATATCTTACAGATCCTCCACTAATACATCCTTCCGCGATCCATATTCCAAATAGTAGTAACCAATCATTAATATTGATAATTAAATCATCTGTTTTCTCATCGCCTCTCAGAATAAACGCCTGTGGCTCTTTCATTTCATTGCCATTATGAAGATAGGACAATTCAGGTGATTGGAAAGGGACATAATTCTCAATATTCTTCTTATACGTCCATCGTTTCCCATAACATTCTTCGGCCAATTTAAATCCAAAGTTCTCGCCACTGCGATTTCCAACATACATCCTGTGATTGGGAGTGACTAGTAAATCCACTTGATTGGAATCCACTTTATACATTTTTCCTTTATAGTTATAGGAAACCACTTCCAAAGGGGTTGTATAAGCCATAGTGGTCTCATTGACAAGTGTAGCAACTTTATCGTCTTTTGTCAAAGCGGGAAACGGAATCCAGCCGCGCATGGTTAATATATCGGTATCAGGAGTATAACAGGAGAATTTATCGCCAATTTCGGGAATACGATCTTGGCGCATGCGGATTTTAACAAAGGAATATCCTTCTCCATTCCGATTTTTATAAATTTTATCCACGTATCCACTTTCATTATTACGCGGCATTTTACTAACATCGCGTTGTTTCTTTGACCCAGTGGGTAGAATAGAACCAGTGGCAACGCGTAAAGGTACTACTTTTCCAATGAGCACATCATCTGGAGTGACATAGGTATCTTTGGGTACAAATCCATCCTCCGCAATTTTATCATATTGCGCATTTTTAATGTGTTTTGTATCAGCGGGATCGGGATTACAGAATTTCTCTTCTTCGCCGCTGCTCTGATTTTTGCGTTCTTCGTCTTTGTAGGTGCGATAGAAGATAGAGCGAAAGCGGCCACGATCGAGAGCACCGCGATTAATCATATTGGAATCTTCTTGATTGTATCCAGTATATGTCATTATAGCCACAACAATGTTTTGACCAGAAGGAAGTGATTGCGCTCCATAGAATTTACTCATGTAAGGACTAACCATGGGAATTTCAGGATAACATAAGACGTGGCTCATTGCGTCAAATCTTTCGCGAAAATTAAGGGCGTATATCCCCATTGCTTGCTTTGCCATGGCGCAATTCATACTCTCAATCGAATGAGATGTAATAAAGGTGTGATTATCATTGTATACAGTAATATCCGCGATTTTACTTGAAGAACATGGAACAATTCTTCGAATAGGTATAAATACAGTATTTCCGATACATCTTATATGATTTAACCAAGATGTCCATAGTTCAACAGGAGATATGGTATTTATTCCTGATTCACGAATAAATTCCGCAATAATCGCACTTGCTGCGGTTTTATGATGATCGTATCGATATCCAATTTTATCATAAAAGTTAAGAAGATTTTGTCGTCCAGCATTTAAATTGAATCTAATTCGAGTTCTATCTTCTGATATTACTTTATCATCTTTCATATATGCTTTTACACCCAATTCATTAAACAGTGTTACAATTTGTGACATATAAGAATATAATGCGTCTTTAGAATCAGAAGAAGCCTGTTGTGAAGTTTCACCACATCTAAATGTAACTGTATTTCCTTGTACATTCGCATATAAACGGCAGCCATCACCTCCTTGAAATCCACCTAAGAATTCTCTTTTTGTCATAAGAGAGCCGTTCTTAATCCAATCAGGAATTGGTTTACGACTTGTTTCTGTCTTTTTACCAATACCTACTCCAAGAGCAATGAGAATGGTAGGTAAAGGACCACAATGTTGTACAAACCATGTATGGCGTTTTCGTCCGTCTACGATTCTATTACTTTCACGTACTTTTACAGAAGGAAGTCGTAATTGAATGACATCTTCTTCAAATGCTTCTGTACATGATTTTGTTCCAAAATATGCTTGAAATTGTGGAGCAGAATATGTATATGTTTTATTAGCAATAGTATTCGATTTAATATATACATTTAAACTACCGTCTGTACTAGCAAATCCAGCAATTCGAGCGAGAATAGGAACAGATCTATCATCACTGTACAACGGTAATAATTTACTATTTTTAAGAGTTTGTATATGAGAGTTAATCATAGAGTCATGAATTCCAGCCTCTGTAGCCATCATTCTTACCATTTCTTCATCAAGAATTAATGTACGCTCTACAGAAATAGATACAGGAGATGGTTCTGTATATATACCAATCATGTGTTTAGTAATATCAATTTCATCAACACGCATAGGGCCATGACATGTCATAAATCGGTGATCGCCTGTAGCAACAATTGTTCTATTACCTGAAATGTGAAGTTGAAACATTGGTTTATCAGTGTCTCTAACATAGTGATTACATACCTTAGCAATGGAAGTATCATGTGTTTCAGGATGAAATGTAATGACTTCGTCACCTATTTTAACATCTGCGATACATTTATCTGTTCCATCAGCCATACGCACAGTTTCTTCTACACTTAAACACTGGTACGCATTTCTAGGCGACTGGTTGTGATCTGGAAAAGGTATTCCACTCGCAGAAGTTCCAAAGATAACAGAGGGGTGAATTTCACAGTGTGTGTAAGAAGTATCTTTTATACATGCTTCATAATCCATTGCGATGTAAGAGCACTCTGTTTCACCCGCATCCAAGTATTCGAATAAATGGTTTTCATTAGGAGATTCCCATATAAGAAGTTTATTCCATTCTTTAATGTCTAGAATCTGTTGTTTTAGGGCAGGATTTGCGGCCATTTCACGTATCGCAGCGGCATAATAAAGAGGGCGTAAAACACGTCCCGCTTCCGTTGTAATCCATAGTTCTTTGAAGTGATTTTTCCAAATAATTCCCGTATTAATATGAATAATTCCAGCACGTTTGGCTTTTCGAAGGGCAAATACCATATCTGTTGCGTCATCATTTAGAAACATACCAATCCATGAGCCATTTAAGAACACGCGCGCATGATCGTGTTTTTGCTGAATAGTAGCATCACGTAAGGAAACCAATTTGTTACATTTCTGAATATAGGCATAAATAGTGACAGGACTACTAAATATGCTTATTCCAGTAGTAGTCGCCATGTTTTTAATGACACCTACACCGTGACCTTCTGGAGTTTCGCATGGGCAGTTACGTACTAGGATTCCATTGGCATAAAAGTCGTGATTTTCGGATTCTGTGGTAAAATCATAGACATCTTCCATAGAAACTTCTTGTATCCGAGTAATGGGCATAATTATTTTATCGTCAATTTGTGTGGTCATGTTAGAGAACTCAATAAAACTAAGGGTACTCTGTATAAGGTTACTACTTTGTATAGGTTTACTACTCTGTATAAGGGTACTCTGTATTTTGAGATACATAGAATATTCTATACGCATGGCGTATTCTCTCGCTTTTTTAGCGCAGTATCTGTACCCTATAATAGAGGAGTATTTAGCAATTTCTTTGAGTTGGATATCTCTATTTTCATTGTCATCAAAATGAAATGTTTCAAATGGATTAATCCCTAATTCGTTAAACATTTCTACAATCTCTGGTAAAAGTTTCGAATCACCAACACTTATATATGCGGATAAGAATTCACGTTTAACAGAAGAAGATCCGTTGCGAATCCAAGAGGGAATTCCATCATAGTTAAATAGTATATAGTATTTTGAAGAAAATTGTGGAAAATCCAATGTATAAAATGGTGTAAAATAGTAAATAAGCGGTTTTGGTAACCCAAGTGCTTCAATGTCTGAGGCAATGGCTTCTGCGTCTACTTTTTCAAGATGTTTTATAGTAGATAAAGACGCTCCAATAAGACGTGCCAGGATTTGTTTCTTCTTTTCATCCATTTCAGTCTCTTCTGTTCCATCATCTTCAGGTAAAGGCACTGTATAATTTTTTACAACCACTTTATCTCCTACGACTAAATCGCCTGCGTGAACCCATTCATTCCCATCGCGAACAACAAGAAGAGGATGGTCTGGGCTACATCCAACAGTACGTCCAGAAAGTGTTGTAATTTCTAAGATGAGTTCAGGAGTCGTTTTAAAATAGTGGTGAATGGCCGACGGAGATTCTTCCAATGTTTGTGGATGTGCGGTTCGTACGCTATCTCCGTCTTGTAAGGTAATAATGTGTCTAGAAGTCATCCCGTTTCCATCGAGAATGGCAGTATTACCTCTAACACAAATATATCCCCATTGTGTATTATGTTGTTTACGAGGTGCGATTAATTTTCCAGTCTTTTCAATGGGGGTGGAAATGCGCCGCAAATGCGAGATAGAAGAGGTAAAGTTCAAACGATTTAGAACTTGAGATACACCGTCTTTGGAAGGTCCGCCAATTTTACCACTACCAAACTTACCAGTCGCAAGAGACGATTTCAAGCAAACATCAAGAATAGTAGATTTTATAATTTTATTGATGTTATTAATATTCACAATTTCGGTCCAATTGCCCGTTGCTTTCCATGAACCTCCGTGAATTTCTTTGGATAATGCGCCTTTCATGTCTTTTACCATACGATTGTTGTATGTTTTGCGAAACAAGTCAGCAAGTAAGAAGCCAGGAATATCCACGCGTTTGTTGGGATATCCATCACGATCATCGGTTGGAATGCGTTGACTGGAAGTCCAAAGAACTTTGCGTGTCATGTGGGCTAAGAAGCACGCTTTTTCATAATTCATATCATTTCCTCCAATTTGAGGGAAAAGTTCATCCGAAATAATATCTTGTACGTTATTTTGTTTCTGAGTCTTCATAGACCAAGAATTGGTGTGTTCTCCCAGCCAACTAAGAGCGCTCTCTCGCGTCGTAATGGAACTTGCTTCCAAGATAGACTCGGTAATGGTTGGATCGTAAGTGGGGTCATTATCACATCCAATAATGAGTTGATAGATATCTTTGTCGGCAAGTACACCAAGAGCGCGAAACAAAATGACAATGGGAATGTCAACTTTGATGCGGGGAATGGTAGCACGCAGCATAGTAATAAGTTGATTTTTAGGATGATACATTATCTTTATAGTATTGGATTTGGGTACTTGGTCGTTATCAGGACCAATACATTTTATTTCAACGACTTCTTTCTCTTTGGCATTTCCGCGACCATTGCGGAATACAAAGGGGCGATTTTCAGACATCCGTTCCATAGAAATCATAACGCGTTCTCCTCCTTGAATGATGAAATACCCGCCAACATCTTCCGTACATTCTCCCAGTTTAGAAGGATGAATATGTTTTTGGTCATTCAAAAGGCAGTATTTAGAGCCAACCATTACAGGAACTTTTCCGAGATGAACATTCGGAAAAATGCGAACATTTGATTCGCGAATACCGTTACGAGTATTATCAATGAAAGTTGTTATTACTTTTACGTCAACATTAAGTGGAGAAGCATAGGTAAGATTTCGTAGGCGAGCATCGTTGGGCATCATAGGATGAATCGCGCCGTTGTTTTCAAAGATGGTGGGTTTGCGGATGGATATTTTTTCGAATTCAAGTGTAACTTCATATTCATGTTGTACTTTTTTGCCGAGAGATGCGGTTCCGTCCGCAGAAGTACCCATCAAGGCATTTGCGGCAGTAGTAGATAAACCAGTAGCCGTTGCGAGAGCAGAACGTGGTCCTGCTAATGGAATTTCCGGTGAGCCATAGGAAGTAATTGGATTTGCCATATGAATTATTTCTGGGATATCGGTTTCCATCAATTGATTAAATGATTCCAGTTGATGACTTATTATTTGTTTTCCATCGGATTGAGTAATAAAAGTTTCCAGGATATGGCGATAACTCGGAATAGAATTGGACATTTTTAAAAAATAAATAAAAAAAAAATAAGAATCAATTTTTTTATATGCGTATATTAAAATGGATGTTAAACAATTTTTTATTAAATATGATGAAAAAAAAACACGTAAAAGGGCAAAAAAAATAAAAGGTGGTGAATGTGGTACGGAAGAACAAGTGAAACAAAGTGCGGGGTCTCAACCCGCACAACCCGTACACGCATCACCCGATCCTAGTTCATGGCTTACGTATCCTAGCAATTTAGTACCACCGCAAATTAAACCACAAATGGGCGGTGATGTAAAACATATTAAGGTCGAACTTAAAAAGAAAACAATGCCTAAACGAGTCCATTTGAATCAAAAGAAAACAGCACCATCAAAGAAGCAAACTAAAAAAGTTCGTAAAGTAACATTAGGTGTTTCTACCTTTCATAAACGTATCACACGTGCCAAGAAATTACATAAAAAAGTGAAAGAATTACCGCTTGATAAATTAAAAGAAAAATTAGTGAAAGACGGATTAATAAAAGCAACATCAAAAGCACCCGAAAGTGTATTACGGCAAATCGCAAGTGACGCAGCGGTAGTGAATAAGAGAGCGTTGTAAATAAAAAAAAAATAAATTAATAATAATAATGGAGGATAATTTGTATATAAAGAGTATTATTGAGTCAAATAAACCATTTTTTATAGGTCGAATAGCCGGTTGTGAATTACAGGTGGTGTATCATTTTCTAAAAGGTGAAATTATGGATGTAGTAAATGAATTACCGATGCTTGAAAACAACGCAGGAATTTTAACAAAAACAAATGATTCACTTAAAAAATATGTCGAAATGTTACTCGAATCATATGACAACTGTACAGTTATAGCAGAATGGGACAAAAAAGGCGAGGTTTTTTCACATACAGGGGCAGGACAGCAATTAATAGCCGGCAGAACTCCCAAAACACCAAAAATAGACGCATTGGCATTGGAGCCATATTATTATAAAGAATCATGGATGTCCGCTTTAAAGAATAAAAAAATATTAATTGTACATCCATTTTCCAAAACATTCCAAAAACAAATAGGTAAAAAATTGTTTGATAGGGAATGGTTTGAAGGATGCGAATTCACATTTGTAGAGCCACCCTTTACATTGGCAGGAAATCACGAAAATAAAGATTGGCAGGAACATTTTCAAACATTTACAGAATCATTGACGGCAGATTATGATATCGCGCTGGTTGCGGCAGGAGGATATGGGATGTTAATAGCGGATTACATTTTCAAATCAGGAAAATCCGTCATGTATATTGGAGGCGCATTACAGATTTTTTTTGGGGTGATTGGCAAAAGATGGTTTACAAATAAAGAAATTCTAAAATTAATGAATAAAAATTGGGTACGGCCCGAAGAAAAACCGAATAATTTTACAAATGTGGAACGAGGATGTTATTGGTAAAAAAAATTCAAAATAGAATAATAAAATGAACGCCAATTTAATGTTACAATGTTGTTTTATGAATGGATATTGTCCATACGGTAATACTCAATCCGAAATATTTTTGGTATGGGTAACAACGATATTAATATTAATTATGATAGGAGAAGCAGTCCATAAATATATGTGTTAATAGAATTTAAACAAAATCTAACAATTCACTATAATGAACGAACATTTATATTATATAAAAGGATATAATAATGGATTGATTTCAGGCATATTGATAGGAATAGTGATAGAATTTGCGGTGTTTCATGTAATTGGACTAATGTAATGAAACGAATGTAACACAGTTTAAAGACATAACGCGTATTATATATGAAAAGAATGTTTCAAGAATATTTCGAGCTATACAAAACATACACTCAAAAATACGGTCCCAAAACGGCCATATTTTTGATGGTTGGGGCTTTCTATGAATTATACGAACTTCAAGACGTGGAAACAGGCGAAACGCGTTCCAATGTGAAAGAAATAGTAGATATATTGGGTATTCAGATATCTACTAAAAAAGAGGTGGAGCCAGGTCACAACGGTTTGGTGGCTGGATTTCCAGATTACGTAATGCATAAATGGGCGGGACGTTTAACAGCGACGGGATGGACGGTGGTTGTAGTGGATCAAGTAAAAGAGCGAGGTAAGGTAAAAGAGCGTGTTGTGTCGCGAATTCTTTCACCAAGTACTCATATAGAAAATATAGCATCAGGAGATATACCATATATAGTGACATTATATTTTGAGGAAAACAAGGGACCCCCCGCATTTGGAAAGGGACCACCCACATTTGGAGCGGCAATATTGGATTTAACGACAGGAACAACGAATACGTATTCAGGAGTAGCGAATGGAAAATCCGATATTTGGACAGCGGATGATATTGTTCAAATGTTGAGCGTATTTCAACCGAAAGAACTTTTAATATATTGGAATGGTTGTTCTATTCCAGAGGTTTCTGTATTTAGTAGAATTTTCGGGATTTTACAAATTCCTATTCATGTTCGTTCCACAGATGTAGGATCATTTTCAAAAGAACTCGTTCGCACCGAATATTTACAAAAAATATATTCTATTAAATCCATTTTACCAGTCAAAACATATCTAGGTCTAAGAACCGATACAGAGGAACTAGCATTATTATTTTTATTACAATTTGTGGAGGAGCATTATCCAAGTATGTTACAATCATTTCATCGTAACAAGCCATGGGTTCCAGAAGAGCGTTTAATATGTGGAAATCACGCGCTAACACAACTTCAAATGACGAGTGTTGTAAGTTTATTTGATAAATCTATTACGCCAATGGGTAAAAGAGATATACGTAATAGGCTTCTATGTCCATATTCGGATCCAAATGAAATTAAATCGCGTTTGCGAGAAATACAAGAATATATGATATGGCCACAAGATAAAGCGCTAGAAAAACAATTACGTTTTATATGTGATTTGCCGCGGCTTCATCGTAAAATCCAATGTGGCATTATAACACCACAAGAAATTACGAGTTTATTCCATTCGTATTCCGCCATCGAAGTTATAATGAAACTCACAGAGCAAACATCATTGGAAGCCAAATTCACTTGGATAAATTATAAAGAAGTATTTCATGCGAATTTCAATCAAGAAAAAGCCCAACTGGCTTCGAATGATATAACGGCTTTTAATATAAATAAATATAAAGAAATCGGCGAAAAGGAAGAAGAAATAAAAACCACATTGGATGATTTTATAAAACTAAAATGCGAAATTGCTAAAAAAAGCGGTGTACACGAAGATGCGATTCGCATGGAAGAAAGGGACAAAGAGCCCTATGGATTTAAATGTTCATCCGTTACTCTAGCACAAGTCAAAAAAGAGAAAGACCTAAAAATATCAGAATTAAAATCGGGAGGTTGGATCGATTGTGTCAAATTACAGCAACTTAATACAAAACTTCAAAAGTTACGCGAGAATCTAAACAATTTAGTCAAAATATATTTGGTGGACGCATGTTTAGAAATTTCGGAATCAAACGTCTGGTTTTTGGTAGAGAAATGGATTAGTCATATAGATTGTACCCAATGTATTGCGCGTGTATCAATAGAGCGAGGTTTTAGTTGTCCCAAAATAGAAATAGGTGAATCAGGATGTAATATAAAAGGCCTTCGCCATCCATTAGTCGAAGCAACACAAACACGCGTATCTTATGTAAAGCACGATGTAGCATTAGGAATGAACAAGTCAAATGGATGGTTAGTATATGGTATGAATGCGAGTGGCAAATCCACACTTATGAAGGCAACTGGAATATGTATTCTTTTAGCGCAAGCAGGATGTTTTGTACCAGCAAAAGAAATGACATTAAGACCATTTAGGGCGATTTATACAAGAATTCTAAATCAGGATAATTTATTTGCGGGATTGTCTTCTTTCGCAGTGGAAATGTCCGAATTGAGAGACATT
>Ga0114962_10003541_pt1 | contig 12626 bp, 12 predicted proteins | sample C_130820_MF_Meta_FD_87017 | JGI IMG/M metagenome (GOLD analysis project Ga0114962, IMG submission 87017) | Freshwater microbial communities from Lake Croche, Canada to study carbon cycling - C_130820_MF_MetaG | ecosystem: Environmental > Aquatic > Freshwater > Lake | place: Lake Croche, Canada... | reverse complement strand
GTCTTTGAAAGTCCAGAACAACAGACTACCACCCATGCAAATCGATGCAGCGGCACTCGCCAAAGGCAAACTGAAACCACTTTGATGCGCCAACCAGCTGCCCACAAAAGCCTGTGAATGCGCATCTAAGAACACTGTTTCGAATGTGTTGACACGCATGACACCCAACAGCCCCCGCAAGGTGGCCAAGGCAAACACGCCCATGACCAAAAGAACAATCAACGACTTGAGATTGCCCGAACCCAAGCGCACCAAGGCTTTGGAGGCGCAACCAGATGCCAGAACCATACCGATGCCGAACGAGAAGCCGCCGACCAGCGCAGACAGCCAAAGCATCTTGTTGGAAGCGTAAATGGTCTGAAGTGGATCGATCCAGCCCGCACACTGCATGGCCGCAAAACCCAACATGCTCACGGCTGCAGCCAGTGCCCACTGGCGTAGACGGGTTGCATCTTGCATCAACACCCAGTCACTGATAGCGCCCAAGGTGCAAAAGTGGGTGGCATGCAACACGGCCCCCAAAACGGAAGAAAGCATAAACGCCAGAATCAGCACCCACAGGGTGGTTGAGGCCAGTTGCAAGGCGTCCATTCGCAGATTACTTCATGCGGGTCAAACGTTCCTTGGCGGCTTGCGCGGCTTCAGAGTCTGGGTAAGTTTTGACCAGATCCTCTAACGTCTTGCGTGCCGACTTCATGTCTTTGAGCTCAATCTGGCAATTGGAGATGGCCAGCGTCGCCTCTGACGCGCGCGGGTGATTGGGCACCAAACTCAGCATGCGCTTGAAGTTGTTCACAGAACCGGCGTAGTCTTTGTTGGCGTACTGCGCGTTGCCCAACCAAAAAAGAACCGAAGGCATGTAATCACTGGTCGGGTAACGTTGGCCAAAACTCGACAAAGCCAATTGCGCCGCCCCAAAGTCACCTTTGCGAAAGACGGCCATGACGGCATCGTAATCACGTTTTTCAGAAGGATCGACCCAAAATTCAGCCCCGTCCAAGCTCACTTTGACAGGTTCGAATTTGCGCAGACGGTCTTCAACACCCAATTGAACGTCTTTTTGTCGTTGTTGTAATTCACTCAAATCACGAATCAATTGTTCGTGACTGCCGCGCAATTTGGCTTGCTCGCTTTTGAGCGCCTCGATCTGCCCTTGCAAGTCCAATAAGGCGCTGCGCAACCTTAAAACCTCATCCGATTGGCTTTTGCTTTGCGCCACGCCCGTGCCACTGAGTTGTTCCAATCGTTGACGCAAATCCAAAATGGCACGTCGGGCATCGTCGTCTTCAAACAAAGCCGCATGCGCCAAAGACTGCGATAAACAAAGGGCCACCAAAGTGCGGCAGCACGTCTTGAGAAAGGGCATGGCGTTCATCAGTATTTGATTTCAACGCGGCGGTTCTTCGCCAATGCAGACTCGTCGACACCGGAAGCGGCAGGTTTTTCTTTGCCAAAACTCACAGCTTCAATTTGGGACTCACTCACACCCAACAATGTCAGGGCGCGGCGAACCGATTCAGAACGCTTTTGGCCCAAGGCCAAGTTGTATTCACGCCCACCACGCTCGTCCGTGTGGCCTTCGAGCATGGCTTTGCTTTGTTTGTTAGCTTGCAAATACTGGGCATTTTTTTCAATGATGGCACGCGCTTCGGGCTTGAGGGTAAAGCTGTCGTAGTCAAAAAACACCACGTTGCCGCCCGAAGGACCGCCCGCGCCTGGCGCACCTTTGTCGGTCATGACGCCAGTCACGCTGTTTTGGCCTGCCGCGCTGACCGAGCCCGTGTTGCCCATGCTGGCGTTGTTCACCGCACTGGCGTATTTGTCTTCTACCGGCACCTCGTTGAGTTTGACACCCGAAGAGCAGGCGCCAAGCGCAGCGACAACCAAAGCCATTGAGAAAGAACGGATCAACATAAAAACTCCTGGAAACAAAAAATTCTGAAAGACTTCAATTGCACATCAATTGCGAAAAGGGCCCCAATCGGGCTCGCGGATATCGCCGCTTTGCCCCGCCAAGCGGGCCTTGATTTTTCCATCCAATGTGGTGGTCATTAAGGCCTCTCGGCCCTGGACTTGCGTGGCATACACCACCAATTTACTGTTCGGTGAAAAGCTGGGTTTTTCATCGGCTGTTGTGTCGCTGATGCTGGCAGTTTGACCCGAGGACAACTCCATCATTTGCAGTTTGAATTGTCCGCCGATTCTGGAGACATATGCCATCCAACGACCATCGGGACTGATGGTCGGTGAAATATTGTAAGTTCCTGCAAAAGTGACCCGCTCCGGATTACCGCCTGAGACGGGCATCCGGTAAATTTGAGGCGAACCCCCGCGGTCACTGACAAAATAAAGTTTGTTGCCGTCAGGCGAGAAAGTAGGTTCTGTGTCAATGCTGTTCGATGTCGTCAAACGACGCGGTTCACCACCCTGCACATCCATCTGGAAAAGCTGAGAGCCGCCGTCGCGACTCAATGTCGCCACCAGTGAACGACCGCCGGGAGCCCAGGTCGGCGCACTGTTGGAGCCCTTGAAATTGGCCACGACACTGCGCTTTCCAGAAGCCAGTTCATGGATGTAAATGACGGGTTTCTTGGTCTCAAATGAAACATAAGCCAAATGGCTACCCGTCGGAGACCAAGAAGGCGAGATGATCGGCTCAGGACTGGACAATGCCGCTTGCGCACCCTCCCCATCGGCATCAGCCACCCACAGGGTGTAGCGTGCAGCGGTTTTGGTCACATAGGCAATGCGTGTGGCAAAAACGCCTTTTTCGCCGGTGAGTTTTTCATAAATCTGATCGGCCAATCGGTGCGCCGACAGTCGAAGATCAGCCGCCGTCACCACTTCTTTGAATTCGCCGCGCAACTGGCCGCCCACCACATCCCAGAGCCGAGCCCGAATGTCATAACGGCCATCGGCTAAGCGGCTCAAACTGCCCGCCACCAAGGCATCGGCATTGCGTTGGCGCCACTGGGAAAAATCTGGCCGCGAAGACTCATCCAGACTCACGTCTTTGCCATCCACCGCCCTGAATTGCCCGCTGCGCTCAAGATCCGCCAGCACAATAGCCGACACTTTTTGGGGGGCTGCCTCTTCCCCTTTGAAAGGGGCCACAGCCAAAGGCAATTGGGTCAAGCCCACGCCCGTGACTTCCACCCTGAATTGGGCCTGAGCCAACCCTGGCGTGAAGACAGCCAAGGCCCAGACAATCAACCACAGGCAAGCCCAAACAGCGCGCGTTGGGATGCAGGCTGAGTGTGTGACGGATACAAAAATACGTGCTGCAACGTTCATACGACCGAGGTCAAAACCAGTTATGTACCAACCCCCAATCGTACACGCAGGCGACCGCTTTTCAAGCTTGCGTAAAATCAACTGAAATGACAGAACCCACGCAAAACGCAGCACTGCACGCCCCTCAGCCTCTGTTGCAACGGTTGAAGCGTTTGGTGCCGTATTTCGGCGCACAACGCTGGGTCTGGGTCGCCGGCATTTTGGCCACTGTGGTGGCTGCCGTGACTGAGCCCTTGATTCCTGCACTCTTCCAACCCTTGCTCGACAAAGGCTTTTCCAAAGGCGCCTTGCCATTGTGGTCGGTCCCTGTGGCGGTGATTGGCATTTTTGCCATTCGAGGCGCAGCGCATTTCGTCTCGCAATACAGTTTGACGCGGATTGCCAATGACGGCATGCAATTGCTGCGCAGCGCCATGTTCGATCGATTGATGAAAGCCGAATTGGCGGTTTTTACCAAAGAATCCAGCAGCGCCTTGTCCAACACCATCGTTTACGAAGTCCAAAGCGGCGCAGGCCAGTTGGTGTCGGCCTTGATTGGCCTGTCGCGCGACGGCTTTTCATTGATCGCTTTGATTGCCTATTTGCTCATCCTGAACTGGAAACTCACTTTGGTGGTTTTCTTGGTCGCGCCGGGCGTGGCCTGGATCATGAAGGTGCTCTCCAAACGGCTTTACCGATTGACCCGAGAGAGTCAATCAGCCACCGATGACCTGGCTTATGTGGTGGAGGAAAATGTGCTGGCTTACAAAATGGTGAGGCTTCACCAAGCTCAAACTGGCCAAATCAATCGCTTTGAAAACCTGAGCGACCGTCTGCGTGGATTGGCCATTCGCTCGACAATTGCATCCGCATCCATGTCCCCTTTGACCCAGTTGCTGGCGGCGGTGGCGCTGTCTTTGGTGCTCATGATTGCCTTGGTGCAAAGCCAAAACGGCGCGCAAGGGGCTACCGTAGGCGGTTTTGTGGCTTTTATCACCGCCATGTTGATGCTGATTGCCCCCATCAAACGTTTGGCTGATGTCGCCAACCCCATCACCCGCGGATTGGCTGCACTCGAGCGGGGTTTGCAATTGATGGAAAATGTGGCCTGTGAAGCCCAAGGCCACTACGCACCCGTTTTAGTCAAGGGCTCAGGCTGTGGCGTTATCGAATGGAGGGATGTCAGTGTTCAATTTCACGCCGATGCAGCGCCAGCTCTGGTATCGGTCTCGCTGAAAATTCAACCCGGCGAATCTGTCGCTTTTGTGGGTCCATCGGGCTCTGGCAAAACCACCTTGGCCAATCTGCTGCCTCGTTTTGTCTTGCCCAACAAGGGTCAAATTTGGGTGGACGGTCATGATGTCAGCGAATGGCAATTGCCTGCCCTGCGCCAGCAAATGGCCATGGTCAGCCAAGATGTGGTCATGCTCAATGACTCGGTCGCTGCCAATGTGGCCTTGGGTCAGTCTGTGGATGCAGCCAAAGTCAATGCCTGCTTAAGCGCAGCCAACCTGTCGGACTATGTAGACCGGCTGCCGCAGGGCCTGCACACCCTGCTCGGCCACAACGCCACCCAACTGTCTGGTGGCCAGCGCCAGCGCTTGGCCATTGCGCGCGCGCTGTACAAAGACGCCCCCATCCTGATTTTGGACGAAGCCACCTCGGCATTGGACAATGAATCAGAGCGACTCGTACAAGAAGCCCTGCAACGCCTCATGGCAGGGCGCACCACCCTGATCATTGCCCACAGACTGTCCACCATCGAGCATGCTGATCGGATCGTGGTCATGTCGCAAGGCCAGATCGTCGAGCAAGGCACTCACCAAAGCCTGCTGGCGCAAGGCGGCGCGTATGCCCGCCTGCATCACAAGGCCGAGATTGAAGTCACAACCCCCTGATGAGTCAAAGCAAGACGACGTCGTATTCTTCAGGCCCCATGGCCGACTCACTTTGAAGTGAAATGGGCTTGGCGATGAAATCCGACAGAGCGGCCAGATGCTGGCTTTCCTCGTCCAACAGCAGCTCGATGACTGACGGTTTGGCTATGACGCGGAACTCTCGCGGATTGAACTGCTTGGCTTCACGCAAAATCTCTCGCAAAATGTCATAGACCACGGTGCGGGTGGTTTTGACAATCCCTTTGCCTTGGCATGACGGACACGGCTCGCAAAGCAGGTGGGCCAACGACTCGCGTGTGCGTTTACGCGTCATCTCCAACAAACCGAGTTGAGAAAAACCGCCTGCCATCGTCTTGACCCTGTCGCGGGCCAATTGTTTTTTAAACTCGGCCAACACCGCCTCTTGATGGTCAAGGCGGCTCATGTCAATGAAGTCGACAATCACAATGCCGCCCAAATTGCGCAATCGCAACTGCCGTGCAATGGCCTGCGCGGCTTCCAGATTGGTTTTGAAGATCGTCTCATCAAAATTTCGAGCGCCCACATAAGCGCCGGTATTCACATCGATGGTGGTCAAGGCCTCGGTTTGGTCCACAATCAAATACCCGCCTGATTTGAGCTCGACCCTGCGACCTAAGGCTTTAGCGATTTCTTCGTCGATCGCAAACAAATCAAAAATAGGCCTCTCCCCCTTGTAGAGTTGCAGCCGCTCTGATGCCGCAGGCATGAATTCCTGGCTAAAAGCCATCAGCTTTTGAAACTGTTCACGCGAATCGATGCGTATGGATTGGGTTGCCTCGCCCACCAAATCGCGCAGCACCCGCTCGAGCAGCGTCAAGTCCTGGTGCAGCAAAGACGTGACGGGCAAGCGCACAGAGGCCTCTTTGATGCGCGCCCAAGTCTTGCGTAAATAACCAATGTCGTCGCCCAACTCCTGATCGGTGGAGTCTTCGGCATTGGTGCGCAAAATAAACCCGCCCCCGGCGTCGCCCACCAACGTCTGTAGGCGCGAACGCAATTGATCTCGTTGATCCGAAGGGATTTTTTGCGAAACGCCAATGTGATCGTCTTGGGGCAAGAAAACCAAGTGCCGACCGGCAATGCTGATCTGCGTCGAAAGCCTCGCGCCTTTGGTGCCCAAGGGGTCTTTGATGACTTGCACCATCAAGGCCTGACCTTCAAACACCTGTCGTTCAATAGGCACCAAGGGCTGGCTGCTGCGCGCCACTTGAGGATGCTCACCCTCGGGTTGCCGCTGCCAGACATCGGCCACATGCAGAAAAGCAGCCCGGTCCAGGCCGATATCAATAAAGGCCGACTGCATGCCCGGCAACACCCGTGCAACTTTACCCAAATACACATTACCCACCAAACCACGCTCCAAGGTGCGCTCCACATGAAGCTCTTGGATGGCACCATGTTCAACCACCGCCACACGGGTTTCTTGAGGCGACCAATTGATCAGAATATCTTGTTGCATAGTGGTCTCAGTGTGGTGAACGGAATCAGCAGCGCACGCCCACTTGTCTTAACAACACCGCAGTTTCATGCACTGGCAAACCCATGATGCCTGAATAACTGCCCTCAATAGCCGAAATATGAGCCGCAGCAAGTCCTTGGACACCATAAGCACCGGCCTTGCCCATGGGTTCGCCGCTCCTTGCATAAGCCTTGATCTGCGCACGAGACAGCGCTGCGAATGTCACCCGCGACACGGACACGGTTGTCAGTCGTTTGCGGCCTGACTGGATGGCCACCGCAGTCAGCACCCGATGGGTCTGACCCGACAAGGCTTGAAGCATACGCTCGGCATCTTTGGCGTCAGCCGGTTTACCCAAAATGTCGCGGCCCAAGGCCACCGTGGTGTCAGAGCAAAGCACTGGGGCCAAAGGCAATTGACGCGACTTCAGACGCAACACTGCCGCATCAAGCTTGCGCGCGGTCACCCGATTGACGTAATGCAGGGGGGACTCACCCCGCAACGCAAGCTCTAAAGATTCTGCGTCTTCGTCGGGCGCGGGCAAGAGCAAGGTGTGCGGGACACCGATTTGGTCCAACAACTGGCTGCGGCGTGGGCTTTGGGAGGCCAAGTAGATGAAGTTCTTCATGAATCGAGGCTTGAAAAAGGGTGGGGCATCATTCGCGGTGGTAAGGATGGTTGGCGTTGATGGACCAAGCGCGGTACAACTGCTCTACTAGCAACACGCGCGCCATGGCGTGCGGCAGCGTCATGTCTGACAAGCGAATGCGTTCGTGCGCCGCTTGCCTGAAGGCGGGATCGATGCCATCGGGCCCGCCAATGACGAGCGCCACGTCATCGCTTTCAAGTTGCCAGTTTTGCAGACGGATAGCGAGCGCCTTGGTCGTGAGCGAGGTCCCGCGCTCGTCGAGCACCACAATGCGGCATCCTTTGGGAATGGCCTCTTCGATGCGTTGACGCTCAGCGGCAAACAAGGTTTCGAGAGATTTGGAACCCCGAGGCTCGGTTTTGACCGCTTTGAGCTCAAGCTTGAGTTCAAAAGGAAAGCGCTTGGCATACGCATCCCAAGCGGTTTGAGCCCAATCCGGCACACGCTGGCCGACCGCCACGATCAGCAGCTTCATGCCATCGCTCAGGCTTTGCGACTAGCCGCCTTTTTGGCCGGTGCGCGTTTGGCAACGGGCTTGACAGATGATTTAGCCGGCGTCTTTTTAGTGGCCTTGGAAGGCTCATTGACCTTGACCATTTTCAGGGGTGCCTTGACTACTGACTTGGCCGTGGTTTTTGCACTGGTTTTGGCGCTGGTTTTGGCACTGGCCGTTTTGGCGATAGCCGTTTTGGGCGTTGTGGACTTGGCTGCAGTTTTGGCAGCAGTTGTGCTGACCGTTTGGGATGCTTTTTTGGCAACCGTTTTTGGGACAGCCTTTTTGGCGCTGGGGCGACCTGGCATCTGTGCCTTGACGGGTTCTTGCTCCACACACCTTGGCGCTTTACCAGCGTGATTGACTCTGTCTGACTTGGCTGTCCCTGTATGAACGGCGGCTTCCAAGGGTTTAGGCGCACCCAGCTTCAAGCGAACAGGCTTATCGCCCCACAGCTCTTCCAAGTTGTAATAGGAACGGATGGTCGGCTGCATCACATGCACCACTGCGCTGCCGCAATCCACAATGATCCATTCGCCATTGTCTTCGCCCTCCATACGAGGCTTGGGAAAACCCGCTTCACGCACTTTGTCGCGCACGCTCGCCGCCAAGGCTTTGGTCTGGCGGTTCGAGGTGCCAGAGGCCACTACCACACGCTCAAACAAGGACGAGAGGTGTTCAGTGTCAAACACCTGAATGTCCTGGGCTTTGACATTTTCAAGCGCATCCACAATGGCCCGTTGGAGTTTGGTGACGTCTTTTTTGGCAGCGGTATCGTTCATCGGGCAGTCGGGTAAAGGTGATTGTCTTGAATATAGCTTGCAACGGCCTCGCAGACCAGTGCTTCGGGGGATTGGCCCGCCGCTACGCGCGAGCGGATGTCGGTGGCGCTGTGCGGCATCAGGGGGAGGACAATAGAACGAAAATCCCCAGGAACGGCAGGATCCTTCTCCTGCAAACGCGTTTGACTTGGCGTCAAATGTAAATCGGGAGCATCACGCTCAGCAACCGCAATTATAGCCAATCGGTAGATCTCCTCAATGGCATGCCAGGTGTGCAGGGATTGGGCTTGGTCTGCACCCATCACCAAAAACAATTGGGCCGTTGGATTTTCTTGGGCCAACTCGCGCAAAGTGTCTACCGTGTAGGTCGGGCCCGCGCGAAGGATCTCACGGTCATCGATCACGGACCGCGGCAGGTCATGGAACGCCAAGCGTGTCATGAATAGTCGATGATGTGCGCCAGTTAAACGGCGGTCTTTGTGCCAAGCCTGCCCGGTTGGAACAATCAACAAGCTGTCCAGGGCCAGCTGTTCAATGGCGGCTTGCGCCACGGCGCGGTGGGCCAGATGCGGCGGGTCAAAAGCCCCGCCGTACACGCCGATGCGACTGAATGAGGCCTGACTGGCGTCGCTCACACCCATTCCCTGGGCACCAGAAAGTGGCTGAGCAGCTGCGCTTCCGGTGAGCCGGGCGGCGACTGGTGGTTGTAAGACCAACTGACCAAAGGCGGCATGGACAACAAAATCGATTCGGTGCGCCCACCCGACTGCAATCCAAAATGCGTGCCACGGTCCCAAACCAGGTTGAACTCCACATACCGGCCACGGCGATACAACTGAAAGTCACGCTCTCTTTCACCATAGGCCATGTCCTTGCGGCGCGTCAGGATCGGCATATAGGCCGTCAAAAACGCATCCCCCACGCTTTGCAACATGGCAAAACTGCGTTGCATGCCGAGTTCAGAAAAGTCGTCAAAAAAGATGCCGCCCACACCGCGCTGCTCCTGTCTGTGTTTGTTGCAAAAATACGCGTCGCACCAAGCCTTGAAGCGGGGATGCAAATCGGGACCGAAAGGGGTCAAAGCCGATTGGCAGGTCTGGTGAAAATGCACCGCATCTTCTTCAAAACCATAATAAGGCGTCAGGTCCATGCCGCCGCCAAACCAGGCCACAGGCGGTAAGCTTTCAGGCTTGGCCACAATCATCCGAACGTTCATGTGCACGGTGGGGACATAAGGGTTACGCGGATGGAAAACCAGGGACATGCCCATCGCCTCAAAGGGTGCGCCTGACAATTCAGGTCGGTGTGCGGTGGCCGAGGGCGGCAGTTTGGGGCCCCTGACATGTGAAAATCCGCAGCCTGCCCTTTCAAAGACCGGTCCACCCTCCATCATCATGGTGATGCCATCGCCTTGCAAGGCTTCGTGCGCCGCTTTGCGCCATGCATCGACAACAAAAGGCGTGTCGTCCAACGCGTGAAGCGCTGAAGTGATACGTTGTTGCAGACCCGTCAGGTAGCTGCGCGCATCGGAAATATCAAAGTCTTCAGTCATGATCATGGAAGTTGTCAATCAGGGCTTGATGGCCCTGAAGCCGATGTCGCGCCGGTACTGCATGCCGTCAAAATGAATGCCCTGCGCCCTTTCGTGAGCTTTGTGTTGGGCTTGGCGGACCGAGTCGGCCAGCACCGTGACACACAACACGCGTCCACCGCTGGACAGGCATTGGCCGTCTTGCATTTGGGTGCCGGCATGGAACACCATGGCCTCAGCCGCATCGGCAGGCAGTCCCGTAATCACATCGCCCTTGCGGGGCGACGCCGGGTAACCGGCAGCAGCCAGCACCACGCCCATGGCCACACGGCGATCCCACTCCAGCACCAGCTTGTCCAAACCACCCGAAGTGGCGGCCAGCATGACTTCCAACAGGTCGGACTTGAGACGCATCATGATGGGTTGGGTTTCGGGATCGCCCATGCGGCAATTGAATTCCAGCGTTTTGAGCTGACCTTGAGGGTCGATCATCAAGCCTGCATACAAAAAACCGGTGTAAGTGATACCGTCTTTTTCCATACCGCGAATCGTCGGCAAAATCACCTCGCGCAGGGCTCTGGCGTGCACCTCCGCGGTCACCACGGGGGCGGGAGAGTAAGCGCCCATACCGCCCGTGTTGGGACCCTGATCACCGTCTTGCAAGCGCTTGTGGTCTTGGCTGGTGGCCAGGGCGAGCACGTTTTTACCGTCGCACATCACGATGAAACTGGCTTCTTCGCCTTGCAAAAATTCTTCGATTACCACCCGCGCACCGCCCGCGTTGTGCGCGACGCCCAGCTTGTTGTCGAGCAACATGAAATCAATGGCCTCATGGGCTTCTTGCGCCGTCATGGCCACCACCACGCCCTTGCCAGCGGCCAAACCATCGGCTTTCACCACAATCGGGGCCCCTTTCAAGTCCACATAGGCATGCGCCAAATCGGCCTCTGTGAACGTTTCAAACTCCGCCGTCGGAATCTGGTGCCGCTGCATGAACGCTTTGGAAAAAGCCTTTGAGCTCTCCAACTGGGCGGCCGCTTGCGTAGGTCCAAAAATACGAAGACCATGCGCGCGAAAATCATCAACCATGCCCGCCGCCAAAGGGGCTTCAGGGCCCACCACCGTCAGCTCAACGCGGTTATCCATCACCCATTGGCGTAAGGACGCAATGTCAGTGATCGGCACATTGATCAAATGTTTGTCGCACGACGTGCCGCCATTGCCGGGGGCTACATAAACCTGCTGAACACGTTGCGACTGAGACAATTTCCACGCCAATGCGTGCTCACGGCCACCGCCGCCTACAACCAATACCTTCATGACAATGGCCCTTATTCCGAAATTTCTGCGCTGTGAAAGACGTTTTGCACATCGTCCAAATCTTCCAGCACATCCAGCAGTTTTTGCATGCGTGCGGCGTCATCCCCCGTTAATGCGATGGCGTTTTCTGCCCGCATCGTCACCTCGGCCATATCGGGCAAAAGGCCCGCAGCCTCCAAAGCGTTTTTCACCGCTTCAAAATCAAGTGGCGAGGTCAACACCTCGATGGACCCCTCCTCATCCGTGATCACGTCTTCGGCGCCCGCCTCCAAAGCCACGTCCATGACTTTGTCTTCGTTGGTGCCGGGTGCAAAAATCAATTGTCCGCAGTTTTTAAACTGAAAAGCCACCGAACCATCGGTGCCCAGGTTGCCCCCGTATTTGCTGAAAGCGTGGCGCACTTCGGCCACGGTGCGAACATGGTTGTCGGTCATGGTGTCCACAATCACCGCCGCGCCGCCGATGCCATAACCTTCATAGCGAATTTCTTCGTAGCTCACGCCTTCGAGGTTACCGGTGGCTTTGTCCACGTTGCGCTTGATGGTGTCGGCCGGCATGTTGGCCGCTTTGGCCTTTTCAATGGCCAGGCGCAAACGGGGGTTGGCAGAGACATCACCCCCGCCGGTGCGTGCCGCCACCATGATTTCGCGCACCACGCGGGTCCAGATGCGTTGGCGTTTTTCGTCCTGCCGCCCCTTGCGGTGCTGAATATTTGCCCATTTACTGTGGCCTGCCATCGTACTGTCCTTGTTTTCTTGATTTAATCTGCTTAGAGGATTTTACTTTTACTGCCAAGGGAGCTTTGAGCCATGTCTGAATCCATGTTGATCGCCCGCAATGCGCACACCGAAAGCGTCTTGCTGGCCCGTTTGGCCAACCGTCACGGCCTCATCACCGGCGCCACCGGCACCGGCAAAACCGTGACCTTACAAAAACTGGCCGAGAGCTTCTCAGCCATGGGCGTGCCAGTCTTCATGGCCGACGTCAAAGGCGACCTGACCGGCATCAGCCAAACCGGGCACATCAGCGGCAAACTGGCCGAGTCCTTGGCCAGCAGGGGCATCACCCCCCCTGATCCAACCGCCTGCCCGACCACCTTGTGGGATGTCTTTGGTGAGCAAGGCCACCCGGTGCGGGCCACCATCAGCGACATGGGGCCCCTGCTGCTGACCCGGATGCTCAATCTAAACGACACACAGG
>Ga0114962_10003539_pt1 | contig 12630 bp, 11 predicted proteins | sample C_130820_MF_Meta_FD_87017 | JGI IMG/M metagenome (GOLD analysis project Ga0114962, IMG submission 87017) | Freshwater microbial communities from Lake Croche, Canada to study carbon cycling - C_130820_MF_MetaG | ecosystem: Environmental > Aquatic > Freshwater > Lake | place: Lake Croche, Canada... | reverse complement strand
CCGATTTCTACCGTCTTTGTTACGGCTGCGAGGTAACCCATCTGCGAAACACTGTCGAAGCTGTAGGCCTCAGCGAACCAGATGATGTCGAGACCGGCACTTTCCATGTCCACAACATCTTTTTCAATTTCCTTGATGTTGCCCGAGTACGTGAGCATTGTTCCGATTTTCATGGTTGCCTCCTGAGTTACTAACTAGTAGCAAACAGTAACCGCCGGAAGAACTCCCCTGTTGCACTTTGCAACTTTGCAGGAATCTATTGGGAAAATGCACAAAAATGGCTTCCAAAATGAAATCCGATGACTCAGGACAGCTGTTGGTTTAACCCTGAACGCACGTGTTCGAGCGCAAAAATCTTTATTGCAACGATTCGACTAAACGCTCACGTAATGAGTTTTTGTCAACTTTTCCAATTGGCAAGAATGGTAAATCTTTTTCTATCCGAAGGATTTTGGGAATCTTGTAACCGGCAAGATTCGATCGGCACCACGTGAGTAGTTCTTCATCAGTTGCAGTCGCGTTCTCGTGAAGGACTACGTACGCAGCACCTATTTCACCCCACTGCTCGTTCTTCAGCCCAAATACTGCAGCGAGTGCAACGTCATTATGCGATTCAAGGACTAATTCAACCTCACGTGGGTACACGTTAAGCCCACCAGACTTAAACATCTCAGAGCGGCGTCCCACAAGTCGAAGAGTGCCATCAGGATTTTGTACAGCAACATCGCCCATTTTTAGAAAGCCATCTTCTGTAATGGTTTTCTTCGTGGCTTCAGGATTGTTCCAGTAGCGAAGAAAAATTGCCGGGTGCCGGTACCAGACCTCACCTTCAGTCCCTTGTTCTACTTCATTTCCATCTTCGTCAACTAGCAGCACTTCTGCATCGGGATTTGGGTGGCCAACAGAATTAGCCAACTGTTCCGCAGTGTCAGTTAGCTGAGACCAAGCTGCATTGCCAACGGTCTCGGTTTGACCAAACGTGGTTAGTAACTTCACGCCTAGCGCTTTATAAATGTTCACAAATTCAATTGGTAGCGCAGCACCACCCCACGCCACAATCTGAAGACTTGAAAGATCGGTCCTAGCAAAGTCTGGGTGGAGAGCAATCATTTGAAGAACAGTTGGAACATGTTGCAAATTAGTGAGTTTGAGCTCTTCTATGAGACGAAGGATGTCTCCTGCGTCAAATTTCTCGATAAATGCGAGCATGCCACCTTCAACCAATGTTGCACCACAAACGTCAACAATGCATCCTGTGTGGTTTGTCGGGAGGTTGCACGGCACACGTGGTTGCGAGACGAGCATTGCATCTGCGTCACAGTAAGCGCCATACGTAAGTGCAAAGTGAGGAATCAAAGCTCCCTTGGGAGCGCCAGTTGAACCAGAGGTATAAACGATTGCACCTGGATCGCGAGGTGAAACTTCTGGAAGAAATTGATCGGTCGCTCGAGACAAGAAATCAGCCATGCTGACAAGAGCACCCTGTCCGTCTCCTTGGTCCAGGCGAATTGCTTCTCGCAATGTTGAATTTTTAAGCAGCTCTTCAACTTCATCAACGTAAGAACGACCGGCATTACTAGCTAGAGAGAAAATCAAAACTGGTTCACAGTTTGTGACAACGTGAGCTTGCTCACGTGGAGTGTAGGAAGGATTGATGCCGGTATAAATTGCTCCAGCCCTCATTACTCCTAAGGCTGCAATCCAGAACTCAGGTCGTGGAGTCGAGAGAACTACAACACGGTCACCCTTGTTCACGCCACTGGCCACTAATGCTCGAGCGAATTCTGTAACACGCTGGTCGAGTTCTCCATAGGTGATTTCCGCACCTTGAAACCAAGTTGCCGGAGACTCTGGCGCTGTTGAAGCAAAGTATTGAACCGCTTCAGAAAACTTCTCAAACTTTTTCTCCACCATTGATTCCTTTGCTTATAATCTTCTGAAAGTAACTATATGCTTAGTTTAAAGAGAGGCCACATGTCATCAATTGCATTCGGTATGCGTGGAAAAATGCAGCCAACTATCCCTGTGGATGAAGCACATTTGCACATTGGCAAAGAACTATTCACTACCGACTGGCTCACCATTAGTGAAGACCGTGTCAAGCAGTTTCGGTGGTCCACTTTTGCAAACGGCGATGATGCTGACATGGAGATGTGCCTAACGAATCCAGTGGGCTACGAAAATGTAGACGGTTTCATGCTGGTCTCACTCTTGATCACAGCTCACTTCAACAACAACCCGATTAATTCTCCTGGGGCATTTGGACTCAACTATGCCCTCGAAAATTTCAGATTCCCCGCTCCAGTTTTCCTCGAGCAGCGTGTGAAAGTTACTGCCACTCTCACTGATGTTCGCTCACATGCGAAAGGAACTCTCATTACAACGCACAATGTGATGGATCTTGAAGGATCAGAGCGTCCGGTGCTTGTTGGGGATTGGACAAATTTAGTAGTCACTGACAGTCAATGAGCGAACAGTTACTTAGCTGGAAGCCTGAATCAAGTGTTGAGAGACGACCACTAAGTGAATTGCATGGATCGATAGGAAATGAAGTCTTCGTAACTGAGTGGCGAAGCGTTGATAAAGAACATCTCGATCAATTTCACTGGTCAGTCGATTCGGTTCCAGAATTGTCAGACACTTGGGTTAATTCTGACTTTCCAAGAGCTAGCGAGAACATTGACGGTTTCATGCTTCTTTCGTTACTTCAATCTGCATTTTTTGACAACTTTCCTTTTTATGAAGAAGGTGTTGTTACGTACAACTACGGCGTAGATTCACTTCGATTTCCGGCGACTGCATACCTTGAGCACAAAATGAGAGCGCGAGCAGTACTGCTCTCAGTGACTGACAAGCCAAGTGGCTTTCTGTGTCGTGTCAAAACAACTATGGAGCTGCACGGCGAGGAAAAGCCTGCACTTTCTCTAGAATTTCTTATTCTTTTAACTCAAACGAAAGTAGACAGATGACTGAGCTCTGGCAAAAAAGTGCTGTAGAAATATCGAAAATGGTGAGTAGCAAAGAAGTCTCTGCCGAAGAGGTAGCAAAATCACATTTAGAGCGAATCGCTCAGGTAAATCCTCGACTCAACGCACTCACGCTTGTCGATAGTGAATCAGTGGAACGAGCCAAAAAATTTGACCAAGGCAGCCGCCTGGGCAAACTTGCTGGTGTTGTTTTTTCTTCAAAAATCAATGTTGACCACAAGGGTTATCCAACAGACGACGGGCTCACTTTTCAGGCTGATGCCATTGCACCGTCAACTACCCCCGTGATTAGTGGCCTTGAAGACGCTGGTGGAACCATGATTGGTAGGTCAAACTCGCCCGCAATGGCCCTTCGTATACATACAGACAATGCACTTCACGGGGCGACTCTAAATCCGTTTGACCAAGCAATAACTCCTGGTGGATCAAGTGGAGGTGCCGGCGTTGCTGTTGCAACCGGAATGTGTGCCGTTGCACAAGGAAACGACATTGGTGGTTCTGTGAGGTGGCCAGCATTCAACTCAGGTATTACTGCACTCCGCCCGACCGTGGGTCGAATGCCAACCATGAAGGCAAACACCACATCGCCAAGATTCACATTTAGCTTGTTGATGTCGACAAATGGACCCATGGCGCGAAACATTGACGATCTATGGGCGACGTTTGAAGCCATGTCCATCTACAACATCGATGACCCAAGGTCGGTTTCATTCCCAATTGAGAACTACGGACCAAAAACCTCACGAAAAGTCGCATTGATAAGCGACGACGGGCACCACATGAGCTCTGAAACAAAGCAAGCACTCGCGACAGCCGCGAAGCACTTATCCGATGCAGGTTACGAAGTAGAGCAAGTGAACCCGCCAATGCTCGAAGCGACTTTTAGTATGTGGGAGCGCATTGCAGCTCCAGAACTACTTTTAAACGCTGCGCTCGTTGAACAGATTCCAGACCCAGGTTTTGTAGCTTGGGGTCGTGAACTTATGAGGAAGATGCCAGAGACAAACTTTGCGTTGTATTTCAATGCAATGGCTGAACGTGACTTAATTTGTCGAGCATGGACAGCGTTCATGCAGGAGTACCCACTCATGTTGATGATTACAAACGCAAATCACACAATGCCAGCGGCGTATGACACGAAGGGCCCAGCAGCTGTTGATGACATTTTCGAGCAAATGCGATACCAGTTTTCACTTCCAACAACCGGCTTCCCTGTGCTTCAAGTACCAATCAATGTTGGCACGACTAAACCAAATGGAGTTCAACTTGTAGCTTCAATGTTCCGTGAAGATCTACTCATTCAGGCAGGAAAAGCAATTGAAGATCGTGAAGGTGTTCGACCTGTAATTGACATTGCGTGGTAACTAATTAGTTGTTGGCTTGCCGCCAACAACTGTTCCAATTACTTTTATGTCCTTAATCGTCATTGGCTCAACAGTGAGTGGGTTCTCTGCAAGAACTGTAAAGTCGGCAAATTTACCAACCTCAATTGAACCGAGCATGTCGTCTCGGTTCATCAGATAGGCAGATCCGAGGGTCATCGCCGTCAAAGCCTGCAGTGGAGTAATTTTCTCGGCTGCTCCAAGTTCGAAGTTACTTCTTGTGCGTCGATTAACGGCACACCACATCGTGAAGAGCGGATTGACAGGCGTTACTGGGTGATCAGAGTGAAGTGAAATCACAAGTCCAGCACGAAGTGCAGACGCAGCTGCGTCCATGCGACGTGCTTTATCTGGCCCCATAGTTTTCCTTCGGTGAGTGTCACCCCAGTAATAGATGTGGTTAGAAAAGATGTTGGCACAGAGTCCGAGAGTTGCCATCTTCGTCATTACCGCTGGTGATGCCATTTGAAAGTGCTCCAAACGATGGCGGTGATTAAGTCGTGGTGAAGAATTTAATATCTTCTCAAATGCTCCGACCACGGTGTCAATGGCTTCATCTCCATTGGCGTGTACGGCTAATTGAAATCCTGCGTCATGGTATGGAGTTAATCCCTCAACCAACGCCGCTTCATCGAGAAGTAGTTGACCGTGATCTTCACCACCGCAGTAACCAGGCCATTTCAACTTTCCGGTAAAGCCCTGAATAGATCCATCGGAAACCCATTTGATGGGGCCAAACGTGAATCGATCATTACTTTCCTCGCGCAATTTAAGCATTAGAGGAAAAATAGTTTTCTCGTCAAGAATTCGAGACATCTCTTCAACATTTGGAGAATATGTAATTCGAACAGGAAAACTTTCGTCAGACACAACTTCTGCGTATGTTTCAAAAGCACGACCAGCCGCAAAGAGTGATAGATCACTTCCAGTGGTCACACCAACTTGGCGTAGAAGTTCACCGCCGTTTCGCACGGACTTCTCTGGATCACTCGAAAGAACTCGTACTTGATCAAAGATTAAATCCATAGCTTTCTCATGGAATTCACCAGTTGGATTACCATCTTGATCCTTGATGACACCGACTTCATCAGTATTTGAAGTGACGCCGCTTAACTCCATCTGCTTAGAGTTTGCATAAGCAAGGTGGCCGCTCGCATTCATAACTGCAACGCCTTGTGAGGTACTCACACGATCCAAGTCTTCACGTCGCAGGGCTCGACCATCATGGAACGAAGGGTCAAATCCGTAACCAGAAATGGTCCCTTCAGGGAATTCTGCGGATCGTTCCACTAAGCGGTCGATCACGTCCTGGATCGATTTGCATCCTTTAGAGATTGTCCCGTCTGGACTTGGACGATCATCAATACCAGTCCAAACAAGCTTTCCGAGTGCTCCGTCACCGAATGTGTGGCCATGTGCCTCAATGAAGCCAGGAACAATTACATCGTCTTTGAATCGATCATCCACTTCGAACACAGTGTCAGAAAGGTATTCACAGATGTCAGCGAATTCACCCACATGAAGGATTCGCCCTTCACTTACTGCAACTGCATTTGCGGCCGGGCAATTGCTATCAAGTGTCACGATTTCACAAGCACGATAAATGACTATTGGCACGACTTCCCCCTTAGATCTCTACTTAATGTAGTCGTTACTTGAGAAGTCACTTAAACTGGATGCAAATAGGAGACCTTGTTCATGACGCTATCTGGAATCAATGACCGTATAACTCGCCCATCGCAGGCAAGGTCGCGCATCACGTTCGACCGAATCCTTAGCGTTGCGAAAGAAATCATTGTTGAACAAGGCATCGCCGCTCTCAATACAAATCTTGTCGCCGAACGCGCGGGAATCAACATTGGAACTGTGTACCACTACTTTCCAGACAAAATTGCAATTCTCTTAGAGCTTTCGAAAGCCGACCGCGATCTTCGCTCAAGTTACATAATTGACAAAGTCTCAGAACTGCCCTCTGCGCCTGACCTCGAGAACTGGGTTCATGAAGTAGTTGAACTTACCTACAAACTTCGAACCGACCACCCTGCAACAATTGAACTACGTAGAGCAATTCGCTCAATCCCTGAGTTGCTAGATGCCGACAAAATCCGCAATGAAGAAGTGGTTACTCGACTAAACACTCTGTACTCAGTTCGATTCCCTAATGCAACACCTGCTCGAAGGAAAATGGTTGCTCGTGTTAACTACGAAACACTCTCTGGACTTCTTGATGCATACGGTGACGATGTGACTCACGATAAAGAGTTCTACTCTGAAGTGGCGTCAATGATTGTGGCCCACATGAAAACACTAGAGAACTAACAATAAAAATCCCCCCGGCCTGTACTGGGCCGGGGGGATTTTTTATTTGTAGGTTTTGCTGACTAGCTCTTATTGCTTGGTCGTGCGATCAATTCATAGAGCGCACCAATTGCAACAATTACGAACATCACAACCAAAGTGACCCATCCGTAGTTGAAGTACATTGCACGTCCACTTGTGAGTGCACTTGGCCAAACGATGTTAAGCATCATCAAGAACAAGTAGGTCATTGCACCAATCGTTACTGGCATTCCCCACTTACCAAGTGTGAATGAACCACTTGGCTTCCAACCACGCTGGCGGGCAATGAATGCTCCGAGCACCGTGAGGAAGAACGATAAGTAAATTCCTGATGTTGCAAATGAAACAAGTGCGTACAGGGCATTAACTCCAGCTGGGTATGTGAACCACAAGATGTGCCATCCCTCTGCTGGTGGCGTTACAAGTACCAGCAACAAGAAGAGGAATGGAATAACCGTTCCAACCACAATCGCATTTCGTGGTGTCTTGTGCTTTGCAGAAACCTGCTTGATTACATTGCTTCCTGGCAGTGCACCGTCTCGAGCTAAGGCAAAGGCAACTCGTGCTCCTGCACCCTGGACAGCAGTTCCACAACTAAAGAACGCAATGATCACCATTACAAGGAAGAAGTCCTGTAGCCAACTTGGCAGTGCACCAAGAAGCATTGGGATTCCACCCTTGATGACAGCACCGATACCACCAATTTTTGGAGTTGCGAGCAGTAGTCCCAGAACAAGAATGAATGAAGAAATACCACCGTAGAGAAGTGCATTTCGCATCGAACGTGGCACTTGGCGGCTTGCTTCTTTGGTCTCTTCTGAAATGTCGCCAGCGGATTCAAATCCGAAGAAAATGTAAACGTTGGCAAGAACCGCTACAAGTGCTGCACCAGTCCACCAGTTGCCACCGAAGTTAACTCCGAGTGGATTTGTGCTGGCATTTTGAACACCTTGTGTGGTGAAAATGAATCCAATCCCCTGGTGGAAACCCTTGATTGCAAGTGCAATAAAAACACCGAATGTTCCGATCGTTTCAACGTAGACACCAAACCTGGCGACATAACCCATAATCTTTGCGCCAACTGAGTTCAAAATCGCCGAAAGAAGAATTATCGTTCCAGTAATCGCGAAGACTGTTACGTGGTTGGTTGGATCAATGTGGGTATTAAACCAAATGTTTGACAGTGCTGAAACGTAACCAACTGCTCCTGAGTCCACTGAAGCAACGGTTGCGAGAAGCGCAAATCCGTAGATCCATCCGACGTACCACCCGTAGCGCGGCCCAACATTGAACTTTCCGTATTGATACAAAGCTCCAGAAAGTGGATACTCACTTGAGAGTTCTCCAAAGACGAGAGCAACCAGTGTCATTAGGCCTACGACGATTGGAATTGTCCAGATGTACCGAGGCCCACCAGCTCCAAGTCCAATTACGTAGAGCGAATAGATTCCAACCATTGGGCTGAGATAACTAAACGCCACTGAAAAGTTGTCAAATAGCGAGAGAACTCGCGACAACTCCTGCTTATATCCAAGTGCTGCAAGACGGTCATGGTCATGACCCGCCATGTGTTCTGTAGACATACATCCCCCTTGGTGCGTCGTGTGACAGCAACCATTTCTAACCATAATGAGGCAGGACGAGGAAAGTTGGTTTTATTGAAAACAATAAAACTGGCCGCAAATTACCCAGTAAATGTGAGATTCTTGAATTGTGAGCAATGAAACACCAACGAGTGAAGAATACGAGGAAATCATTCGTGATCTAAAGGCAGAAATTGGTCGTCTAAAAGAAGAAATCAGAAAAATAAGACGAGACAACAACGAAGTACCGCCGCACTACCTATAAGCAAGGCTGCTTATTTCTTCTTGGATGAATTGATAGCTCGCCTCACTGATACCCCTAGTGCGAGTACCGCTAGTACTGGAAGTGCAACTACTGCAGCTGTATTAAACCCAGCCCCACGCAAGCCGGTAATCACGCCAATGATGAGTAGAACTGCAATTAAAAGTTCTGGAGTATCACCAACAAGGAAATCCCACCAGAACATTCCGAAACCTTTTAGCAATCGAATAGGAAGAGTTTGTTTTTTACTCATGAGTGCGCAGCAACTTTCTTCTTAGGAGATTCAAATTTCGCTAGTGCAACGAGACCCCAGGTCACCAGCGTGTAGATAACCACTAAGAAAGCCAGGAACGCATCGTTGCCAGGCCATGAAACTTTTAGGCCCTCACCAGCCCAAAATGTTCCATAGCTAACCAACAAAATTCCTACACTCATTTTCATTGCATTTTCGGGAATAGATGAAAGTTGCTTGGAAACTATTGCCCCAATAATTACAACGAGCAAGAGCGCAATGCCTGCAGTAGTTGCAGCAAGGCCCAGGCGATGGGCTGAGGTTCCAAGCGTCAACACTGTTACGACTACCTCTAACCCCTCTAAAAAGACTCCCTTAAATGCCATCACAAATGCAACTCGGTCACGTCCAATTGATTGTCCCGATGCTCTCAGCTCAGCAACTGTCTCTTCATAAATAGCGTCTTCATCATGCTTGGCTTTAAACCCACTTGATCGAAGCACGGCCTTTCGGAGCCACTGCATTCCAAAGATAAGCAGCACCCCACCGACAATAAGGCGCAAAGTGCTGAGAGGAATCTGAACGAGCGCTGGACCGAAGACGGCAACCAGCGCGACGAGTGCCACGAGTGCCACGAAGACCCCTTCGAAGGCAGATTTCCAGCCTCTGGTGTGGCCAACGGCGAAAACGATGGTCAATGCCTCAACCATTTCTACAGCACAAGCTAGAAACACGGCGCCAACAAGTACCAGCACTCCTGAAGAAACTGTTGCTAAAAACATTTACTGCTCCTCTTTATCTGGATTGATGACAAAACAAGAACTCGGATCAAGCGTGACTTTCACATTCACACCACGGTCAAAACGTTTCTTTGAATACACCTTGGTCAACATTTCTGTAACACCAACTTTTACAACGTGTTCATATCCACGACCATTAAATGCAACATCACGAATCTCGCCAGGAACGCCTTCTTCATTTGTTTCAGGGAATATTGAAACTCCTGCTGAACGAATGAACAAACTTGGATTTGAATCACTTGGAAGTTTACCGATCTTCGTTGCTTCAATTGTGATGTTTGGTGCAAATGGAAGATACGCCTCGACACGAGAATCGCCAACCTTCTTGAACTCTTTAATTGAGAACTCGCCTGCCACGCCCGTGAATCGAGTTACAAATGCATTTACGGGATTGCTGTAAATGTTTTCTGGGGTACCAAGTTGAACGAGCTCACCTTGATTAAGAACTCCTACCTTGTCAGCAAGTGCAAAGGCTTCGGACTGATCATGGGTGATGTACAGCGCTGTTGCTCCGGACTCTCTTGTCAAAGTTGCAATTTCAATTCGAAGAGATTCTCTGCGGTCAGCGTCAAGATTCGAAAGGGGCTCGTCAAACAAGATAAGACCAACTTCGGCAGCTAGGGCGCGTGCGAGTGCTACGCGTTGTTGCTCGCCACCCGATAGTTGATTTGGGTACCGCTCGGCCAAGTGAGAAATTCCGACCCTCTCAAGCAAATTGTCAATACGCTCCACCCTCGAGGTCTTTGAAAGTTCAGAGTTGTTTAGGGGGAACCCAATGTTCTTCCTAACCGTGAGGTGAGGCCACAAGGCGTAGTCCTGAAATACCATTGCGAGGTCACGTTTTTCTGGTGGTAAGTAACCTGCTTCCCCAGCAACACTTACGCCGTTAATACGTATCGAACCCGAACTTGGGCGCTCGATACCTGCCAGGCAGCGCAGCAATGTTGTCTTTCCTGAACCCGATGGGCCGAGAAGCACCACGAAAGAACCTGGTTCAATTGAAAAGTTAATTTCGGACAAAGCATTTTTTTCACCGAAGCGCTTTCCTACATTCTCAAATTCAACCTCAGCAGCGGAAATTTTCTTACTAGTCATGTCTGAACCTCGCTCCATCCAATTCGTCGCCATCCTCTTGGAGTAACTAAACGAAAAATACCCAATACCACCGCAATCACTGTCAGCATTTCAACAAGCGTTAGCACCGCCATAGCTGTACCGGGGCCTGTGTTGTAGTTCGCAATGTTATTTTGAATTGTTACTGAAGCTGGTACTTGGCTTGGCGAATAAAGAATTGTTGCAATTGCAAGTTCAGAAATTGTTTTTGTGAAAGTCAGCAGCCATCCCCACAAAAGGACTCTGGACATCAAGGGAAGATTTGTTGTCCGCCATGCATCAAAACGATTCGCACCGTGCACTCTCGCAGCTTCGCTCAGTGAGGGCTGAATTTGGCTTACTGGCCCAGCAATGAGTCGAGTCTGTCCGGGAAGCGACGCAGCAACTAATGCAATTACTAAAAGAGGAAGAGTTTTATAGAGATCAATCACGTGGTGGGTAATAAAACTTAAGTTATAGAAAAATATGTAACCAATTCCTAGTACAACACCAGGAATCGCAATAGAGCCAAGAAGAAAGATGTCTGTGACTTTTTGACTTAAGCCACCTGCATTCCTTACAAGCCTTCGAGCCATAATTACTGCAAAGACTCCCGTTATTGAAGCAACAAAAAGTCCAAGCTGGTTCGACAAGAGAAGTGGCGCACCCAAACTCTTTCCAACAACTACAGGATTAAAAATATCTCTGTAATAACCAAGAGAAAAGTGAACTTTAGATCCAGGTGTAAAACCCTGCTCACTAATCAGTGAGTCAACAACTGCGCCTAAAATCGGAACTCCAATTGCAAATAAGAAAACGGCCGCCACAACTGAGGTCGCTATAGCTCTAGGAATACGACGAAATTCTCTGATCCGAGGTGTACGTGTCCTGCCAGAAAGAACTGCAAAAGTATTTTTTCGCATCATTCTTGATTGAAGAAGTATTGGAGGAATGGTGGAAAGAATTAACACCAACGCCATGACAGCAGCGACCGAAAAATTTGCTGGATAACTGTTGATTGCTTTAAACAGCACAAATGTAGCTAGTGGAAAATGAGAGTGGTAGCCCAACGTGGACGCAACACCAAAGTCACTAATGGTTTCAGCGAAACTAACTGCCAGCGCACTCCACAGCGCAGGTGCGATGATTGGCAAAACTGTTTGAAAGGTTTGAATTCTGTTTGCTCCATGAATCCGCGCCGCGTCTTCAAACTCTGGCCCAAGACCCTGAAGTCCTGCTGAAACTATGAAATAAGCGAATGGCAATGCTGAAATTGTCAGGACAATAATAATTCCGAGTGGACCAAAAAACTCGTTGTAGAGAAATGAAACATCGAAGCCGAGTGCTGTGGCAGCACCAGAGGGCTGCAACAAATCTGTCCAACCCAAAGTCGTCATCCATGTTGGAAGAAGTAGAAGAAGCCACATCATGACAGCCCAGAATTTTCTTCCACCAATGTTGGTTCTATGAATTACCCAGGCGAGTGATGTAGAAATTCCTACTGCAAGAATCGAAACCAGCGTGGCAACCCAAATTGAATTAAAGATGGCAGTACCGGTATAGCCCTGAAGAGCTTCGCCAACATACTGAAACGTAAACCACTGCGTTCCCTGCTGAAAAGTTCTAGGGCTAAAACCAATAATCAGAAAACTAACTACTGGTGCAACGATGAGCAGGCCGAGTGAAAGCCAGATCCCAACACTGCCAATGACAGATGCATTTTGTTTAGCCAAAAAATTCTTTGTGATAATTTCACATTTCCAATCAATGCGGTTTTCAACACTTAACCGCCGCGACAGTTGTCGCGGCGGTTAAGAGAGATTTCTGAACGATTGTGGTTAATTTACAAAGTTCTTGACAAACCAAGCTGTAATTTCTGTCTGGTACGGAGCCCAAAGCTTTGGATTGATTATGTACGGGTTTGTTGAAGCAATGGCAGGGATCACGGCATT
>Ga0114962_10003538_pt1 | contig 12634 bp, 18 predicted proteins | sample C_130820_MF_Meta_FD_87017 | JGI IMG/M metagenome (GOLD analysis project Ga0114962, IMG submission 87017) | Freshwater microbial communities from Lake Croche, Canada to study carbon cycling - C_130820_MF_MetaG | ecosystem: Environmental > Aquatic > Freshwater > Lake | place: Lake Croche, Canada... | reverse complement strand
TCTGGCGCGGCTTGATGCCCTCAATCGGGGCGCACATTTTGCTGACAAGGCTATTCATGGTAGTGTTACGCAGTCGGGGTTTTCTGGTTGATAGTCCTCTATTGAAACTGGCGGATCGGTTGGCACAAACCATTCAGCGCATTGGCCGAGTGCAATCATGGCAACCACACTGGCGATTACAATAATAACGGCGAGGGTGCGCTGACTCATAGTGCTGGGAAGATGTATTTCAGTGCGTCCGTGCCAATGCCAAAAACGAATGAAATCGGGTCTGACTGCACTGGAAGTCTGCCAACTATTCGTTTTGTAGCCTTTCCGTCCGTGATTGTCAAGTCCACGTTTGGCTTAGTGGTCGAGCAGGACGAAAGCAGGAGGATGGCGAGAAGGGGCAGAGACTTGGCAAGTGATGATTTCGTTGAGCATTTGTAACAAGTCGCATCACTTCCAGAATGCCATCCCCCGCAGCGTGTGCATGGCTTCATTGGCAGAATTAAATTTCCGTTGCTGGAATTACTGGTTTTCATTCTGTGCCGTATCCTTTTTTCTCCAGTTGCATTTCAATCCTGTCTAGGGACGAAAGAACTCGCTTGCAAACATCCTCCAGGGCGGCAATGCGACGCTCATGGATGTTGGAAGCCTCCTGAACCGTCATCGCGTATTTAAGATGATCCTCGCTGGTGTAGCGGTTGACGTTTCCGGCGGCGGCGAGTTCGAGTTGATGAACGATGGGGCCGAGACTCTGGTGGTCATTGACCTGCATTTGCAGTCTCGTTACCCATACGCCAAGACAAAACGCTCCAAACAGAAGCGATTTAATCCAGGGCGCGAGTTTTGCGAGTCCATCAATCTTTCCCTCAAGCTCGTTGATTTTCTCGTCAGACATGGTGAATTATTTGGGTGGCTCAACGTAGTCAGTGATTCCGTCCGTGCTGGTTAGAACTGGCAATGGCCCGCGAATGATCTTGTCATCAGCAAACTCACGAAGAATGCCGCGAACGCCATTCTTCACTTTGTCGCCATTTGGATTTGGTATGAATAGGTATTTCATGGGTCGTAAGCGCATGTCCAGCCGTTGCTTATGAGGGTCGCAATGTCCGCCAATCCTGCGACGGTTGGTGCGGTGTTTGAAGTGGTATCGACAGTTCCGCCTGCCGCACCGTTTGCCACTAACGCCGCAAAAATTCCGTCAACTGCTGCCGCTGATAGTTGGGATGAATGAACGTCCAAAAATCTTAGCGGAGTAAGACCAGTTATGTTGATCGAGCTTATGTTGGTGCCGTTACAATAAACCGTAGCAATATGCGAACAACTCGACAGGTCAAGTCCCGTTATTGGGTTGCCAGAACAATCGAGGGTCGTCAAATTTGATAATGCCGTTAAATCCAAAGACGTAAGCGAGCAATTATGACAATCCAAGATTTGCAGGGCGACGCATCCCGTCAACGTAAGGGAAGTCAGGTTAGAGTTGCCGTGGGTATCTATGTCATAAACAGTGCTGCGTCCTGTGCAGTCAATGGATGCTGGCCCGCTTCCTCCTGACACAGAAAAATCTATCGCGTTTGCGCGGGTAACGCTTGGACTTGCTGTTCCGCCATACGCAAACCCGTCGTGAATGGTAATTCCATTGCTCATGGTGTAATCATCCAGCGTCACATTTCCCGACCCGTCGAGTGTCAATGCCGCGCCCGTCACATACCATCCAGAAATGCTATTTACATTCGTGGCGAATATTGGAAGGGCGGGTGCGCCGCCGTAGTCATCAAAATAGCTTGGAATCGGTGAAAACATCAATCTTAAAGATTTTGCGCCTTGTATGCAATGACTGCGCCACTAGCAAGGGTAATGGTGGTGAAATGACCGAATAGCCTACGCCCGTCCTTTAATGTGGCGGTTCCTGCGTAGCCAATCGGGACTCTGCCAGATAGGGTTGTGAACGTGGTGTCGCCAACAGCCTCAATACAATCCCACGGGCCTGTCCCATTTGCTGCAACGTGTGCAGATGTGTCGGCGTAGTAGTTTCCGCCATTCGTTCCGTTTGTGATGTTATTATTGGGCATAATGAGTGTAGGGTTGTTGATTATCTCCAAGTTCCGATTCCATACCAAACGGACGGAACGGCTACGGGGCCGCGAAGGAATACGGCTCTAAATTCTTCATCAAGGTCTTCCCGTCCAAGTGATTCCATCTTGTCGGCAACTTCATAATTTCCAATGCTGCGGAGAAAGATCGCCTGCGCCATCTGCGCACATGCGGATTGGAAGTTCTTGAATACTTTCTGCAACTGCCATTTTGTTGTATCGGCAAGCTCGGTTGTGAGTGCGCTGTTACTTCCGGCTGTGGTGTATCCGGCAACGCAACGGTAGCAATTTCCAGTTCCACCAGACGGTCTGGATGATGGATCAAGCACAACCGCATTCGTGGCGTATGCGGTGCTGATAGCAACTGCGGTGCTGCTAAACTCTGCTGTGGCTGGAAGCCAGATTCCAAAAACGGTTGTGAGTCCAAGTGTCTGCGGATAGATGCCGCTTCCATCGTCAATGGCTGGAACTGGATACGCACTATTGGCTCCCGGCACTCGCGGGTCTGCGCTCCATAGTGAATACCATCTGCCGTAGTTGATCGCAGAAAGCGGAATCACGCCATTGGTCATCGTGAGGGTTCCAGATGACATAGCCCACGGCCAAATCCAATCCTTGCCCTTGCAGAGTTCCCAGCATGATTTGTAGGCATTGCCAAGCCAGCTTGCACAGTTCGCGGCTGCAATGGTGTTGCCTGTCCTTGCAAGAAAGTCATCCCGCAAGTCCTCGTAGGTCATAAGGGTGATGTCCGTCATGCCGCCGCCCTTTCCGGTAGTTTGCTCCACCGTGTTTCTGGCACGATAATCGAGCTATCCTTGCATTTCTGTTTCTCGCGGTATTGAAGTTCTTCGTTCTTCTTCTTCCACCATTTATAGAAATCAGAATCCTTTTCCCAGCATTCGTAGCCTGAGAAGTCTGTGATGCCTGCTTCAAGCGCATCGGTCTTAAACTTTGCCGCCCACGACACATAGGCCTCAATAGGTATGTCCATAACGGGGCGGAATCCGCCTTCCTTGCTGGCTATATGCTCGCAAGATTTGACGGCTTGGACGGTCTTGGCAAATCGCAGAAGCATCAACTGTCTGCGTGCGTCCTTGGCGTTTTGCAGGTCGAGCTTCATACGCGCATCCGTTGACACGGTGCGTGTGCCTTCCATTGCTTGAAGTCCAAGAAGTCCGTCCATAAAACTTAATGAGAAAATCCCCTGCTACAAGTGGGGAGTCCTTGTAGCAGGAGCGAGGGGTGCTATTAGCGGGTCGCGCCGGTGATGACCTTGCCGTGAGCCTGTGGATTCAGGACTTCGGACACAATTAGGGCGTCAATCAATCCACGGCGGCTTGCACCGTCGAATGGGAGTTCGACAAACTGAGGGGCTTGCGCATAGCCGATTTCAACCATCTCCATATCAAGGAGCAGGAAGTGAACACTCGAATCAAGCCAGAAGCTAACCATCAAGTCCATCGGGCCGAAATCGGACTCATAGCGAGTCACGTTCATGGTGATGGTTTCCGTGTCGGGCTGATTGAAGCGGCGAACAGGGAAAGTGCTGCTGGACTGGCCATTGAGGTCGGTGCGAGTGAAGGCAGTGAACTGCTGCTTCATCGCAGGCTGGCAAACGCCCCAAAAGGTCGTGGAGGCCCGCTTGCGGGTGCTGGCGACGCTCTGCGTGATGGTCTGGATGTTGTCTTCCGTGACATCGGTAGCATTCGTTTTGCTGGCGATGATCGAGCCGGATGGTGTGCGATACGCAAACGCTGGCGTAGTGCCGGAGTCGGTAAAGCGGTTGTCATCCTTGGAAATCCAGCGGGGAATCGAACGGGTCTTGCTGGCAACGCTTCCAGCCGTGGCGGGAACGGATTCGTTATCAGACAGGAGGGTTGCCTCAAGGTCGCGGTGAAGCTCAAGGGTCTTGTCTTTCACGTTGTCCTGGAATGCGTCGGTCGGCACGGCATACTGTTTGCCAAGCAGGTTTGCCTCCTTGGAAACGTATGGGAAACGAGCAAGGCGTTGGAATCGTCCAAGCAGCATCGTCTTGTTGGCATAGTTGTTTTCACCAACACTGGAGTAATCCGGCGCGGTTCCTTCGATAACGCCAGTGGTTACGGCGGAAGCGTAGGTTTTAACAGGCCATTCAGGGGTGCTCGACATTGGCTTGGGAGCCTTGGCGATACGGCTGGAAACCGGGGTTTCCATTCCAATGAGGGTGATGAACGACTGGCGAACGTCACGGACGCGCTGAGTCGAAGTAAAGGTGGTATCAAGGAGTTGGGACATGGTGGGTAATTATTGAGGGGTGGTGTTAGATGGCTCCCGCTGAAATCATGGCATCAATATCCTGTGCTTTGCCGTTTTTGGCGTTGTGCCACGTTGTAACGCGTGGATCGCCTGATTCGGAGTTGCTTACAGGGGCGCGTGATGCGCTGACGGGCGGAACAAATTTGGGTGGAGTCTTACCGTTCGCCTTATCCTTGCTGTTAAGCGGTGGCTTTGCGGCCAATGCTTTGATGGCGGATTCCTTCTTGGCAGATGCTTCTTTCTGGTGGCTGCGCCATTTAACAGCATCAGCAACAACGCTGTGGAAATCCGGCAGTGTGCGCGGATCATTCACTAGCAGTTTATTCAGAAATGCGTGGTCTTCGTGCTTGGGGTCGAAAAGCGTAGGGGCTGACTTGCGTGCAGTCGTTACGCTTTCTTGCTGTTGCTTGATGACGTTCGCTTGTGCATTCTGGCTCTTGAGAATGAACAGGGCGTATGCCTTGTTTTTCTTGAGCTTATCCTCGGCAATCCCTTGCTCATCGTCGGTATAGCTATCAATCGCTTCGGGCCTTTCGGCCCAATCAAGGAAATTGGTGGCTTTCTCGACTTCGGCGGCAAGTTTATCCGTGGTATCCAAGTGAGCCAGTGGGGAGGCGGGGAGTGGCGTGGCTGGATGTTCCTTGGCTTGTGCCAGTTCAGTTTCCAATGCTTCGCGTGCCGATTTCTCGGCGGCTAGCTGCTCGCGCAATTCATACTTGTGGGCGGTTAGCTTATCGAGTCGCTTTTGCAGCTTATGCGGCAATTCTTTCGGGTCAGCCTTGGCTATTTCCTCAAGTTCCTCCGTGTCCTCTGGATCAGCCTCAACGTCGGCAGTTTCTTCTGCTTCTGCGTCGGCGGGTGGAACGGTGGTTTCTTCAGCCTCACTTATCGGTTTCGCTTCGTCAGTAGCGGGAACGTCTAATGCGGCCAAGTAGTCGAGTGGATCGACGCTAGCTCCGCTTTTCAACGCCTCAATTACTGATGCAGAAGATAGCACCGTCGGGGCTTCCGGCGCATCTTGGCCCTGGGCAGCAGGGGCTTGTGTGGTTTTGTCAGCCATAGTGGATACCGGGCATTTACCCGTGAGTCCACTGTGATGATTATGGCTGTAATTGTCTAAGTAATTCCTATAACTTAGACCTTAGTTGTCTAGTTTTGTCGCCTATTGTCCTTGTTGTTGTGCGTGCGGAACTGGTTTTGCGTCGGGAAAGTTCGCCCGTAATTCATTCAAAAGACCATGTTCAAAGTTCCGGTTGATAAGGTGATAGAGTATTTCCATCGCGGTATCCGCACAAGCTGCGGCTCCACTTGCGTAGTCACGGGATTGGTTTGGATCGCGTTCGTGCTCGCGTGCCATGCCAAGTTGCAAGCGTAGAATCTGGAGAACCGCTCGCACCGTTGGATTGGTTGACTGTCCAGCAAGTGCGCTTGCCAGATGGGAGAATGTCATTGGTGGGCCATATTCGCCCGCCAGATTGACAAATACGATACGGGGTTCTTGTTTCTTCTTGGGGGTGCTCATAGGTGGGAATTGATTGCTTCTTTTGCAAGCTCAAGGAGTTCTAGCGTGCGGCAGCAAAATGCAAGCCCTCGGTGTGTGCGTTCATTTTCCCGCTTCTCGTTGTCAATCACAACGGAATACCCGGCCCTACGGATTTCCTCAAGCATCCATCCCGGTCCTTCGCAGTTCTCGTATCCTGCGGCTGGTGCGGTTACGTCGTGGAGAATCAAAACTTCCGGCTTGTGCCTCGCCAATTCAATCCATTCTTCGCGGGAAACATCAAGGGAGTGTCCGTTGTCAAGGATTACAACATCGTAAATATATGGTTCCGCCCCCTGCAACGCCTCCTTGCCTGTCATCTCTAATGTGTTGCAATGCCTGATTCCTTTGGTCATCTCGCGTATTTCTGGCTTAATTGCCACATCGCAAAGTGTGACGGAATTAACTTTTTTAAAGTGGTGCGCGTTGAGGATTACAGAAGTGCATCTCCCCTTCCAGCATCCAATCTCCATGACGGATTTGAATGGTCTTGATTTCAAGAATGTCCCAATCATCGCAACATGCCGATGATCCATCTCCTGCATGTCGTATTCCGGTTCTTTGTATTTATCTTGGTTGTTCATGTGGGTTTGTGGTGAGTTCTTGAATGATTCTCTTGCGTGCGTCTTGGTCGTCCATCGTGCAGTGGGCGATAAAGTCACCCGGCTCCCACGGTTCCGGTGCGGCATCGCGGCAAGCGCGGGGAACGGCCATGAGCTTCCGGCGCGGGAGTAGTGCCATGAGATTCGGGCGAATGTGGTCTTGCATTGCGCTTTGATCCCAAAATGCGCGGTTGCCCCATTCTTCTTCATGCCACAAACAAGCCTTGATAAACTCCCGCATTTCGTGGGTATTCTTGATTAGAAAATGTCCTGCATTCCACGGGCTTCCCTCTGACCAGTCTATACTGGCAATGAAGTCCTCGCCTTTATACCACGGGCAATTAAAAATGTGACTCTCAACGCTCAAATATGGATTTGTCAAAACCCCGTCCGCGTCCATCCAGAATATCCAATCATAGATTTGCGCCAAACTGTTGAATCTCTCGTAAATCAACCTGAGTTTTTGCCAGCTTGGATGCGTGCTAGGCTCAAACCTGCGGACGCATTCAAAGTTGTAGAAATATCGTGAGGCATACAACTTCTTTGCTGGCGTTGTGATGTCGCCAATGTGAGCAAAGCTATCATCGTATCCGGTGAGGATTGAAACGCTCATTCCACTGTCAATTTGAGGATTTTCTCAAGTAGGGACTTTACCTGCCGTTCATCAAACTTGTGGTCAATCATGGTGCGTTTATAGAGGCAGAATGAAACGGGGTCGCTGCACCAATGATGGGCGCATTGCATTTTCCTGCGTTCATCTTCAAACGCTACGACATCATGCCAGTTGTCCGCGTAGATCGCAATAAGCGGGCGCATGGGGTGCATGGCTGCGAATGCGTGGGTAAAGCCCGTGTCCCCGCCAATGTAGCACTTCGCCCGTCCAATCTCGGTGAGTATCTCATCAATGTCGCCCTGCTTGGGGACTCGGTAAACGGTCTTTCCGTGCCATTTGAGCCATCGTTCAATCTCGTCAAACTGCGACTCGGTGTGGTTGCGCCCGGTGTTATAGTCGGCAGTCAGAAGGCAATGGAGCGCAACGTCATAATGTTGGTCATCGTTCGCCACTTTCATTTGTGGGCGAAATCCGTTCATCAACTTCACGGTTGGAACTGTGATCCAGATATTGCCAATCGGGAAGCCTTCTTTGCCAACCCAATCGGACGGCTTTTCCGCAAAGCAGTTTTCCGCAATCTGTGGGAACCATTTAGAAATATCCAACGCCCCACGGTTGACAATGCCAATCGGCCATCCGCCGCCCGTTAGTTGGCTGTGAACGTCAAGGCAATATGCCGCGCCAATACAGTCCCCGATACGGTGATTATCAAAATCATAAACCGCTTTTATATCACTCATGGTATTTCAACTATTCGTTTCAGTTCCTTGATGATTCTATCCGGCTCAATGGACGCCAGTGCTTCACATTTCCCACTGGTGGCGCATGGGCCGTCTTTCGGCCATACACTCTCGCGGTCATGCCAGAAGCAGGGGGCGCATCTAGCGTGTCCGTTAATGCCGTGGATGCTTGGCGCGTATTGTGTCCGCAGTTGCCACGGGAACGGGCCGTAAAGCGCAACCGTTGGGATGTTCAATGCTCCTGCCACATGGCAAAGCGCGGAATCTGGAGCAATCATCCCGTCGCAAGTTGAAAGGATCGCGGCACTTTGCCCAAATGAAAGGGGTGGGTCTTCGGTTGGTAATGATAAAATAATGGGGTCAATGTCTTCTGGCTTTTCTTTTCGTGGCGCATCAAACAGGATAATCTGCCCCTCAAGTGGCGCAATCCAGTCCGCAAGTTGTCCGATTAACTCCCCGATTAGCTTTGGCGGGTATGTTCGCGCCCTAGCGGATGCAGAAAGTTGCACCCCGATTCTTGGGCCTTTCGGCTTGGGGAATCTGATATTCATGGATTCCAGATGCCTTGAATGGGCATAATAATCCATCGTCTTATCCTGCGTGAGTTCAACGCCAGCAAAATCCGCGTGAAGGTCAATACTGTTTGTTGTCTTTGCCTTTTCGCTCCATTCAATCAATCCCTCAAACCACAAGATTGCATCGTATTTCTCGGCGGTTTCAGTCTTGAGTGGGTAGGGGATTATGGCATCGAGCAAGGGGTTGTCTTGCAGTGCTTCCCTGTAATACGTTGTGGTGGCAAATGATAGTGATGCCGTCGGCCATTTCGCCCGCATCGCCCGCAGTAGTGGAGTGAGAAACATCAAGTCCCCAAATCCACCACTACGGCAAAGCAGGATATTCTTTCCGTTCCAATCTTTAGATGCATCCCACGGCTTTGGGTTCTTGATGCTGGCAACCTTGATTCCGTCTTGACAGTGGAGTGCTGTGGCTGCGGTTGACGCTTCCACAAGGTATTTCCCCGCAGCAAACGCCAGCGGGGGACACTTCCATTCTGTTTCTGCGCTAAGTAGGATCATGCAAGTGCTGGTTGCTGTGCCGGTGCTGACTTCATCTCTGGAGTCACGCCAGTTCTGCCGGTCTGTGGGTTCACCTGCTGCTGTTGGACGGCAAAGTTAAGCCAGTCATACTCGCGTTGCGTCTGCTCTTGAAGCATCGGGTCAGACATGATGCGCTGTTGGTTGATTGGGAACTGCGTCCATTCATCCATAACCTGCTTGCGGATGTCGGGAGCGTCGGCTTGCTGCTGGTATTCAAGCGGCTGGCCGGATGCCATTTGGCTAATGCGCTGTTTCTGGTCGGCTTTGATGCGGTCTGTGGCAACGGCTCGGCTTGGGATGCTGGAAGCCATATCCGGCCAAATCATCATCATGGCTTGACGGAATACTTTCTCCCACGGCATTTGTCCTGTGCGGTCAAGTTGGATGCCGAATTTGCTCAACATTTCGAGCTTCTTCATGGCAAGGTCGGGGTCAATACTACCCTCATCGCACCGCACTACAACGTCGAGTTCACCTTGCAAATCTTCGCCGCGAATCGTCCAATTCACTTCCGCACCGGCTACGCTTCCGAGTTGAATCTCGGTTACGCCATGTTGCATGTTCAACGCCATGAGCATGATAATTTCCTCATAGATCGCGCACCATCTGCCAATGGATCGCACCATGCGGGCGCGTTTGGCTTCAGGGTCTGCATCCGGCCCCTTGAGATAATAACTGTCTTCTTCCGATTTGAGCCATTCCAACATGCGGATTGAACCACTGGAAATGTCTGGAACGTCCATGAATCTCGGCCCGCCGCCCTGTCCGGTGAGGAATCGGTTGCTGACTGCCAAGATTGAGCCTGGTCGCATTCCGTCGCCGCCTCCATCGCTGGTTTCAAGGCGTGGGGGATTACTGCGAAGCTCGGTCTGTGAAATCATCGCATCTTCCAGCTTCTTGCGGCCAAGCTGGTTGGTGAGCATTTCGTCTGGAACGCCACGGCTGGAAATCGCAAGGCTGCGCTTGTGGTCGCGGGTCTTGAGTAGCCAAGGCATTTGCCCGTGTCCGTAGGGGTCACATTCCTGAGTGGCCACGGATGTGGTGATGTTCGGATGCAGTAATGTGCGGAACGGCGCGGGAAGCCCGTCTTCTCCAACACCCCACCACCAGACTGTCACCATTTGGTAAAGCCCTGCGTTGTTGAGTGCTTGCTGGTTGTATTGCATTCCCATGTCAAACCCGTTCAACTCCCATGTGAATGTGCCTTGCGCACCCCACGCTTGAAGGTCAAACGACAGTCCGCGTTGAGTCTTCAAGAGTTCCTCTGTAAAGTCCTTATCCCAATCGTCCTGCACGCTCTCGGTGCGGATTTGCGCTTCTGTCTTCCATTCAATGAACGCCATGCGCGGCACTTGTCCGTCTGCACGGGAAAGCATCGGATAGAAGCAGTCAACACCGGGGATGAAACAACGGTGGGTTGGCATCGGGGTTACTGGCACGGGGGCGAAGTAATCCACCTCGGATTCACCCTTATGGAAGCCAGCAATGACTTTCTTGGCTTCGGACATGGAAATCAATGGATCAATCCCCATGATCTGCGCCATAAACTCGCCATCAAGGTCTGGTGACTGGCGCATAAGCTCGGCCATTGCCAGCACTCCCTCATGGATCATCTGCTTTTCTTCGTCTGAAAGCTGGCGGGGTTGCCCCGTTTCTTCCATACTGCCCTGTGGTTCTGAGGCTTCATGGATGGCTTTCTGTGTCATTGCCGTGGTGATGTCTTCCCACTTCATCGTTTTGCGCCCCTTCCTCCAGCGGTCAATCCACCCCTCATACCAGACTGCCTGCCCAAACTCACTGACTGCGTTGGCAAACAATTCCAGTGCGGATTGCATCTGTTGCTTGGTCGCGTCAAGGTAAAACTCAAGCCCATGCCGCCATGCTTCGGCGCGGAGAACTTGGTCATCATTCATCGCATCACGGGGGCGGATGATTTTCTCACTGCGATACCATGTCATCATTGCCATATCCACCTCCTCGTTACACCGCTGGTCAACTACTCGGACTTCATGGTCAACGGCTCCCGGCCACGGTTGAGACTGGCGCGTGCCGTATGGTAGGCTTCCTGCCGTGCCTTCAACCTGCTTACCATCCCACCAGCACGAACGGGTGCGCTGGGCGCGGAGCATCTTGTTATATTGCCCCATTGAAAAGCCATCCATGATGTCTCCCTTTACCCATGTAATGAGTTCGGTTGGATTTGCCTTCTGGCGCGGGGTGGCTAGTGCTTGTTCAAATTCAATTATTGGCTTGGACATGGAATTATAAGGATTGTTGTTTCAACGCCTCTGTCACAAGACTAAGGAGTTGTTCGCGGCTGAATCGCGCCTGCTTCGCGCCCGGTAAATTGCGCAGGGGAATCAGCCTTCCTGATTGCAAGAGGTCGTCGTAAACTCTCTCGCTTCCAAGTCCGCAGGATTCCAGTATAGCTAGAATATCCCCCTTGCGCAAGGCTAAAGGGTAGGATGTTCTAAATTGCATTATTGCGTCCATAAAATCACCTTGCTGCGTATCCGTTGTGGATACATTTCCACGTTGAACCATCGCGGACGCTTTGGAGTTTCATTCCTTGCGCTATCCTGAGACTGCTACGGACTCGTAGTTGCGCCTGCTTTCCTTCGGGGTCTTTAGCTATCACCCACGTTGGATTTGGGAGTCTTCGGATGACGGTTAAAAGGGTGAATATCGGTTCTGGTGCTGGCGTTTCCTCACCGTCGTCAATTCCGGCTTGTCCCTTGATCGCCTTGATGCCCTCGGTTGTGTATTCCTGTCCGTCGTAGTGCCTTCCTTTTTCAAGGATGGTTTCGCGCCATGTGCGTATTGACTTCACGGGAAGCCCTAGTTTTTGAGCAAGTTGTTTGTCGGCAGTGTTCATGGTGTTTGGGTTAATAAGTCATTCCTCCGCGCCAGTTTCTTAATTTTTTAGGGTCTTGATACTCTGGCCTGCTGATTGCGTAGTATCTCACAAGATCGGCAAAGTCCTTGCACGCACCCTTGCCGCCATCCCCGTTTGTCCAGTTCTCAAACATGAAGATGTGATTGGTGCAGTTCTCGCAAACCCGCAGTTTTGGTGCTTGCCCGTGAAAATTCATTCTTCCGGTAAGTGGGTCTGTTTCGCATTTCTCGGTGTCGTAAATGAGTAGGTCTTGAACGTATTTTGCCCCACCTTCAACGGTCTTGATGTTTCCACCTGTGGCTCCGCTATCGTGGCCGCTTGCGTCAAAATCCAGTCCGTAACGCTCCATTGTCTCAATGAAAGTCTCACTACTACTGTGCGTCATAGTATCACGGTTTGCAACGTGAGAATCCATAATGCGCTGGAAAACCTTGATGCGCGGGCCTTTTTCGTCCTTGGTGACGTTGGCTTTATCGCCGTGGAGTTTGACTTCCAACTCCCCAAGTTCGCGCTCGACTCGTTCAACTTCGTTCACTACGCCCTCAAATCCTAGTTTGAAATCGTTCTGTGCGTCCCCTCGGTCGCCATCGTGGTTCTTTCCGGTGGATGGAACTGCCCACGGGCCGGGGTCGCCAATGCCAGGGATTCTGTCGCCTTCCTGCGGCCATTCGCGGGCTATGAAGCTGATTCCCTGCGGGTTGATCTTTACCCAACTCATTGCCCAATTCCGTGTGCCGTCGCAAGGATCGGCAATGTGAAACCATGTGCCTTCT
>Ga0114962_10003537_pt1 | contig 12637 bp, 8 predicted proteins | sample C_130820_MF_Meta_FD_87017 | JGI IMG/M metagenome (GOLD analysis project Ga0114962, IMG submission 87017) | Freshwater microbial communities from Lake Croche, Canada to study carbon cycling - C_130820_MF_MetaG | ecosystem: Environmental > Aquatic > Freshwater > Lake | place: Lake Croche, Canada... | reverse complement strand
CGCGATCATGAAGACCAGCGTGATCTCCTCCGACTTCCGCGCCCGTTATCTGAGCCGGCCCGGTGCAGATAACGTCTTCGAAGCCCGTGCCGTCGTGTTTGATGGCTCCGGAGATTACCACGCCCGCATCAACGACCCGTCTCTCAACATCGACGAAAACTGCATGCTGGTGATTCGCGGAGCTGGCCCGGTGGGTTGGCCCGGTTCGGCCGAGGTGGTCAATATGCAGCCACCCGATGCGCTGATCAAGCGCGGCATCCAGAGCCTGCCGACCTTGGGCGATGGCCGCCAATCGGGCACCTCGGACAGCCCGTCGATCCTGAACGCCTCGCCCGAGAGTGCGGTGGGAGGCGGCTTGGCGTGGCTGCGCAGTGGTGACACGATCCGGGTGGACCTCAATTCCGGTCGCTGCGACATGCTGGTCGACGAGGCAGAATTGCTGCGCCGACGCAGCGAAGGCATCCCGGCCGTGCCGCCCAGCCAGACTCCCTGGCAGGAGATATATCGCTCCACCGTGGGTCAGCTTGATTCGGGCGCCTGCATGGAGTTGGCCGTGCCCTACCGTGGCTTGGCCGAAAAGATGCCGCGCCACAACCACTGAGCCCATTTTGGCGGCTCGGTGCAGCCCGTCTGGCGGCGCCGAGCAAGCCTTTACCCCATTCTTAGAAAGCTTCAACCATGTACAAAAATCTTATCAACGGCGAATGGCTGGAAGGCGCACGCGTTTCCCGCAATATCAATCCCTCCGACACGCGCGACCTGATCGGCGAATTCGCCCAGGCGGACGCAGAGCAAGCACGCGAGGCCGTGGCCGCCGCACACGCGGCCTTCCCGGCCTGGTCGCAAAGTACGCCGCAGCAGCGTTTTGACATCCTGGATGCCGCAGGCACGGAAATCCTCACCCGCCGCGCGGAGCTGGGTGATATGCTGGCCCGTGAAGAAGGCAAGACGCTGCCCGAGGCCATTGGCGAAGTCGGTCGCGCCGGCAATATTTTCAAGTTCTTTGCCGGCGAAGCGCTGCGCGTCGGCGGTGAGAGCATTCCGTCGGTGCGGCCCGGAGTGGGCGTCGAGGTCACCCGTGAACCGCTGGGCGTGATCGGCCTGATCACGCCGTGGAATTTCCCGATCGCCATTCCGGCCTGGAAGCTGGCTCCCGCGCTGGCGTTTGGCAATACCGTGGTGATGAAGCCGGCAGACCTGGTGCCCGCTTCGGCGTGGCATTTGGCAGACATTTTGCAGCGCGCCGGTTTGCCGAAAGGCGTGTTCAACCTGGTGATGGGCCGTGGCTCGGAAGTGGGCGCGGTCTTGCTGGATGACTCGCGCGTCGACGCCATCAGCTTCACCGGCTCGGTCGGTACTGGCAAAAAGGTCGCCGCGGCCTGCATGAACCGCGCCGACGGACGCATGGCCAAGTTCCAATTCGAAATGGGTGGCAAGAACCCGTTTGTGGTGCTCGATGACGCCGACTTGGAGATCTCAGTGTCTAGCGCATTGAACAGTGGCTTCTTCTCGACTGGCCAGCGCTGTACCGCGTCGTCGCGCTTGATCGTCACCGAAGGCATCCATGATCGCTTTGTTGCCGCACTGGCAATGAAAATGAACGCGTTGAAGGTCGACGATGCCCGCACGGCAGGCACCGATATCGGCCCGGTGGTGGACAGCTCCCAACTGGCGCAAGACCTGGAATACATCGCCATCGGCAAAGCCGAAGGCGCAAGACTGGTGGCCGGCGGCGAGCCGATCGAATTCAGTAGCGCTGGCGCGCCAGGCTTCTATCTGAAGCCCGCCCTGTTCAGCGAAGCCAGCGCAGAGATGCGCATCAACCGCGAAGAGATCTTCGGCCCGGTGGTCAGCGTGATCCGCGTGAAGGACTATGACGAAGCTCTGGCGATGGCGAATGACACGCCGTTCGGACTGGCCAGCGGTATTGCCACCACCTCGCTCAAGCATGCCACGCACTTCAAGCGCCATGCGCAAGCCGGCATGGTGATGGTTAACCTGCCGACTGCCGGCGTCGACTATCACGTCCCCTTTGGTGGCCGCAAGGGCTCCAGCTATGGACCGCGCGAACAGGGCAAATACGCTGCCGAGTTCTACACCACTGTCAAAACGGCCTACACCCAGGCTTAAGCTCAAGCTAAGCCCAGCACAGCGTCCGTCCGTCATCCACCCCTATGCTTCTGCGCCTATGAGCATCATTCGCAGCCACACCCCACAAGACTCAACAGTCCCTGCTCCGGTGTTTGTTCTGCGAAATGCCGCTGGTATGCAATTGGCATTCATGGCGCTGGGGGCAACATGGTTGTCCTGCTCGCTTCCCTTGGCAGACGGCAGTCGGCGTGAGGTCTTGCTGGGCTGCAGTGACCAAGCCGAATACCGGCGCCAGCGCTTGTATGTCGGCGCGGTGATCGGTCGATTCAGCAACCGCATCCGTGACTCGCGTTTTGAGCTCGATGGGCAACTTCAACAGCTGAGCCCTAACGAAGGCCCGCATCATTTGCATGGCGGACCAGAGGGCTTTGACCGCAAGGACTGGCGGGTCTTGCAATACGACGAGAGCGAGTTGGTGTTTGGCCTCGTGTCGCCCGATGGTGACCAGGGCTACCCCGGTGAAGTGACGGCGCGAGTCAGCTATCGCATCGGCGAGGATTTGTCTTTGGCGATTTCGTTCAGCGCCCGCAGCACCGCCCCCTGCCCTGTCGGGCTGAGTCAGCACGCTTACTTCAATCTCGATGGCGACCTTGGCGGCCACACCGCAGCCTGCCTGGGCCAGCGTTTGCGTGTGGCCGCCGACCATTGGCTGCCGATCGATGCCGACAAACTACCTGCGGCGGACTTGCAATCGGTGCGCGGGCGCGGTTTCGACCTGCGCGAAGGCGCGACGCTCGCGCAAGCCATCGAGGCCGATCCGACCTTGCGGTCTGAAGGCGGCTTTGACCACTGCCTGGCGCTCCGTCCTGGACTAACTTTGTCTCCAGACGGAGAGTCGGCCGCCGAACTCTGGTCTGCCGACGGGCAAGTCAGTATGCAACTACGCACCGACCAAGCGGCCTTGCAGGTCTACACTGGCCAAGACTTGTTCGAAGTGATGGCCCGCGACGGGCGCCACTATCCAGCCCATGCCGGCATCGCGCTGGAACCCCAATTTGTGCCCGACAGCATGAATCAAGCCTTTGACGCTGCGCGGCGGCCCGACTGCATTCTTCGCCCAGGCGAAGTCTGGCGCAGTTGCAGTCGCTTGAGCTTTGCGCTACACCCAGCCGGATCGAACCCATGGGGTAGCCGCCAGACATTGGATCGCTAAAAAACATGGAGACCTACCTTATGAATAGCCTCCGCAATTTGCTCAAAGCCGTCGCCTCATTGGGCGCTGCAGTGCCCCTTGCCGGCATCGCCGATACGTCAGCCACGGGCGCGAAGCAAAGCCTACAGGAGGCAGAGCTGAACGCGCTGCGGCACCGAATCAGTGGTCCGGACCAGTTTCCTCCCTCGTTCAATCCGATGGCGGGAAATCCGCTGCAGAACCGGGCCGATGTGGTGCGGGCCATCAAGGACCTGTATCTGCCTTTGACGCCGTATTACTCGATGGGTGGCGCTCGTGTTCGACTGGACATGGCCGGCTCGATGTTTGACCCCACCTCGGCCGATCTGGAGGGCTTTGCTCGGCCCTTGTGGGGCTTGGCCCCATTGGCTGCGGGCGGCGGCGCCGACTTCGTTGACTGGGACCTGTTTCGCCGCGGCTTGGCCAACGGCACCAACCCTGAGCATCCCGAGTATTGGGGCGCTTGCGCGGACCGGGATCAGCGTTTGGTTGAACTGGCATCCCTAGGCTTCGCGCTCTCCTTGATCCCGAAGATCTTGTGGGAGCCGCAGCCCGAGCAGGCGAAAAAACATATCGCGGCGTACTTTCAAAACGCCTATGCACGCATCTATGGCGTTAACAACTGGATGTACTTCCGCTTGATGATTGGCCTGGGCCTGAAGGCGATGGGCGAATCGTTCGACCCCGCGCCTACGGCCGACTATGAAAAGCAGATCGACGCGCTCTACCTCGACAAGGGTTGGTACCGCGATGGCCCCTTCCGGCGCGCCGACTATTACGTGCCTTTCGCCTTCCATTACTACAGCTTGTTGCTCAGCCGTCTGGACGACAAGAACCCTCGTGTCGCCATATTGCAAAGCCGCGCCAAAGCACTGGCGTCTGAGTTTCAGCGCTGGTTCGCCGATGATGGCGCGGCCCTGCCCTTTGGCCGCAGTCTGACCTACCGCTTCGCCTGCGCGTCTTTTTGGTCTGCGCTGGCCTTTGCCGATGTGCCGGCACTGCCCTGGGGGCAGATCAAGGGCCTGGTGCTGCGCCATCTGCGCTGGTGGTCCAAGCAGCCGATCGCTCAACGGGACGGCATCTTGTCGCTCGGCTATGCCTACCCGAATCAGCACATGATTGAACACTACAGTTCGGCCTGCTCGCCCTACTGGGCCTTCAAGGTGTTCGCCTTCATGTCGCTGCCTGAGAGCCATCCGTTCTGGACCTCCAAGGAAGAGGCGCTGCCCGACTTCGAGCAGCCCGCCACCCTGACCAACCCCGGTATGGTGATCTTTCACCCCCCCGGCGACGCCATCGCGCTGTGCAGCGGTCAAGAGGAATATCGGCCCTGGTTGCGCTTGGCACCTGAGAAGTATTCGAAATTTGCATACTCCGCGCGCTATGGCTTTTGCGTTGAGACGTTGCTGGACGCCTTCGACGCGGCGGCGCTAGACAATATGTTGGGCTTCAGTACCGATGGCCGCCACTTCAGGGTCCGCGAAAGCAATCAAATCGCCAAGGTCGCCGACAAGCTGCTGTATTCGCGCTGGGTGGTTGACGAAGACATCACGGTGGAGACCTGGTTGCTGCCGGCCGCCCCCTGGCATGTGCGGGTGCACCGCATCGACGCCAAAAAAGACTGCCAGGTGATCGAAGGCGGCTTCGCCGTCAAGCGGCCGGAAAACGCCAGCCAGATTCAGACCGAAGCCGGCCCGGGTGCCGGCCAGATTGCGACGCTAAGCGACCTTTCCGGCATCCGTGACCTGGGCTCCACTGTGCCGCGCCAGGGTCGCGTGATCGAGAACTTCGCCAACGCCAATGTGATCAATGGCAACAGCAGTATTCCGCAGCTGATGTGCAACATCAAGAAGGGCGAGACCTGCTTGTACACCGCCGTGCTTGCCCTGGGGGACACTCAGGCTGGGCGCAGTGCCTGGGTCCAGCCCCCGCCGGCTCCGTCGATCGCCGAGTTTCGCCAGATCATTCGTGCCCGCAGTGTCGACGTCGGTACGATGACGGTTTAAGGGCGCGCGCCAGCTTGATGACTGATTTTGTTTACCAAAAACACAATGAAGACAAAAACAATCCTTTCGCTGCTGCCCTTGGTGTTGTTGACCAGCCAGGCCTGCGCGGATGTCCGGCTGCCCCGCCTGGTCAGTGACGGTCTGGTGCTGCAGCGCGAGCAGGCGCTGGTCTTGTGGGGCTGGGCCGATGAGGGCGAGGCCGTGACGGTCTCGATCGGCAAACAAGAACTCAAGACCCGCGCGCAGGGAGGTCGCTGGCAAGTACATTTCGAGCCTCTGGCGGCCGGCGGTCCCTACCAAATCGAGGTGCGGGGCAAGAACACGCTGCAAGTCAAGGACGTGCTAATCGGCGATGTCTGGCTCACCTCCGGGCAGTCCAATATGCAACTATCGATCGACAGGGTCAGCTTGCGCTATCCAGATCTGATTGCGTCCACCCAGTTGCCGACCATCCGCGAGTTCAACGTTCCGCAGATATACAGCTTTAAGGGGCCTCAACAAGACTTCCCGCAGGGCGCGTGGAAGAAGGCCGTACCCGAACAGCTGGGCGGTTTTTCTGCCGCCGCTTTCTTCTTTGCGCGCAGCCTTCAACAACAGTATCAGGTGCCGATCGGTCTGATCAGCGTCGCCGTGGGCGGGTCACCTGCTGAGGCCTGGATGAGCGAGGCTGCGCTGCAAAAGTATCCCCACTATCTGGCCAAGGTGCGGCCCTTCAAGGACGACAGCTACGTGGCTAAGCTGACCGAGAAGGAAGCGCAAGCTGGCAAGGCCTGGAACGAAAAACTGCTCGCGGCCGACCAGGGTTTGAAGCAGGACTGGGCCAATGGATTGGCAAATGGGGTGGAATCAGAAAGCGACTGGCAGGCTTTCAGCGTGCCGGGCTATTTGAAAGAGCAAGGCAGCGACTTCAGCAATGGCTCGGTTTGGTTCCGCCGCAGCCTCACGCTGAACTCAGAACAGGCCGCAAAGACAGCCACTCTGTGGCTGGGAGCGATCGCCGATGCGGACAGAGTCTTCGTTAATGGCCTTGAGATCGGCAAGACCGACAACCTTTACTTGCCTCGAATCTATCCCGTTCCCGCCGGCCTTCTCAAGGCTGGACAGAACAGACTCAGCGTGCGAGTGATCAGCAAAGGGGGCAAGGCGGGTTTCATTCACGACAAACGTTATGCCTTGGATCTCGGCGACGAAGAGTTGAGTTTGTTCGGCGCCTGGCAGTACAGGGTCGGTGCGAGCAGCAGCGCACCGCCGTCGGCGACCACCCTGCACTATCAACCAAGCAGCTTGTTCAACGCCAAGTTGGCGCCGGTGCTGAAGCAGGCCATCAAGGGCGTGATTTGGTATCAGGGCGAATCGAATACGGGCCGGGCCAAGGAATACACCACACTGTTCCCCGACCTGATTCGCGACTGGCGCAGTCAGTTCCAGCGGCCCGAAATGCCCTTCTTGTACGTTCAATTGGCCAATTACCAAGCCGCCAAGACCGAGCCCTCGGAAAGCATCTGGGCCGCCACCCGCGAGGCTCAGCGAAGCGCATTAGAAGCGAAAAATACGGGTATGGCCGTCACTATCGACATTGGCGAATGGAATGACATCCACCCGCTAAACAAACAAGTCGTGGGCGAACGCCTTGCGCTTATGGCAAGGAAGGTGGCCTATGGAGATATGCAACTCATTTCATCGGGGCCAAATGCTACGGCTCTTGAGCGACAGGGGCAGGCACTAGTGGTTGGCTTTGACCTAGCCGGCGGACGCCTTCTGCCTCCTGGCGGCGGAGTAATTCATCAACTGGCAATTGCTGGCGTGGACAAAAAATACTTCTGGGCCAGCGGCCGGGTCGAGGGTCGTCAGCTACGAGTCTGGAGCGAACAAGTCAAAGACCCAGTTAGCGTGCGCTACGCATGGGCCGACAACCCGGAGGGAGCCAACCTGTACAACACAGTTGGGCTACCCGCATCACCTTTTGAATTGACATTGAAATGAATAAGTTTTTTCAGACTCTACTACTGCTGATCAGCAGCATCTCGTTGGTGGGGTTTGGTAGCTATGCTCTCGCGGGGGAGGGCGGCTATGACATATTTTTGCTGGCAGGACAGTCGAATATGGCTGGGCGGGGCGCAATTCCTAATCCAATAGATGCGGATGGCGAGCCCGATTCCGCGATCAAAATGTGGGACCCCGGCAAGGGGATTGTCGAGGCAAAAGACCCAATTATTCACCCTGAAATTGGCAACAAACCGACCGCAGTCGGGATGGGAATGAGCTTTGCAAAGTCCTACCTCGCCGAAGCGCGGCGCAACGGCCAATCTGAACGAAAAGTATTGTTGGTCGGCGCCGCGTGGGGTGGCACTGGGTTTAGCGAGGATGTGCCTATTCTCCACCATCGATGGATGGTGACCCAAGATCCAGTCGTTGGCGGAGACTTGTACCGCACCGCAGTGCAACGTGCCAATGCCGCGATCAATGCCGCGTTAGCTGAGAATCCACAAAGCAGCTTTAAGGGCATCCTATGGCACCAAGGAGAGAGCGACGCCAATAAGATTGGCTCAGCCTCATACGCCGAAAGTCATAAGAAACTGATAGCGGCTTTGCGGCGAGAAATCAAAGGTGCAGACACCGCCCCGCTCGTGGTGGGTGAGATGACGCCTTGCTTTATGACCCACTGCAACAATACAACTGGCAAATCCGGACCCGATGAATATCGAAGACAGGTTTTTGATTACATACATGATATTTCTGCCCAAATACCCAACTCGGCTTGGGTGAGTAGTGAAGGGCTGGCCACCAATGGTCCGACCGATCAATTGCACTTCGATACCGTTTCTCAGCGAGAACTAGGGCGAAGGTATTTTCAGAAATTTCAAGAACTTTCAATCAACCGAAATGTGCCTTAAATGCGTCTGCTTCAATGCTTGATGCGGACGACCAATAAAACTTTTGAAAGTCTAATGCACATGAAAAAAAGTGCATTTATATTCGCAGCCCTCCTCGCTATCTTCAGCAGCACCAGTGCGCAAAATGTAGAAGGAACAATCAGCTCCGACAGTTCCAGTCTGAAAATGCAGTGGTGGAGAGAGGCCAGATTCGGCATGTTTATTCACTGGAGTGCATTCTCCGTCACGGGAGGGAAGTGGAGAACGACGGAGCATAGTGGTTGGTTGATGGCTTATGAAAAAATATCACGCGATAACTATGCGGCTTTGGCAAATCAGTTCAACCCAACAAAATTCAATGCGGAAGACTGGGTGAAGCTGGCCAAAGATGCCGGACAAAAATACATCGTCATCACTGCCAAACACCATGACGGTTTTGCGATGTTCAAGTCCAATGCATCGGCCTACAACATCGTGGACGCAACGCCGTTCAAGCGTAATGTTTTGAAAGAGCTGGCCGAGGCAGCCCGCAAACATGGCATAAAGCTCGGCTTTTACTATTCACAGGCCCAGGATTGGTATCACCCGGGCGGTGCTTCCAAGTTCCCAAAATGGGACAAAACGCAAGAGGGGGATATCGAGAAATATGTCGATGGAATTGCGATTCCCCAGATAAAGGAACTTTTGGAAAACTATGGTGACATCGCCGTAGTATGGTGGGATACCCCTGTGGGAATGACGCCCGCGCTCGCAAAAAAGTTTTCTGCCATCACCAGTAGGTACCCCAATCTCATTTCCAACAATCGATTGGGTGGCGGTTTCGGAGGTGATTTCGCAACACCCGAACAGGCAATACCTGCGACTGGATTCCCTGGTCAAAATTGGGAAGTGTGCATGACCATGAATGGACACTTCTTCTATAACGCCTGGGATGAAGACTGGAAGAGTACCCCTGACCTGTTACGCAAATTGGTGGATATCAGCAGCAAGGGCGGTAATTTCCTACTCAATGTCGGTCCCAACGCGTATGGCGAAATCCCACCAGTCAGTCAGAGAAGGCTCCGTGAAATGGGCGATTGGTTGCGGCTAAATGGTGACTCAGTGTATGGCACTAGCGCCAGTCCGTTTGCGTATCTGCCTTGGGGACGTGCAACGCGCAGAGGTCAAACCATCTATCTGCATATATTTGACTGGCCAAAAGATGGTGTGCTGCAGGTTCCGCTCGCCAACAAAATTAGTCGAGCTCATTTACTTGTGGCCGAAGGTACGGCATTGAAGGTCAGCCAGGGAGACGGTCGGAGCGCGATTCAGCTGCCTGTTTACGGCCCAGACACAGTTGATTCCGTATTAGCTATCGAATTCGAAGGCGAGCCAATTGTTTTGCCCGCGCCATCCATCGGAAAGCTGGTGATGGCGAACTCCTCGGATGCGAGTTCAAATATACGAAACCTTACCGACGGCGAGCCCAAGTTTGCTTGGAAAGCGGCGAAGGGTGAAAAAGCTGCGACTTTGGTGATCGATTTGGAAGTGCCAGTCGAGATTCAGGCGATAGCACTGGTGGAACCATGGCATCCCTGGGACGGAGTGAGTCAAAACTATCGACTTGCATATTTTGAGAACAATGAATGGCAGGAGGTTTTCAGCGGCAAAACCGATGGGACTGGGGTAGTCAGTAGTTTCAAGTCAGTCAAAGCGAGAAAGTTCCGGTTGCTGTTGGAGAACAGCAAAACAGAGCCTGCACTCAATGAATTTTTGCTCTTTAGGGCGCTGTAGCCTGCGAGAAATATTTCGGAACTATCTACATGAAAAATATGCGAATGAATTTTCTGGGAAAGTCCTTCTGGGTGGCCATGTTGCTTGTCGGTTTGACCGGTGTCAGCGCGCAGAATATCGAAGGGACCATTGGCTCAAAGCAGAATGATCCAAAAATGCAGTGGTGGAATGAGGCCAAATTTGGCATGTTCATTCACTGGGGTGTCTATTCAGTGCCGGCCGGCGTATGGGGTGGAAAAACAACTGGTGGTGAGTGGCTCATGCATGGCAATAAGATTCCGCGTGAAGAATACGCAGCCCTTGCAAAAAAGTTCAATCCAGTCAAATTCGACGCCGATGAGTGGGTGAAACTAGCTAAAAGTGCGGGGCAAAAATACATCATCATCACCGCCAAACATCATGACGGTTTTGCGATGTTCAAGTCCAATGCATCAGCCTACAACATCGTCGACGCGACACCGTTCAAGCGTGATGTTTTGAAAGAACTGGCCGAGGCCGCCCGCAAACATGGCATGAAACTCGGGTTTTACTATTCGCAGGCTCAGGACTGGTACCACCCCGGCGGTGCCTCGAAGGGACCGAAGTGGGATAAAGCACAGGAGGGCGATATGAATGCATATATCGATCAGGTGGCAATCCCGCAGGTGAAGGAGCTTTTAGAAAATTACGGCGACGTTGCGGTGATCTGGTGGGATACACCACATGACATGACGCCGACTATGGCAAAAAAGTTTGCCAGTATCGTCAAGAAATATCCGAACCTGATTACCAACAATAGGCTGGGTGGCGGTCAGGGTGGTGACCTTGCGAGTCCAGAGCAGTTCATCCCGGCGACCGGTTTCCCGGGCCAGAACTGGGAAGTCTGCATGACGATGAACGGGCATTGGGGTTACAACGCCTGGGATGAAGATTGGAAAAGTACGGGTGATTTATTGCGCAAGCTGGTTGATATCGTTAGTAAGGGTGGTAACTTCTTGCTCAATGTCGGTCCGAATGCTGATGGAGTAATTCCGAATGTCAGTCAGCGCACCTTGCGTGAAATGGGGAGCTGGCTGAGTTTGAATGGAGAGTCGGTGTATGCTACCAAAGCGAGTCCCTTTCCCTACCTGTCGTGGGGGCGCGCAACCCGTAAGGGACAAGCGCTCTACTTGCACGTGTTTGATTGGCCAAAGGACAACGTTCTGTCGGTGCCGATGCCGAACCAAATTTCCAAAGCCTATTTGTTGGCAGATAGACAAAATGCGTTAACGGTCGAACAAGTTGGTGACGGCAACAAAATTCGATTGCCGGCATATGCACCTGACAAAATTGATTCGGTTGTGGCAATCGAATTTACAGGTGACCCAATAGTTTTGCCAATACCTTCAGCAGGAAAACGTGTGACGGCAAGCACATCAAATGCCTCCTCGAAGTTGGACAGGCTGACCGATGGCGATCCTAAATTTGCCTGGAGGGCCGCGGACGGCGCGCGCATGGCCACCCTAGAGATTGACCTCGACCTTCCGGTAGATATTCAGTCTATGGCTTTGGTTGAGCCCTGGCATACGTGGGACGGTGTGACACAAAAGTATGATCTATATGCACTTCAGGGTGGAGAGTGGATCAGGATACTAAGTGGGAAAACCGGGGGAACCGGCTTGAACATTGATTTCACCCCCGTTCGGGCACAAAAGTTTCGATTGATTCTGGAAAACAACAAAGAAGCCCCGGGGCTAAATGAATTAATGTTGTTCAGATCCGATTCCTGAGTAATGTGAAATTGCTTGTCCTTGCGGTGAACCGTCATTCAAGCCGTAAACCCAAACCTGCGAAATCCTTAGACTTGCATGAATGCTCGAATCCGGCGGCACAGCGATGCAATGAAACACCGAAAATTTCGCCGGCACCCCGATTGGGAATTCTAGTTGCCCGCGGTTTCTTGATTCTGGCTTATCCCGTTTGATCTGGTTTTAGTGTAAGTGACCAGCCAATCAAAGGTTCTTGGAAATGAATGTTGCCGACCACCGATCTTGATCCCTACCCTAATTGTCAAGCTTCTTGTTTTAACGGTGGTATCGCACCGCGATGTGCGAGCTTTGCTGCAGCCTGCTGGTTAGCAAATATTGCAGCATTGTTAGCGGAGTGCCCAGAAATGAGTTGGTACAAAAAGCAGCCATTCCAAAGATCTCCGGCTCCTGTAGTATCAATGATCTTACGAGCTACCGCGCCGGGAATTATCTGTACACCTGTTTCGCTGCTGACAATGCACCCATCTTCACCACATTTGAGTGCTACGTTTGGGCAGTAGGCAGTAAAACCATCGGCGGTAGAGAAGGCTTGCTGGCTACTATCTTCAAGGATTGAATCAAGCAAAATTGAGTCCACTGGGTGGCTAGGGAGCACCCATTCTGCATAGCATGAAACTTCCTTGAACGCAGCCTTTGCGGCTTCAAGGCCTCCCTGTCTATCCCATAAGCGGGGCCGGTAGTTTGGGTCATAGACAACTCGAACACCCATGCGCTTGGCGATTTTCGCAGCCGCCAACGTGGCCGCGCGAGCACTTTGTGACAAGGCCTGCGTAATGCCTGACAAGAGCAACCAGCGAGATTGCCCCAAATAAGCTTCACTTATGTCAGCCACACCAAGACAAGACGCTGGCGTACCCTGGCGCCGATACGTAAACT
>Ga0114962_10003536_pt1 | contig 12638 bp, 8 predicted proteins | sample C_130820_MF_Meta_FD_87017 | JGI IMG/M metagenome (GOLD analysis project Ga0114962, IMG submission 87017) | Freshwater microbial communities from Lake Croche, Canada to study carbon cycling - C_130820_MF_MetaG | ecosystem: Environmental > Aquatic > Freshwater > Lake | place: Lake Croche, Canada... | reverse complement strand
TCCAAGTGGCACTTGAATATAATAAGTTGAGTTATCAATGGCATATAAACCTTGTCCAACTGGCGTAATGTTTTTACCCTGTGCAATGCGTATCATTAGTTTTTCTTTTCCTGCACCTGTAACATCAATTTTACGATTGAATCCAGTAGCGTTTTCGTTTGGCAAAATTTGATCTACCAGTGTAAACGCTTTATACTCATATTTGAAGGTTGGATTTCCGGTGCCCGAAAGTGTATAACCTTTATATTGTAATGCCGTAATAGAATCTTTTACATTCTTGTTTTCAAAAATTAGGCTATTCCCAGGTAAATCAATCGAAGCTCCGAGCGGGGAAGCGGTTTGTGGTTCACCTCGTTGGTTCCACATTTCAGTAGTATTCAAAAACTGGCCTTTCCATATTTTTAAAACGCCTCCTTGCATTAAATCATACGCATAATGCAATTTTGAAGGATGTCCAACAGATACAATATGCGTTAATTTTTTATCACCCTGCATCATAAAAGAACGAATCATCTCCGTTTCTTTTTGCGGCTCAACACTAATTAATGGAGCAGGACTTCTATCCGGAATTCCAGAAACATTGTGAAGTGCTATTTGGCGACTGTTTGATTTTTCAACAGACAATGCCAAACCCGGACGTTCCCAATCGATGTATTTCTTTATCCAAATTTGAAAACTATGAGTGCCACCATCCAAATCAATTGAACCCGTTAATCCAGCTCTGCTGATGGTTGTAATTTCTGGATTGATCACGGTTTTACCATCTATGACCAAACTCCCTTCTCCCGTAAAAACCATTGAAAAAGTATATTTGTCTTTTACCGGCACATTGATTTTTCCATCATACATCAAGAAAAAATTATCACGAACTTGTGCAACCCTGCCATCTAGTGAATTTAGTTTACCTTGACTAGTAGGTTTTGTTTTGGCCGCTTCTTCTAAAGATTGGGCCGTTTTTTCGTAATATTTGTAGCTGATGTCAGACAATGTTGCATTAAAAACTTCTTGTGGAGCGTATTTAATGTTTTTAATGGCGATAGGTCCATGATCGCCTTGAATCATTAAAGGTCCATAAGGTTTTTCATTTTCAAAAGCAGCAGAACGAGTTGGGCCACTTACAAAGATATTTTCGTGGATTACCACTCCATTTAATTTAACGAAGTTGAATTTTGCGGGAGTAGTTTTCTTGCCGTTTTTATCAAATTTTGGTGCTTCAAAAGAAACCTCCAAATGTTGCCATAACCCTGGGGCTTTAGCTGCGTTCTGCATAGGCGAACTTCCTTCAAAACCTTTTCCATCAGTTGCGGCTCTTTCATAAATACCGCCCATATCTGAGTAACGTGGACTTTTTACACCCCAACTATCGTTCAATTGAACCTCATATCTTGATTGGAAATAAATACCTGAATTGGTTTTTCGGGGAAGCATTACATCACATTCAAAATACATATCGCCGTGTTCCATTTTGGTAACCAAATGATGCCCGGGTTGAAACTGAATACTACGGTTATAATCGTTGTAAACAATTCCAGAACCTTTAGCAGTGGTTAAAAATGTATCCTGATAAGCAGATTGAACAGCACCAACAAGTTTCCAATTGGATGAAGGCGATTGAAAGGCATCAAAAGAATTTAGCAACAAGGATTGAAGCTTTGGTTTCATAAATTGGGCAGAAACACCAGAAAAAAAGAAGACAAAAAGAAAAAATGGCAAAGCAATCTTACACCGCATAATGTATGGGTTTTATTTATATGAAAATAACAAATAAGTTGGAGATGCTAAATAAATGTTAAAAATTGAAACCTTTTATTTAATTCTTAATTTTTTTCAGGGCGATGGATGATTACTTTAAACAATTCGGCTTCGGCATCATTTATAAAATCAATTGCAGGATAAAGTTGTAGAGCTCTTAAAATACCACTTCCTGCACCTCTATATTCCATTATATCTGGAGCAAATGAAGCTATAATTGTATTTCTGGTTCTGCGAACCCCTCTTTTAACTTGATCTGCAGTTAAACTATTCGGCAACTTCCCAGGACTAATAATCTCAACTCTATTATCAAAAACAAAAATTTTAATAGAGTCATTAATAAAATAATCCCGATGAATTAAGGCATTTACAAGGATCTCAGTTAAAACCAATTCAGGGATTTCCAATTTCCCAATGCTGTTAAAAGATTGATTGTTTTGAAGATTATCCAATTTTGAAACAATAAAATCAAATCCTTTATTAAACAATTCATCAATGGTTCCAAAAATATTTTTACTGCTTCTGTATTCTGTACCTGTTATTGTATTTCCTTTAAACCAAATTGCAGTTATAAAAAAGGATGGAATTATCTTTTCATTTTTTTTACCAAAAAGAATCGCAGCTGCAAGGGATAATTTATGATTATGACCCAACCTTAAGTTTTCAAGATATTGCTCAAGCTTTGTATGATCATATTCATCATGATATTTTTCTTCGTAAAAATTTTTAAATTTTTCAATACTAATATCATCTAAAGTGCTGTGATTTACCAACCGTTCTTCTGCATACAAATAACCATTTTCCTGAAGCAATCGGGATATTTCCTCATTACTTGTTACTTTTCGTTTGTTTGCACCGTTCTTTAAAAAAATAATTCCCTCTTTATCTTTATATGGTTTGTCTATTCCCTCAGGAACGGAAACTACCATAATTTTTTTTTCATCTACTAAGATTGTTTCAGATTCAATAAAAATTGCAGGTTTCACATGTTCATTTGCAGCATTTACAATCAAATCTGTTAATCTTCTTAGATCATTATCCTCAAGACCAATGATGTTCCAAGTTTTATCGTCAACACCAATTAATATTTTGCCACCCTTTGAATTGGCAAAAGCCACCAATTCTCTGGCAAAACTTTGCTCATTATCTACATTCAACTTAAACTGAACGGTAGAAGTTTCTCCTAAAGCGATGAGCAATTTTATTTTTTGGCTATCCATTTAAATGTAAATTTAACTTATTCAGAATTATTCGATAGATATCAGAATAGTTTTTTTACACTTTTTAAAACTAGGGATTAAAATTTTCTAATCCCTAGTTAGCTCATCAAATTAAACTTTAAATAAAATTCAGAGGCTGGTATTTTCCTTTAAGGATTTTTGCTTGATCAGCACCCAACCAATTGTTTAAAACTGTGGCATAAACGGATTTAAAATCTACTGTATGTTGTAAATCTCCATCTACAAGTTTGCTTAAATCGGGCAATTCGTTTAAAATTCCTTTTTGTTTGAGATTGCCACTGATGAAAAACATGTTGTTTGCTGTTCCGTGGTCTGTTCCACCACTTGCATTTTGTGCTACCCTTCTTCCAAATTCCGAAAACGAAAAGATAAGCACATCTTCCATTCTATGGTTTTGAGATAAGTCTTCTGTAAAAGATTTTAAAGCACCGTTGAGTTCTTCAAACAACCTCTTTTGACGGTTTTCTTGTTGCACGTGGGTATCAAAACTGCCTAAAGACACATAATAAACCTTGGTATTGATTTCACTAAAAATCAAGCTAGCAATGGTTTTCATGCTCTGACCCAATTGCGTAGCAGGGTATTGTTGGTTGGTAGGATGTAATCTGCTTTGCTTGAAAATATAATCTGCAGAAGAAATGGTTTCAGCCATTGTTTTGTAGAGATAATCTACAGGAGCTTCCGCATGATGCTCGTGGTTATTAGAAAGTTCTCTAAAAAACTTTTCTTGACTGCTACCAAATAAATTTTTAGGATTTTTGAAAGCCAATCCGTTCATTTGTTCTCCTTTTAACGCCAAACTCAGGGTGTCGTCCAATTCTAATGCCTGTGTAGGTTTATCGCAACCATGGCACATCGCATCTAAGTAACGACCAACCCAACCCGACTGAACAATTTCGTTGCTTTCACTGGCACTTTGCCAAATATCCATACTCCTAAAATGTGAGCGGTCTGGATTAGGATAACCTACATTGTTTAAAATTGCAAGATTCCCGTTATCGTGTAAAGTTCTAAAATGGGTAAGAGATGGATGCAACCCTACTTCGTCGTTTAGTGGTAAAGCTTCTTCCTTTTTAATGCTCAAACCCGGACGTTCTTTGTAATAAATATCGTTCCTAAAAGGGATTACAGTATTTAAACCGTCATTACCCCCAGAAAATTGAATTACTACAACCACTTTATTTCCTGGCGGAAGCATTTGGGGTTTTTCAAAAGCCTTTAAAAAATTGGGCACCAAAATGGTGCTGGTGGCTAAACTGCCTATTTGGATAAAATTTCTTCTTTTGATTAACATACAATAATAGTTTATTGATTAATTACATCATTTGGTATTCGGGTGTGCTCATTAACTGAATAATGCCCGTTTGTATAAAGCTTTCTCTTGAAGTATTGTCTGCAAAAGCCATAACTTTAGAAATATCTGTATTGCTCGACAATAAAACTTCTTTAATCATTGATGCAGGCAGATCTGGTCTGGAGGTTTTTTCAAATCTAGCAAATATGGATTTCCAATCGATGGTAACATTTACTTTACCACCTCCATTGCGTTTTTTTATGTTTTCCATTTGCCCCATCATAACGTCGTCATCTTGTTTTGCTGCAATCGTGTCATCATTATTGTCGTGCAACATTCTAGGAATTCTTAAGCGATACATCAAAGTAGAACTATCTATCCAAGATTTTCCACCAGGCCAACCTGCTACGTTTGGAGGATAAAATAAAACTTGTCCAAGTAAACGCTGGTACAACAATTGAACATCTTGATTTTCAAATTGCATGGGCAAAAATCTTCTGATGCCTACAATCAACTCTACAGGAGATTTTATTTTTACACCGATATTTTTCTTCTCATAAAACCAAGAAGAAGTAAAAATATCTTCCATCAATGTATTTATTTTGTAACCCGATTGGTAAAAAGAATCAGCAAATCGGTTTACTTCAGCTGAAGTAACATCTTCATTAACAAAGTTTTGCAATATTTTTTTGGTGATGAAAAATGCAGTTTCTTTTCTCTCCAAAATCATATTGATTACATCATCTCCGGAATAATTCCCAGATTTTCCAAAAATGGTTTTAATTCCTGTATCGTGAAAAATTCTTCTGAAAACAAACTCACCATCAGGTTGGAAGCCCCAACCAGTAAATGCTCTGGCAGCTTCTTTTACATCTTGTTCAGTATAATTTCCTCTTCCCAATGTAAACAATTCCATTACTTCCCGGGCAAAGTTTTCGTTGGGATGAGATTTTCTATTTTGTTGGTTGTTTAAGAAAGCCAACATTGAAGCAGATTTTGATACTCCACGAAGCAGGGTTTCAAAATCTGATAAACCATCACGTCTAATAATTTCAAGCAATTGTTGCTGGTGGATGATATTTATTTCACGTGATGCAAAATGACCATGCCAGAAAAAAGCCATTTTTTCGCGGAGTTGTGCTTGGGAATTTGTCATTTCATCAAGCCAAAGTAAGTTTAGCTTTTTGATGGCATCGCGACTTTCTTTTAAAATCATCAATTTTTGTTCTTTACCCATTGTGGCATAAGAACGAAAATCTTTTTTTACGCCATTAATTAAAGGAAAATCACTTTGAGATAAACTTAATGAAGTAGGTTCAAGAGCAGAAGCAGCGTAAATTTTTTTAAACATTTGTTTTGTAGATGCTGATTCTAAATTTTTCAATTCATCGGCCTTTGGGCCAAAACCACTTCTCCACAACAAGTGGTGATTTTGTAGATCATTTGAAGCAATCATTGATTTGTTTTTATTTCAGACTAAATATGAATGATTTTGTTTAAATCTAATTCATTCTAAATTTAAGGGAATCTAGTATATAAAACTTCAATCAACCTTAAATCTATTGCACCTCATATTCCTTCATTGTGTTATTATCATTTACCTTTGCAAAAATTAGTTAAATGTTACAGATAAACTTTTTACGCCAAAATAGAGATTTGGTTGTAGAGAAACTTAGGGTTAAGCATTTTGGAAATCCTGAAATTGTGGATACCATTTTGCTATTGGATGAAAAAAGAAGAAAAATATTAACCGATAAAGAAGAATTATTAGCGAAGCGCAATGCATCATCGAAAGCCATTGGACAATTGATGGCAAAAGGTTTGAAAGAAGAAGCTGAAGCACAAAAGCAAGAAGTTGCAGAACAAAAAGTTCAAATAGATGAGCTAGAACTTTTATTAACGGCAGCAGAAAATGAGCAACAAGATTTATTGATTAAGTTACCCAATTTGCCTACTGATATTGTTCCAAGAGGAAAAACGCCTGAAGAAAATGTGGTAGAACGTTCTGGAGGAACAATGCCTGAATTGCATGCGAATGCAGTTCCACATTGGGATTTGATTAAACAATACCATTTGGTTGATTTTGAAACTGGTGTAAAATTAACGGGAAGTGGATTTCCATTGTATAAAGGCAAGGGTGCAAAATTGCAAAGAGCGTTGATTCAATATTTTTTAGATTACAATACCGCTGCGGGTTATACAGAATATTTACCGCCTTTTATGGTGAATGAAGCATCAGCTTGGGGAACTGGACAATTGCCTGATAAAGAAGGGCAAATGTATTTTATGCCGGCAGACAATTATTATTTGATTCCAACTGCGGAGGTTCCTGTTACCAATATTTATAGAGATGAAATTGTAAAAGAGAGTGATTTACCAATTAAAATGACAGCTTATACGCCTTGCTTTAGAAGAGAAGCTGGAAGTTTTGGTAAAGATGTTCGCGGGTTAAATCGTGTGCACCAGTTTGATAAAATTGAAATTGTGCAATTGGTTCATCCAGAAAAAAGCTATGAAACGCTTGATGCAATGGTGGAACATGTTGAAAGATTGGTTCAAAGTTTGGGTTTGCCTTATAGAATTTTGAGGTTGTGTGGAGGTGATATGAGTTTTTCATCGGCTTTAACATACGATTTTGAAGTGTATAGTAAGGCACAGGAAAGGTGGTTAGAAGTAAGTTCTGTAAGTAATTTTGAAACCTTTCAATCGAACCGAATGAAAATCAGGTTTAAAGATGCGAATGGTAAAATGCAATTGGTACATACATTAAATGGAAGTTCATTGGCATTGCCAAGAATTTTGGCAAGTATATTGGAAAACTATCAAAAAGAAGATCATATTGAAATTCCGGAAGTTTTGTGGGAATATTTTAAAGAAAAGGAGATACGTTGATGCAATTTGGTGATGATTTACAGGCACGTTGGTGGAAATTGGAAGAGCAGTTGATGGCAAGATTTGGGAAAAAGCCAGATGTGGAAACAATTTTGTTTTTAATAGGCGTACAAGAATCGGGGTTCAATCAACTGAAATATACAAAAGAACAAAAGCAAGATTTGATGCACGTTGCAGTTTGTGCGTTGTTGGAAAGCAGTGGTTTTTTTGAATTTGAGAGCAAAGATGATGAAGGTTGGCCGCACTACAAACAATTAAAGCACATGCCTCCAATGGATGCCATACAACAAGAGAACTTTTTAAAAGATCATATTTTGTTGTATTTCATGGATGGAAAGTAGATTTAGGTAATTAGTGGTCCGAAATCTTTAGATGCCACGAATGCACGAATGATATCTAACAACTAACTACTTCTTTTGCCACGAATGCACGAATAAAACTTTATTAGCCACGAATGCACGAGTGGTATCTAACAATTAACTACTAACTACTTCTTTTGCCACTAATACACGAAAGATACTTGTTAATAATTAGAGTTTAAATAGTTTAACACAAATTGTGCATTAAGAAAATAGAAAGGCGTTTTTTCAATTGCCCCCAACTTCAGCTGGGGATTATTGGGTATCATTGAAATGACTTAAGCTACAACATTTGCTTTTTACTTCTAATGCTTAATCTAAATCCAAGAAGCTTTTAAGCATTTTATAAACGATTATATAACTCCCTCACTTACTCTAATCAAAAGTGCATGTCACATGCTTTTTAGATAACCACTAAACCTAATTAATCAATATTGAAATAATATTATCTAATTGGCGTTAATAGTTTTAGATAGGAACAGTTGAAGTTGAAATTGATTGTTTTAGAGCTTTGAAAATTTAAATTGTGTTATTAGATGTTATTCAATTCATTTGAATTTTTGATATTTCTGCCCTTTGTTTTTTTATGTTATTGGTATTTATTCTCAAAAAATAAATTAACCCAAAATTTATTTTTACTTTTTGCAAGTTATATTTTCTATGCATTTTGGGATATTCGCTTTCTTATTTTATTGATATTTTCTGGGGTTTTGGATTTCTATTTGGGTAAAATCATTGATAAGCATGAAGATGAAGGTAAGCGGAAATGGTTTTTACGAATAAGTGTTTTTACAAAGGTTTTAATTCTAGGATACTTTAAATACACAAATTTTTTTATAAATACTTTTAATGATTTAGCCAATCATTTTGGTTATAAAACATCTAGTATAGATGTCAATATTATTATACCAATTGGAATATCCTTTTATACTTTTCATGGCATTTCTTACTTGGTTGACATTTACTACAAAAGAATCAAGCCCAATAATGATATTGTTGAGTACAATTTATTTGTAGCTTATTTTCCTTTGTTGGTTGCTGGACCAATTGAGAGGGCAACACATCTCCTTCCCCAACTTGGTAAAAAAAGAAACTTTAATTACAACCAAAGCATTTCAGGATTAAGGTTGATTCTTTGGGGTATGTTTAAAAAAGTTGTAGTAGCTGATTCATTATCTAATATTGTTTATCAAGTATTTTTAAATTATTCTCATTTAAATGCAATATCACTTATTACAGGAGTAGTTAGTTTATCTTTTTTAATATATGGGGATTTTAGTGGTTATTCTGATATTGCACGTGGGGTATCCAGGTTATTTGGGATAGAATTAATTAAAAACTTTAATTTTCCTTATTTCTCTAAAAGTATTGGTGAATATTGGAGTAGATGGCATATTAGTTTTTCTTCATGGCTCAATGATTATGTATTTACGCCATTAGCAATTCAGTATCGAAATTGGGGCAAAATTGGTGTTTACCTTGCGGTTTTTTTAACTTTTTTGATTTCAGGTTTTTGGCATGGAGCGGCTTGGCACTATGTAGCCCAGGGTGTTCTGTTTAGCATTTTTTATATTCCAGTAGTATTTTCTACAAAAAAAGTAAAGTTTGTTCAAAAGTTAGGTTCAACTACATTTTCTATTGTAGATGTTTTAAAAATGTTTAGAACTTATGTATTGGTGTGTATAGGGTATATTTATTTTAGAGCAGATAGTTTAGGACAAGCATCGGGTTACATTGTAAAATTATTTTCGAGTATTATAAAAAAGCCAGCAGACCTGTTTAGTTTACCCGTGGGTTGGGAATGTATCATTTATATAGCACCAGTTGTTATTGCTGAACTCATATTCTTGAAGTATGGCAGTATGCAAAAAGTACCTAAGTTTTTAAAATATTTTGCCTATTTGATTCTAGGAATCATGATCTTTTTTTGCATAGATAAAAAAACGAGTTTCGTCTATTTTCAATTCTAACTTCTTATGAACAATTTAATTAAGAAAACTACCCTTTACCTTATTTTAATTTGCAGTTTTGGATTTTTAATAACGTTCTTTTATCTAAAATTTAGACCTTTAAAATTATTTTCAATAGAAATTGAAAATAAATTCATGATCCAAAAAATAAAACAATCCAATCTCTTATTAAGTAAGCGTACAAATATTATAATTGGTGATTCAAAATCAATGATAGGCTTAAACCCACTAGTATTACAGCATAATTTTTTTAATTTCTCCCTTCCTGCTGCAACACCAATTGAGGGTTATCTATTATTCAAAAATATATTGAAAAAAAATAAAGTAGATACAGTAATTCTATCTTTTAGCATTGACCATTTAATGGCTGATTATATTTTAAAACAAGCCATTTACAATCATTTATTTGATAAAAATGATTTGAGGGGTTTAGAGCAATTGGAAAAAAATACAAATTGTTATCTAGATAAAAATAATCAATATCTAAATCTAAATGAAAGAGAATTAATTCATGAACACAACGTATTACCTTTTAGAAGTTATATTCTTGCCAGTTTTAATGATGATCTAGAATCTTTTAGCTCTCCTTTTAATAATTTGGATTTAAATTTTGGTTTTCATCCGCTTAATACGGAAGATTCTTCTGATGAAGTGAGTAAAGAATACCCTTTGTATACTGATAAAAAGCCAATTGTTTTAAATCAAGTAATAATTTCATACTTAGATTCTATTTCTTCTATTTGTGTTAAGCATAACATCAAGCCTATTTTCATTATTTTCCCCACCAACTATGCCAGTAAAAAGCATATGCTTAAATCATTTTATCCTCAAAAATTTTCAGCGTTTAAAAAATGGTTCAGCGAAAGATATCCGGAGTTTGTGATATACAATAAACATGAATTCTTGCCTAACGATTTTTATTTCGATCCCAATCATTTTAATATAAGAGGAGCTAATTTTTTTACCTCTGATTTTAAAAATAATTTTCTCGAAAATAGTTTAATTGTTAAATAAATCAAAACTTTGTAAAATGGTTGATTCATCCTATTAATTTTAATATTTCATGATATCAATAATAAAAAAATCTATTATTTATTTTGTAATTGTTGCATTTGTAGCTTTTACAATAATCTTTGTTTACTCCAAAATTAGTCCATTGGGCTTTTTTTCAACAGTTGATGAAAATAAAATTATGGAGTTTAAAGTAAATAGGTCTAATCAAGATTTAAGACCCTATTCTAACTTGATTTTGGGTGATTCAAGGTCGATGGTAGGATTAAACCCTCTTTTATTAAAGCACAATTTTATAAACTTTTCATTAAGTGGCGGCACTCCAATAGAAGCTTATTTGATGCTTAAGAATATATTGAAAAGAAACAAAATTGATACTGTTATGATCTCATTTGGAGTTTTTCACTTTATTAGAGATGATATAGCCAACATAGCGATTTACAATCATCTAATGAATGATGAAGATTTGAAAAACATCGAATTTTTAGAGAAAAAGTATAATATTTCTGTTAAAGGAGAAAAACTAAATAAACTAATTTACGATGAAAGAAAGTTGATTGCTAGCCATAATATTCTTGCTTTTCGAAGTTATTTTTTAAGCAGCATTGGTGCAAATTTATACAACAATAATCCTCAAATCAGTACTGTAAAATCAAACTTGGGGTTCCAATTATTCAATAACAAAGATTCTTCTGTTGATGTAACTAAAGACTTTGAATTTTACTTAAGCAAGCAACCTACAAAGCTGAATCTAATATTATTTTCTTATCTAGATTCTATACATTCTATTTGTTTGGAGAAACATATTAAGCCAATATATATAATTTTTCCTTTTAACCAAGCCAGTCAAAAAATCTTATACAATACTTACTATCCTAGTAGGCTATCTAAATTTAAAATCGATTTACATAAAAGATTTCCACTATTTCAGATTTATGATAAATATGAATTTTTACCCAATACATATTTTGGAGATCCCCAGCATTTGAATAAAAAAGGAAGTGATTTTTTTACTACAGATTTTAAAAATAATTTTCTTGAAAATGATTTAAATGTAAAATAATTCTATCATTCATTCAATTCTTGATAGTTATTTCATTTATTATACTTATGAATCTTCAATTAATTTGAATGTTTAAATCAATTATAAAAAAGCTTTTGAAATATTGAATATGAAAATTGCAGTTTTAGGAAATTATGCAACTCAATTTCTAGTAAAGTCTTTAAAAAATGCAGTTAAAACCTACAGCTTTAAAGTTGATTGGTACGAAGCTGATTTTAATGCTGTTGACTCAGAAATATTAAATAGAACTTCTAATTTATTTGCTCACAAGCCAGATTGTATAGTTTGGCACGAATCTAATTTAGGCTTAAGGGATTTTTTTTACGAACACACGCAAGAAGAACAACAGCGATTTGCTGATATGCTTATAGAGCGTTTGAAAAACCATCTATCCATAATTAAAGAACAGTTGCCCAATTGTAAAATACTTTTTCCTTTGCCCTTAATGTCTAATGATAATGTTTTTGGAAATTATTTCTCCAAAGCAAAGCATTCTTGGGGCTATCAATCTCAAAAATATATTTGGCAACTGGTTGAACTTAGTAACCAAAATGCTTCACTCTATTTGGTTGATGGTCAAATGGTTGGCAAAGAAACAACGGATTGGTCGCAAGTTGTTAATGCAGAATTGCATTTTACTATTGATTATTTAAATTGGTTGTCGAAAAATATAGCAAAAACAATTGCATCATTTTCTGGACAATTTAAAAAATGCTTGATATTAGACCTAGACAATACATTATGGGGTGGAATTATTGGGGATGATGGATTAGAGGGGATACATCTTGGTGCATTAGGAAATGGTAAAGCATTTACTCGATTACAAAAGTGGGTTAAGCAACTCAAAAATAGAGGAATTATTTTAGCAATTTGTTCAAAAAACAACGAAGAAACGGCAAAGCTTCCATTTGTTGAACATCCCGATATGGTTTTAAAACTTGATGATATTGCAGTTTTTATTGCCAATTGGAATAGCAAGGCAGATAATATTCAAAACATCCAACAGGTATTGAACATTGGATACGATTCAATGGTTTTTGTAGACGACAATCCTGC
>Ga0114962_10003535_pt1 | contig 12639 bp, 6 predicted proteins | sample C_130820_MF_Meta_FD_87017 | JGI IMG/M metagenome (GOLD analysis project Ga0114962, IMG submission 87017) | Freshwater microbial communities from Lake Croche, Canada to study carbon cycling - C_130820_MF_MetaG | ecosystem: Environmental > Aquatic > Freshwater > Lake | place: Lake Croche, Canada... | reverse complement strand
TGGCTGGAGTATAACGGGCACGGCTATGGGAGCTGATTGGAATTCGACAGATCAAATTCCAAAACGTGCAGTTAATAATGGTACGATTGATCGATTTGGCGCTGTTGATCCAACGGATGGTGGGCGTAGTGACCGCTATAGCGTGACGGGCGAATGGCATCGCCAAGACAGCAACAGTAAAACACAACTTATGGCGTATGGTTTGTTTACCTCACTGGATTTATATTCTAATTTTACCTACTTTCAAGATGATCCAGTCAATGGCGATCAATTTGGTCAGCCTGATAAACGCTACGTGACCGGATTTAAAGCAGCGCACACTCTTTTTCATAAACTCGGGCGATTTGATTCAGAAAGTACGTTTGGCTTGCAATTTAGAAATGACAATATTCAAAATAGCTTAACGCATACCAAAGCGCAGCAAATTCTCGATTACACGCGTAATGATACGATTTGGCAAAGTAGTTTAAGTCCTTATTTTGATAATAAAACGACATGGACAAATTGGTTTAAAACCAATTTAGGACTGCGTCTTGATGGCTATCGATTTAACGTGAGTAAAAGCAACCAAAATGCCAATAATGGCACCGTTTTCGATGGTATGGTCAGTCCTAAACTAGGCATGGTATTTGGTCCTTGGGCAGAAACGGAATTTTATTTAAATGGTGGACTGGGTTTTCATAGTAACGATGCACGAGGCGTGAATACTAAAGTCGATCCGTCAACGGGCAAAGCAACGGACGCGGATGGTAATCCGATTGAAAAAGCCGTCCCACTCTCACGGACTTACGGTGCAGAAATTGGAGCCCGGAGTAATTGGATTGAGGGATTAAATAGCACACTCGCTATTTGGTGGCTCGACATTGATTCGGAGTTAGTGTTTGTGGGTGACGCAGGAACCACCTCAGCCAGTCATCCAAGCCGTCGCTATGGTATTGAATTGGCTAACTTTTATTCACCAAACCATTGGCTGACGTTGGATGCAGATTTGAGCTTCTCTAAAGCACGTTTTCAAGGCAATCCCTCAGAAGGAAGTTATATTCCCGGTGCGGTGGAAACGGTTATTGCGTCAGGTGCTACGGTGCATGATGTGTATGGTGGCTTTTATGGTGGTCCTAGACTGCGTTATTTTGGGCCACGTGCCTTAATCTCAGATAATAGCGTACGCTCTCAAGAAACCGTGATGCTATCGGGTACAGTCGGTTATGAATTTAACAAGCATATTAAAATTCAAGGCGAAGTATTCAATATGCTTAATCGAAAAGATAGCGGTATTGATTACTTTTATAGCTCCTGTTTAAAAACGGATCCTTGTTATAATTCAGGCAATGGTGCGGGTATTGACGATATCCACTTCCATCCTGTTGAGCCGATTAGTTTTAGAATGTCGTTGATGACCAACTTTTAAACTGTTTAATTGATGAGTGCAAAAAGATGCGTGTTTATACTACAGCTAAAGATACAAATTACCGATTAACAAAAACAGCTACACTGGAATTTTTTGATTTTGGACAGCCTTTGGAATCGCAAGTTTGCGTGTTTGTTGACCCGTCTAAAACGTTTCAAACGATTATAGGTATTGGCGGTGCAATAACAGATGCTGCAGCAGAAACATTTTCAAAATTGCCCGAATGCAAGCAACAAGAATTACTTCGTGCGTATTACGATGCAGAGCAGGGTATTGGTTATACGATGGCTCGGACCTCTATTCACAGCTGTGATTTTTCGAGTCAAAGTTACACTTATGTGCAAGAAAATGATGCTACGCTGGATAGTTTTACTATTGCGCACGATTTAACGTATCGTATTCCTTTGATTAAAAAAGCGATGCAAACGGCGGGCGGTCAACTTACATTACTGGCAAGTCCTTGGAGTCCGCCTGCTTGGATGAAAACGAATGCGAGTATGCTCAAAGGTGGAACATTGTTGCCCGAATATCAACAAAGCTGGGCGAACTATTTCGTTAAATTTATCCACGCTTATGAAAAAGAAGGTGTTCCCATATGGGGGTTGACTGTTCAGAATGAGCCGATGGCAAGTCAAACGTGGGAATCTTGCTTGTTTACGGGTGAAGAAGAAAGCGAGTTTATTAAAAACTATCTTGGTCCTACGCTTCATCAAAATGGCTTTCATGATAAAAAATTGATTGCCTGGGATCATAATCGTGACTTAATTTATCAAAGAGCATGTGCTGTTTTGAATGATGTCGATGCTGCCAAATATGTGTGGGGAATTGGCTATCATTGGTATGAAACATGGACTGGCAGTGGAATGCTTTTTGATAATTTAAAAAAGGTAAAAGAAGCTTTTCCAGCTACTAATCTTATTTTTACAGAAGGGTGTATTGAAAAATTTGATTTCAATCGAATTCATGATTGGGATTTAGGTGAAATTTACGGTCATTCAATGGTCAATGATTTCAATGCAGGTGCAGCAGCTTGGCTTGATTGGAATGTGCTTTTAGATGAAACGGGTGGGCCCAATCATGTGGGCAATTTCTGTTTTGCGCCTATTATTGCTGATACGCAACGTGGCGAATTGCATTATACGATTAGCTATTATTATTTAGGACATTTTTCAAAATTTGTAAAACCGAATGCGAAACGTATTATCAGCTCATCTAATCGTGATAGTTTGCAAACAACAGCATTCATTAATCCACATGGCTCAACAGTGGTGATTATATTGAATACAAGAGAAATTGAAATGGATTATCACTTATGGATTGATGGAAAAGCGGCAGCCGTCAAAAGCTTGCCGCATTCCATTACAACATTGGTTATGGATACCAACGATATCTAAAAATATCGCTGGTATAAATTCACAAACCCTACATCTTTAAAGCTCAACACGCACACCCAATTCAAGAACCTTTTCAACAGGTACTTTAAAGAAGTTAATAGAGCTGCTCGCGTTGTGGAATAAAAATAAAAATAATCCGCGACGCCATACAGGCATTTTACTGCGATTTTTGAAGCTAATGTGTTCACTTCCCATGAAGAACGATACATCATCACCTGTTAAATCTAATCCTTCCTTCGCAGCTAAGCTCAAAGAATGTCTTACGTCTGGACTTTCTTTAAAACCAAAATAGAGTTTCATGCGATAGAACTGACCCTGACTGCCAAAACGTTTAATTTTAATGTGTTGGTTATCTCGACTTACATAAGGTTCTTCGATAGTTACAATCGTTAACACAACAATGCGTTCGTGCACAACGTGGTTGTGTTCTAAATTATTGATTAAAACCTGTGGAATCCCATGCAAACTGCGGGCTAGATAGACAGCGGTGCCTTTAACGGTGGCCAATTCACGAACTGCAATTTTTTCTTCCAAATCTTCAAAAAGTACTTTCTTTTCATCGATAGCTTGTGCAAGAAATGCGCGCCCTTTTATCCATGTTGTCATCAGTAAAAATAAGCAACCACCTACAACTAAAGGCAACCAACCACCAGATAGAATTTTTAAACTATTAGAAGACAGGAATACCGAATCTACCAGCATAAAAAGTGTTAAGAATGAAAAACTAATAATGCGATTCCAATGCCATAAGGCATGAAGCACAATAAATGACAGAATTGTGTCAATCATCATGGTGCCGGTCACGGCAATACCGTAAGCTGAGGCTAAATTTGATGAAGATTCAAATCCGATCACCAACACAAATACTGAGAACATCAACATCCAATTTACAGCGGGTATATAAATTTGTCCAATTTCACTGTCTGAAGTATGTTGAATATTCATACGTGGACAGTAACCCAATTGAATAGCCTGTTTTGTAATTGAAAAAGCGCCTGAAATTACCGCTTGCGATGCGATAACGGTAGCAAAGGTCGACAATACAAGCATGGGGTAGAGCATCCATGGTGGTGCTAACAAATAAAAAGGATTTTCAATTGCTTCGGGATGTTGAAGCAGTAATGCCCCTTGTCCAAAATAATTACAAAGCAATGCGGGGAAAACAAAACCAAACCACGCATACCGAATGGGTTTAAGTCCAAAATGCCCCATATCCGCATAAAGCGCTTCTGCTCCGGTCATAACAAGAACAACGGATCCCATAATCAAAAAACCCTTTACGCCCAATTCACTAAGTAAATGGATGCCGTAATACGGATTGATTGCCATGAGTACGTGAGGTTGTTCAATAATTTGAATTATACCCAATGTCGCTAATGTTAAAAACCAGACAACCATAACAGGTGCAAATATTTTACCTACTTTACCTGTACCACGCGCTTGAATGAAAAAGAGCAGGGCGAGCACACTTAATGTAATGGGAATAATGTAATGCTCAAGTTGAGGCGCGACAACTTCTAATCCTTCCACCGCACTTAAAACTGAAATAGCCGGCGTGATGACACTATCACCATAAAACAAGGTAGCTCCCAAAATACCCATCATAATGATGATATTGCGTTTTTTTGGATTATCTTTTGCTGTCATTGAGGCAAGTGCAGTTAGAGCCATGACACCGCCTTCACCTCGATTGTTTGCTCTCATGATAATGACAGCATATTTGAGTGCAACCAACATCATAAGTGACCAAAATATTAAAGATAAATCACCAAATATTTGACTTTCATCTAAAACAAGATGCTCACGAAAAATCTCTTTGACTGAATACAGTGGACTTGTACCAATATCACCAAATACCACGCCAATCGCTGCAGCGGTTAATCCAGCAAACTGTTTGGGACTTAGTTTTTTATTTTCTAAGGACATAGATACCTAACTAATTAAAATTAATAAAATTTTTGCTATACAAAACTGAATAATACTTTTTAAATAAGGGGTAGAGACTTAATTAACTTTTTATATTTATTTCGTGCGCATGCATTTTGTTCCAAAATTCGAGATCCTTTTTGGTGAGTCGGTCTTGTTTCACTGCAGTTTCTATGAATTTTTCATTGTTTGTCATAATACTTAGCATTTTAATTTGCGAAAGTAATAAACGATAATGTTTAATTGCGGTTTCGGGGTGCTGTGCAATCTTGTGCAGCGGGAGCTTTGATACATCATCCTGTAACTCACGGTCTTTACTTGCCCGATCAATTAAGCGTGCCACTTCATCTTCATTGAGATGTAAACGCTGTGCTTCTTTAGCAATAAAGGCTGTTTCTTGTTCATCAATAATACCATCACTTAATATTTCATAGAGCGAATTTTTAAGTGTTTCACGTTCAATACGCAATTGATCGGTAAATGCTGATGATAATAACGCCGCAGGAATAGCAAAAATTCCAATTCCCAATAGCGACATTAAGATAGTCATGACACGCCCTAATGGCGTAATAGGATAAATATCCCCATATCCAACAGAAGCCAGTGTGATAACTGCCCAGTAAATGGATTGAGGAATATTTTCAAATTTATCTGGCTGCGCTTCGTGTTCAAATAAATAACCTAAGCTTGCCGTCATAATTACCAGCAATAACATAATGAAGGCTGCTGTACACATCACGGGGAATTCACGTGCAATAACTTTAGTTAAAGTCGATGTAGCGCCAGTGTAGCGCGTTAATTTTAATAGGCGCATTAAGCGAAAAACACGCAAAAATCGTAGGTCAAGTAAATGATGTAAAAAAACTTCTAAAAAGAAGGGGAGAATAGCGAAAAAATCTATAATAGATGAGGTTGTCTGCGCTTGTTTAAATCTACCTGTAATCGGATGACTAAATTGAGGGTTTTCAACGCAGCAGTACAGACGCAAACAATATTCGATGGTAAAAATACTGACTGCAAAGGCATCTATGATAATGAATTGAATATTGAGGATGTAGCGAATTTGTGAAACAGATTCTAAAATGACGCACAGTACAGAAATAATGACCCACACAACAATAAAGCTGTCGAAAATCCCTTGTAAACTTCCCCCAAATTCGCTTGGAAATATGATCGCATGTATTTTTTGACGAAAAGTACGTCCTTGATTTAGAGAGACAAATTCTTTGTAGGAAGGAATCAATACGCGAAATAACTTTAAAATTCGCAGCAGCCTCAAAAATCGTAAAATTCTTAAATCAATGGGGAGAAACGCTTGTATATAAAAAGGGGCTACAGCAAAAAAATCAACGATAGCAAATGGACTTTTAATGTAATTTACGTAAGCGTTATGTTTTTCATTTTCTGTGAACTCACTATCTTCGGGAGATAAATATAAGCGTAATAAATACTCGAATGTAAAAACAACAACCGAAAAAATGTCAAATAAATGAAATAGGTGCTGATTTGGATCATATATTTTGTGAACATGCTCAAAAAGAAGCACAATTAAATTGAGTACAATGAGCGCTCCAATCCAATTCTCTACATCTTTTTGATAATTTCCCTCAATTTCAGTATCAAACAGCCAGCTATGGAGCCATTGTCGAGTTGGCAAATTTGTAGAAATCTTCGCGCGATAATCACGTCCATGGATTTTGTCGCGTAAATTATCTAAATTATCCATAAATTCTCTTTAGTTAATTTAAAAGACGATAATTATCATTTTTTGTTGATGGAAGTTCATGCACGATATTCTTTATTTTCATTATATTTAACAAGTCGTTATATTTTTTATCAAACAGGTTTCTCTAAGATTTTTTGAATTAAATCCTTTAAAATACTAAAATCCCGCAGAATTCACCCAAAAATGTGTAGCAATACTTAAAAAATACCCTAAAAGAACGGCGGGCATCCAACGTAGATGAAAACCAAACGTGTATTCTTTGATTTGCCCCAGTAACCCCACTCCAGGTGCTGATCCAATGGCAAGTAAACTTCCTCCTACACCTAACGTCAGTGTTAAAAGTAACCATTGTCCATTGGGAATATCTGGGTGCATAGTTAAAACCGCAAACATTAAAGTGCCATTATCCACAAATGCAGAAGATAAGCCAATCATGATGTTTGCAAGAGTCACATTAATTTCACCAAAGAGAAAATGTGCAACTAAATCTAAATACCCTAAGAAACCTACTGCACCAATAATCATCATAGCGCCATAAAAGAATAACAGTGTATCCCAATCAATATCACGGACACTTTCAAAAATATCGAGCCTTCTAGTTCTTTTTTCGACACCGGTGAAAGTGGCATTCTCGGATTTCATTAAATAGTAACTAAACATCTGCAGTAAACCCAATCCCGCCATCATACCTGCTGCAGGCGGAAGTTCGAGTAATACATTTGACGAAACAGTAATGGCGAGCGTGAGAACAAATAAAAAAATTATGCGCTTACTTCCGCGTCTTAGCCAAATGTCTTGATGTGTCACCGCTGGTTTTTCTTTAGGTACTGAAAAGAACATGATACTTGCAGGTACGACGAAATTAACCAAGCAGGGAAGCATTAATGCAAAAAACTCAGTGAAGTGCAGAATTTTATGTTGCCAAACAAAAAGTGTTGAAATGCCGCCGAGTGGGCTAACTGTGCCACCCGCATTAGCTGCAATCACAACATTAAGGCAAGCAAGTGCAATGAACTTGGGTTTGTCTTTACCAACTGCTACGACAACGGCTCCCATAAGAAGTCCAACGGTTAACCCATTGATTACCATAGAAAGTAAAAAGGCTAATCCACCGGTAATCCAAAATAATTGTCGATAGCTAAACTGTTTATTTAAAAGTAGCACTCTCAGCGCATTAAAAACCCCGCGCTCCGTCATCGTATTTAAATAAGTCATTGAAACTAAAATAAATAATAATAATTCAACATATGCAAGTAAATTACTTTCAAAAGCGAGTGATGCGGTTTTTGCTTCACCATGCAACGCATAATAAATACAAATCGCAAACCATACTAAGGCGGCACTAAGTACCATCGGCTTTGATTTTCTTAGTTCGGTGATATCTTCAGACATTGCTGCAATATAAGCAAAAATGGTTAAAGCAACAGATAAATACCCAACAATATGATGCGTTAAATTAATTTGAGTAGTGACTGCTATCGTTTCTTCTGCAAAACTTAGACAAGGAAAAAATAGACACACGACAAAAAAAAGTAAGTTTAGATTCATTAGGCAGATCTCAAATCTTGGTTTGGGTACAAAATGTCACGAAAAAACATTTATTATGAATAACTATCAAAAAAGGTAATCAGTAATTTTACTATATCCAGAAAGATTAATCCAAGAAAGAAACAGATAAGGTGTGTACATATAAACTCTTCATAATCAATACGATAGATGTTTAACGCTAAATATATTTATTTTTTAGATGTTGCAGGGGGGGGGGCTATCTAATTGATTTTAATGATGTAAGTAATATGCATTTACCTTAGCGATAGATAATGCTTATTATTCATTTAATGATACACAAACCACACAAACGAATGTAAAAATTCTGTAAAAATCCGTTTTCACCAACAAAAAAAGACAAGCACAACCTAAAAACGATTTAAACTTTCCAACATAAAGCCGATACAAGTAAAAATCATTTATTAGGGAAGGTTAATCGTCATGTCAATTTACTCAGTTACACATTCTGTAACGCCTACAGCCCAGGCTAAAAAAGTGGTGGATGAAATAGCTACAACTGAACCATCTACTGTTTCTGAATCTTCTGTCGTGGAAGAAGTGCCCGTTACGACTGAAATACAAACGACAGCACCTAATATCAATACGCAAGTTCCAACCAGTCCAAGTGTAACATCATCATCAAATGATATTACTGGTTCTTTAACGCAGAATGTACTTCAGACGATGCAAAATATGGGGTTTAATACGCAATCGTTGTCTGCGGATGATAGACAGGTATTACTGAGTTTTGTTCAAAGTTTATATAAAGCGTTAGCGCCTATGGATGCACCATCGCCGTCATCTGTCGGCTCACCAATTGATACAAATTCGACATCGGTCAACGCGGTAAATACCCTTAAAACTGATATGAATACACTCATTTCAGGTGGTGATGGATTCAAATATACCATTGATGTGAGTGATGCAAATTTAGGAGAGTATTTGCCTAACGTGATTGATTCGTTAAAAACAGCATTTGCAAATATTGGTCAATACATACACTCGGATGTGGTTTTTAATGTAAAAGTGATTGGTCAAAATACCTCAAATGACATTCTTGCTGAAGCAGATGCAACAATGACAGAGGCATCTACACAGACACAAAAGGTGATTGATACGTCTTTTGTCTCTGACGTCACCTACAAATCTGAATTACATCCAAATAGCCCTGACGCTAATCTATTTATTAATTTAGGTAGAATAGGGGATATGTCATTCAAAGGTGAGCTATCACCCGATAAATTTGATTTTACTTCCATTATCACGCACGAAATCCTTCACGGTTTAGCGTTTACAGGGGCGATAGGTAATGCTGCGTCCCCATTGAGAACGAAATACGATGAACTTGTGATGATGCAAAATAACAAGCCTTATTTTGTTGGTGTAAATGCACAAAAAGCAAATGCAGGTAATCCAGTACCATTAGTGCCGCAGAGCGCGGGCAATGGATCGGCTTATTATCATGTTGATGTGCAGGGTGATTTAATGGCAGAAACCATCAAAAAAGGGCAGGTTAGTACTATTTCACCGTTAAATATTGCGATGCTGCAAGACCTGGGAATTCCTGTTGTTCCAAATACGGGATTGCCACCAAAAGCACAGATAGCCTATGACAGCCCAAGTAATAGTTTACAAAAACTTATTGGCGCCGTTCAAGAAGCTAACACATTGAACGCGAACTTTGATCGTTTTATGCTCACTTTCACAGACAAAACGTCTTCATCTGCGCCAATTAAATTGCAGGATTTTCTAACACAACTTGCATTGAATACCGTTAATAATAATTCATTGCAAAATACCGTTGGCTCTTACTTATCTATTGCAGCTTAATATCAATGTAAGAGTGAACAAGGATGTTTATTTTGGAGAGGAAGTTTAAATTAATATTTAAACCTTAGATATTTACGCTATTGCCAAAAAGAATATAGGCTTTATTGCAGTGGTTTTTGTTATAATTTGATGTCCTTTATAGAGCACCATTTGAATTGTCATTGAATAATAGTCTCTGGTGTTCTGTTTGGATAAAGTAATACAGGTTAATGCCAGAGCAAACCAATAAAATAACAAGGTAAAAGTGATTTATGAAAAGACTCTCCTTTTTTTTAGTAAGCGTATTATTTGCAGTAAATAGCTTTGCGGACGATCATTATACGACAGCAGTTGATCTTGTAAATGCCGCTGTCAAAGAGGGATCCTCAGGCAATGCATCAAATTTGGTGCGATTTGCAACCAGAGCACTTGAAAAAACGAAAGCTGATGCAGTAACTGCTCCAAGCGATATCAAGTTGCTTTTAAATAATGCAGCAGCAGAACTGCAAAAAGCAATTGAACATGGAAGTTTAGGGCACCCCGGTGAGGCTACTAAATATGCGAAAGCAGCAGCGCTCCACATCAAAATCGTCAGCACAAAATAAAATCGCACATAGTTGAAACAATGCCACTGCATTGGTGGCATTTTTAAATTGTATTGCCGGAATATAATTTAGTTATCTATTACAGCGCACTCCAATGCTTGTATACAATTTAACGAAATATTTAGAACAACGCTTTAATTTATCCCCACTAAAATGCGATAAAATTAAATTTGCGGGTCTTTACATAATTTAGGCAAGCTTCGCATACCAGACGCAATATTAGGGAAAACCGGTGCTTTAACTGAAATGGAGCGCTCCATTATGAATCACCATAGTTATGAAACTTTATACGTGTTTTGCAATTGCGATTGCATTAGTTGACGCAATGATCTTAATCCCATGATTTGTCTTCTAGAGTGAAATTACGCGAGAGTTTGTTTCTGTCATTAAAGTAAAAGCACTTTACCACCCCAATTTTAATGAATTTAAAAAGCCTATATTTTACTTCGCATAATGTTTATTATGTTAAATAAAGTGTAAAATGGCATATAAAACGGTTAAAAAAAAGACGAAAAAATCTAACTCATTGATTTGCATTATCCCCCAAAATAAAAAACATAAAATGCTATATATTGGGTTTATTTCATGGATATAATCTATATATTGATAAATTGCCTTCAACCAATAGAAAAATCCCATGACAAAACCAGCAAAAATTACGCCTGTTTCTAATCCGATGGTACAAATTCCTTTTCAATCGACATCTCTTGATATTTGGGATACAAAATACCGTTTAAAAAACAAAGACGGATCCATTATTGATCAAGATATGGATGAAACTTACCAGCGTGTAGCAAAGGCACTCGCCGAGGTTGAATTAAATCCTAATCAAAAAGAAGAGTATTATCATGAGTTTTTATGGGCATTACGCCAAGGTGCGATTCCTGCTGGTAGAATCATGTCAAATGCAGGCGCTTTAGCCCATAAACCTGCTACATCGACTATTAATTGCACCGTTTCAGGGACGATTCATGACAGTATGGATGACATTTTAGCGAAGGTGCATGAAGCCGGTTTAACGCTAAAAGCAGGTTGTGGTATTGGTTACGAATTTTCAACGTTACGCCCCAGAAATGCTTACGTTTCGGGCGCTGGTGCATATACTTCGGGACCGTTGTCGTTTATGGATATTTACGACAAGATGTGCTTTACCGTGTCGTCCGCTGGTGGTCGTCGTGGTGCACAAATGGCCACTTTCGATATTGGTCACCCCGATGTGATTGATTTTATACGAGTCAAACGTGAAGACGGCCGTCTGCGTCAATTTAATTTATCCCTGCTGATTACCTCAGAATTCATGGATGCCGTTAAAAACGATCAATCATGGGCATTCTCATTTCCTGTGACGCAAAAAGAAATTGATCGTGAAAAATTTGACGTAAATAATCCCGAGCAAATTATCTGGCGTGATCTACCTAATAAATTAGATTATGCCAGCAATGAAGCGGGACTGTGTGCTTGTCATGTGACTAAAACAATGCCAGCACGTCGCTTATGGGACATAATCATGAGCTCGACGTATGATTATGCGGAACCCGGTTTCATTTTGATTGATAAAGTCAACGAAATGAATAATAACTGGTTTTGTGAAAGTATTCGTGCAACCAATCCTTGTGGTGAACAACCCCTCCCCGCTTACGGCAGTTGCTTACTTGGCTCCATTAATTTAACCGGTTTTGTTAGTAATCCTTTTACGGACAAAGCGACGTTCGATTGGCCGCGTTACCGTAAAACAATTCAAGTTTTTACCCGTATGCTAGATAACGTTGTGGAAATCAATGGTCTCCCCCTCCCCGAACAACGCGATGAAATTACCAATAAACGTCGTCACGGTATGGGGTATTTGGGATTAGGTTCAACCGTTACAATGCTCGGCATGAAGTATGGGGATCAAGAATCTGTCGACTTCACTGAAAAAGTCACGCAAGTATTAGCTGTAGAGGGCTGGAAAGCCGGGTTACATTTAGCGCAAGAAAAAGGTGCTGCGCCAATTTTACAGAAAATATTTAAAGTAACTGGAGAAATGCTTCATAAACGTCCAGAAATGATCAAAGATGGCTATAAAATAGGTGATGATATTCGTGGTAGCGTTCTTCATGCAAAATACAGTCGTTATATGCAACAATTAGAGCAAGTGGAGCCCGAATTAGTGGCACAATTAGCTGAAATTGGCGCGAGATTCACGCATCACAGCTCAATCGCACCAACGGGTACTATTTCACT
>Ga0114962_10003534_pt1 | contig 12643 bp, 14 predicted proteins | sample C_130820_MF_Meta_FD_87017 | JGI IMG/M metagenome (GOLD analysis project Ga0114962, IMG submission 87017) | Freshwater microbial communities from Lake Croche, Canada to study carbon cycling - C_130820_MF_MetaG | ecosystem: Environmental > Aquatic > Freshwater > Lake | place: Lake Croche, Canada... | reverse complement strand
GGAACAAATTTTTGATGTCCTTTAGCAATAGACAAAGATTGAGCATACTGTATTATAGATTTAGCTTTATCTGTAAAATTTTCAAAATTCATTTTTATACCCTCTAATTATAAATATAAGATGACAATTAAATTTACTTTTTTCAAGACTACTAAAAAAATTAACTTACTTAATAAGTATAAAACACAACTTAGTAATATTCAGTAACAATCTGTTATTTGTGTATCTCTAAGTACCTTATTATTATAGGGTCATAGTAAAGTTTTTTTTGGAGATTAAGTTAACATGATGCAAAGAACAATAAAAAATACTGTAAGCTGTTTTGGAATAGGTGTTCATTCAGGAAAGCCCGCATCAATAACTTTACACCCGGCTCCCGAAAATACAGGTATTCAGTTTGTACGTACCGATATTAAAAATGATTATAATCGAATTGAAGCTAAGTATAATTTGGTATCAAACACTCAACTTGGCACAACATTGAAAAATGAAGCTGGTATTGAAATAGCAACGATTGAGCATTTAATGGCATCATTATGGGGATGTAAAATCGATAATATAATAATTGAAATTGATGGCCGTGAGACGCCAATTATGGATGGTAGTTCTGAACCATTTATGTTCGTATTAGAATGCGCAGGAGTTCAAGAACAATCTCAATCAAGAAAATTCATTGAAGTTCTCAAAGAAGTTTCAGTTGAGGAAAAAGGTTCATTCGCAAAAATCACTCCTTCATCTGAATTTTCCGTTAATATGGAAATAGAATTTGCTAATCCTGCAATCGCTAAGCAAACAATGACTTTCAAAGAAAGTGATAAATCATTCAAAAATGATATTTCGAGAGCAAGAACTTTTGGTTTTGAACATGAAGGTGAAGCATTGAAAAAAATGGGTCTAGCACAAGGTGCTTCCTTAGAAAATGCTGTTGTTATCAGCGGTAATCAAATACTTAATAAAGAAGGTTTACGTTACACAAACGAATTTGTTCGCCATAAAATGCTTGATTTTATTGGCGATTCTTACCTTGCAGGCGGACCGATATTAGGTCATGTTGAAACCTACAAACCTGGTCACTACATTAATAATAAGCTTCTGCATCAACTCTTAAATGATGACTCTGCTTGGCGTTATACTACCATTGCTGCTTAGTATAAAATCAACATAATTTTACTTTCATAAAAATATTTTCATTTTTTTTGCTTGAGGGACTTACATAAATGAATCCGAGTATGTTATAGTACATTTTGTATGAGTTTAGAACTTAACAGAAGTACTAAAATTATACATTTCATTAGGTTTTCTATTGAGCGCGAAAATCTAGTGATAGTTGCGTATTTGTATAATATTAGAGATCGCTGTATGGTGCCAGTTATGTTTCAAATTTCTACCCCAAATCAACTCGAAATGTAATTGGCAAGGTATTGTTTTTAATTTTTAAAATCAACTTGTTATGACAAAAGTAACAATGTGATCATAAAATAAAGAAACAATATAAATCTTTAGTGAGATGATTGATCATAGCTTAAGCTCTCACTATGGATTCAAGCGTTTTGTAATTTAAAAAACTTGAAATTAAATACAGCGATCTCTAGTAGGTTAATTAATTATTTTTGAATTATAACTTAATATGGAGCAGAAATCCTCAAAAGACATAAGATAAAATAACTCAAAAATACATTTCTGGTTTTTTTATAAGATGATGCTACTACGCACGAGGTAGTTGTTATTTTCTTTTGCATTTTTGTATGGCACAGATCTATCTAGGCTAGATTTCGGCTTTTGCTTCTATTCTAGTAAAAATAAATCTTTTTCGTAAAGATTTTTTATTGTTACTCCTTTAAGGGCCGACCTTCTAACCTAAACCGAAATTTCCTAGATTGACTTTACTCAATAATATTTGTACTGCTATAGTTTAATATCTAATATTAACGACATGACAGAAATAATTACATCTTTAGAAGATTTACAGTTAAATATTCACCTTGGAGTAAGTGCTGAAGAACGGAAGAACCAACAGTTAGTAAAGATTTCATTTTACCTACATCAGCCAGTTTTACCAAATGTTACAATTGATGATAATGCCAATGACTATCTTTGCTATAATAAAATAACGCAAATAATTCATGATTATTGTACAAATAAAGAATTTAGAACAATCGAATTTTTATGTTATCAAATTTATCAACTTATCAAAAAATCAGTATCAACAGAAGTCAAGGTAAGAGTAATTTTAGAGAAGTGCAAACCGGATATGAACTTTGCAGTTAGCTCCGCTAAATGTGAATATAGTGATCTTATAAAAATATGATAAAAATTGCTTTAGGATTAGGCTCAAATTTAGGAAATCGTCAAAATAATCTTAATAATGCAATAACTAAATTAAGCAATATCTTAGATAATATTACCATTTCATCAATCTTAAATAATAGAGCAATGCTTCTTCCGGGAAGCCCAAAAGAATGGGATGTAGATTTTTTAAACTGTGTAATAACTGCTAAATGTGATATGGAACCGAAGCAATTATTGCAAGAGATAAAAAAGATCGAGCAAGAAATGGGAAGAGTTACAAAAGAAAAATGGGAACCTAGATTGATCGATATTGATATATTACTGTATAATGACCTATATTTAAAAACAAAAAATTTAACCATACCGCATGCAGGTCTTTTAGAAAGGGATTTTGCTATAGGCTTATTAGCAGAAGTCTGGCCTGAATGGAAGTATCCTATACCGGGAGAATATTACCAAAAAACTGCTCTTGAATTAGCTAAAAGGTTACAAAAATGAAAATTCCTCAGATAGTAGGTATTTTAAATATTACTCCTGATTCTTTTTCTGATGGTGATAATTATAATCACATCGAAGGTGCAATTTCTCATGCAAAATCAATGATCGACGCTGGTGCAAATATCATTGATGTGGGAGCAGTTTCTACAAGACCGAATGCAGACTATATTTCATATTCAGAAGAAATTAAACGCTTAAGCGTAATACTTCCAGAGCTTAAAAAGCTTGTAAACAATACTAAAATAAAAATTAGCTTAGATAGTTATAATTATCAAACGATTGCGAAATACCTACCCTATATAGATATTATTAATGACGTCACAGGGTTGGATGACTCAAATATGCAAGCCGTAGCAATAGAATCTGGTAAAGATATAATCTTTATGCATAGTATGGGTGTACCTGTAGATAATAGTCTGAGATGCCTAGACCAAAATCAAAATGTAATAGAAAACTTACTAAATTGGCGTGATTGTAAGCTAGAAGAGTTTGAATCAAAAGGTATAAAGCCGTCACAACTTATTTTTGATCCTGGTGTTGGTTTTGGTAAAAATGCAACGCAATCTTTTGAAATAATTTTAAGAATCAATGAATTAGTTAGTGATAGAATCAAAATTTTGGTTGGTCATTCTCGCAAATCCTTTTTGTCATTATTTGGAGAAAAAGATCCAAAAAAACGAGATTTAGAAACTCATATAACAACCACATACTTACTTGATAAAGATATTGATTATATTAGAATACATGATGTTTCTGGAAGTATTCGTGCTATAAATTTATATAATAAACTGCGTGGAGCATAAGTAATATATGGTTAGAATGCCGCATTGGCCTGTTCCTTTGGAAAGGCAATCAATCAAGCTTGGCCTGGAAAGAATTTCAGAGTTTTTAAAATATTTAGGCGATCCACAGTCTAATACCCCTCCTATTATTCATATTGCCGGCACAAATGGCAAAGGATCAACAATTGCATTTATCAGAGCAATTCTTGAAGCAGCTAAATTAAAAGTTCATGTCTATACCTCACCGCATTTAGTGGAGTATAACGAAAGAATTGTGCTTGCCGGCCAAAAAATCTCTGATGACTATTTATATCAATTGCTTGAAGAATGTCGTATAACGGCTGATAAACATGATCTTCAGGTTTCATTTTTTGAAGGGACAACCGCAGCGGCATTTTTAGCATTTTCTTGTGTTAAAGCTGATATTTTATTACTTGAAACAGGACTTGGCGGAAGATTAGATGCCACAAATATAATTACTGAACCTATTCTTACAATCATTACACCAATATCATTTGATCACGTTGATATGCTTGGTGATACTATTGCAAAAATTGCTTATGAAAAAGCTTGTATCATGAAACCAAATGCCCCTTGTATTGTCAACTTACAAGAACAAGAAGCAAGCGATGTAATTGAACAATATGCAAAAAAGATAAATGCTCCATTAGTACGTTTTGAATATGATTTTGGAGTAATAGAAAAAGATAATCAGCTAATTTATAAATCTGATACTTACCAATTACTGTTCCCTAATTTAGCTTTAAAAGGTGATCATCAATATATAAATGCTGCTGCAGCAATTACCGCCGTTAAAATGCTTAAAGGAATAAAAATTTCTGATGATATAATTAGATATGGTTTGGAGCATGCAAAATGGCCTGGAAGATTACAACAAATAACACAAGGTACAATTTACAATATGCTGCCAAAAACTTGGGAGATATGGTGTGACGGAGCACATAATATAGCAGGCACAGCTTCATTAGCAAATTGGCTACAAACTAAATTAGACATGCCCATTTTCATGATCGCAGGCATGACCAAAGGGCGGGATGCAAAAAAATTGCTCAAACCGTTTATGGGCTTAGTAACTGAGCTAATAGGAGTATCAGTTAAATCCGAACCTTTAAGTCATTCTGGTAAAGTGATTAGTGAAGCTGCTGCCGAATTAGGCTTTGCAACAACCAGTAAAGATGATATTGAGGATGCTATACTATATTTGACAAATCATGTTACCTTAAATAAGATAAGGGTTATTATTACTGGGTCACTATTTTTAGTTGCGGATGTTTTAACTTTATAGAGAAGGCTACAAAAAATGAAAAAATTACTCAGCATAATTTTAATACTCAGTTTAAACTTCATTGTAAGCTGTGGTGATAGTTTAGAAGCAGAGGGAAATAATGTCTTACGTGTTGGCTTGACTGCTGATTACCCACCTTTTGAATTTATGAAGGACAAAGTTGTTTCAGGGTTTGATATAGATTTAGCAAATATGATAGCTAAAGAACTTAATAAAAAATTATCTCTTCATGATATGGATTATGATAGTTTGATACCTGCCTTGCAATCAGGCAGAATTGATTGCATTATTTCCGCAATGACTGCTACTGATCAAAGAAAAAAGAATGTAGATTTTTCTATTCCATATTACGTTCCAAAATTTGCAATTGTTTATAGAAGAGATAATGAAGTAAAAAACATAAAAGATTTAAATAACAGTATTATTGGGGTACAACTTGGCTCAACTATGGAAACCTTTCTAAAGAATCAAGCAGGTCGAGTAGAAAATTTAGATATAATATCTTTGAAAAGAACTCCAGTCATGATACAAGAATTAAAACTATCAAGACTTGACGGTGTATTAGTTGAAGAAGCACAAGCTAAAGCCTTTTCAGAAAAAGATCTGGACTTAAGTTTTAGTATTATTAAGTCTAATGAGCCAGGCTACTCAATTGCACTTGCAAAAAACTCTACTCTAACACAAAAAATTGATGCTGTATTAACGAAGATTCAAGATTCAGGTGAGTTAGATAAATTACGTAATAAATGGCTTACGGGCATTAATCAATAATCATGAATTTTGATTCTATCATTTATATCATTGAAGGAATAAGTGTAACATTACAATACACTTTGGTATCAATTATTTTTGGATTGATTTTTGGCGTTTCAATTTCATTATGTAAACTAAGCTCTTTAAAAACTCTTAGGTGGTTTGGAATATTTTATGTTTCAATATTTCGTGGTACGCCATTATTGGTTCAGCTAAGTATAATTTACTTTTCGACACCGGCAATAACCAACTATAATATCTCAGTGTTTGAAGCTGGAATCATTGCTTTTTCTCTCAATTCTGCGGCTTATATAACCGAAATTATCAGAGCTGGTATAGAATCTGTTGATAAAGGACAATTTGAAGCGGCAAAAGCTTTAGGACTATCGTATAAATTGACAATAAAAGATATTATTTTACCACAAGCCTTACGCAATATCCTTCCTGCTTTAGCTAATGAAGTTGTGAATTTATTGAAAGAAACTGCGATTATTTCTGTATTAGGTGGAGCTGATATTATGCGCAGAGCCAATATAATCTCTTCAGAACATTATATATATTTTGCCCCACTAATAACTGCAGCTGTATGCTATTACGTGATGGTAGTTATTTTCACTAGTTTTGCTAAGTATTTAGAGCATAGGTTGAAAATAGCATGATTGAGATAAAAAACCTTCACAAACAATTTAATGATAAGCCTGTATTAGTGGATATAAATTTATCCGTACCGCAAGGACAAGTATTAACAATAATTGGTCCTTCAGGAAGTGGTAAGTCTACTTTATTACGCTGCATCAATCTACTTGAGCAGCCTAATAAAGGTGAAATTATAATAGATAAAGAAGTTGTTAGTAATAGCAATATTCAAAAAATAAGACAAAAAGTTGGGATGGTGTTTCAGCATTTTAACTTATTTCCACACATGACAGTATTACAAAATATTACTTATGCCCCTAAAAAAATTTTAGGTTTAAGCGAAACTGAATCTAAAACAAGAGCAAGAGACTTATTAAAGTTAGTTGGTCTTACTAATTTTGAGAAATTTTTACCAAGCAAATTATCAGGTGGACAAAAACAAAGAGTAGCTATAGCTAGAACTCTGGCAATGCATCCGGAAGTAATATTGTTTGATGAACCAACTTCAGCCTTAGACCCGGAAATGGTAAAAGAAGTGTTGCAAGTTATAGAATCTTTAGCTCATACAGGTATCACCATGATCATTGTTACTCATGAAATGAAGTTTGCAGAAAAAGTATCTGATCGAATATTATTTATTGATCATGGCAAAATATTGGAAGATACTACTCCAAAGAAATTCTTCTCTAGTCCAAAATCATCTAGAGCAAAAGAGTTTTTGAGCAAGGTTTTATAAATATGAAATTAATTACCAAAAAAAATAAATATATAAAATTTATATTAAAGATTTGTTTAGTTATACTTATCGCCTACATTATACCTAAAATCGCTGCTTTTTATATCATTTGGGGGGTATTAGACTTTTCCAGAAACAAACAATTTAGTGTTGAAGTAATTAATAGATACTTTTTCGGAAATGGTCTTTTGACCTGGGCACTATCTCCATTTAATTTGCTGATATATTTAATTACTTCTAAAAACAAAGGTATTTACGAGCTTAAAGACTTACCGAAAGCATGCCAAAATGAAATTAAGTTCTTAGTAAAAACTTTTGAGAAACAAAATATTATTGAAAAATTGAAAGATAAAGTCGGACCTAAAAAAAGAGGAATGATCTTTTTTAAATGGTATGGGAAAAATAATGACAATTTTATAAATATAAAAGAATTTAGTAAGGACTTTGAATATATAAAAACTATAGGTGTATCAATTTTTAATCAACAGCAGTCTACTTCAACACATTTTGGGCCACTAAGAGTTACTTTAAGAGTACTTTATAACTTCACTCCTATAGAAAATAACGATGTTTTTATCATGGTTAATAAGCACAAACATCTTTGGCATGATGATCCGTTTTTTATTTTCGATGACACTTTAATGCATAAATCAGTAAACCATTCTGATCAAGTCCGCTACTGTATGTTTGTAGATATTTTAAGACCTTGCGTATTTCCTAAGCTGATGAATTTTATAATCAAAAGCTTAAGATTTATGTTAAGTCGAATTAACGGTATTTTTTATAAAAATTGGGACTTTATTTAACAGGAAATGTTTGTGTGATATCAAACATATTCTTTCTTTTTATACTTCGTTTATATTCCTCACAATCAGAACCTTCACTTTTCATTCCTTTTGCAAAGTCATTATTGTATTTTTTAAAATTTTTATGGGCTTTTTCCTCTTCTGCAAAAGTCTTACTCTTTCTTCTAGTGCCGGTTTCTTCTATAAATCCATCATTATCATTATGCCTTATTGGCATAGAAGTATCTTTATATTTATCCGGGTTGCACACGCAATCTAAATATTGATCAGTACCAGCAAGAACACCACTGCTTACACATTTGTTATGGTTTAGTAAAGTACTTTGACTTTGTTTTTCTAAAGCTTCAGTAGAATTCGCATGTTCGAAAACCAATACAGATAACACTAGAACTGAAAAAATTATTGGTAATTTCATAACTTTAATAATTTTAATAAAGTTAATAACAGGCTCGTGAATTACAAATTTTGCCTGGATTTTGCATTTGTCTAATAAGTTTTTGATCTTCCATCACTTTTGATTCCTGAAGATCTTTTTGATGTTGTGCATCAATCCTTTGTTGGTCTAATTTCATAAGACAATTAGAATATTCCACTGTGTTAACAGGAAAGCCATAGCTTACGCATTGGTTATGATCCATTGACATTTGCTGCTCTTTTTCTTCATATTTTTCATCGTCTTTAACTTCTTTGACTGTAGCAGTATGAACGCAACCAGAAATCAGTAACGATAAAATAGTCACTTTAAAAATAATGAATAACTTCATAAAAATCCCAAATTAATTAACTTCTAGTATAGCAATAGCTGCTCCTCAACGCAATACTAACTTTAAAATTGTGAAGCAGTGCTCTGTACAATCAATTATTATAAAAAATTTTACTAATAAATTTTCTCATTATATGAGCTGATCATTACGACTTTTTATTCAAGTAACATAAAAATTAAAAAGAATAAAATTAATAACCTATTATAAAGCTGTTATAAAAGTTGTGCTATCTGAGTTATGCTATTGCATTACTTAAATTTTTGGTATTAGATTTAATATGAAATATAATTATCGGAGGTAAAAATGGCTATAGAAAGACATAAAACTTGCATTTTCGTAATAGATGGAAAACAAGCTTTTTTTTATCATATGAATAAAGGTGAAAACCATATTCAAATCCACCATGCTTTTGGTAATCATGCAAATCGTAGCGATCATCATACTAAAGCTTCATTAGGAAGATCCTTCGAAAGTGCATCTACTACAAGACACGCAATAGAACCGCGCATTGATGAGCGTACAAAAGAAAAACAACAATTTATATCTGAAGTACTTACAAAGCTTGAAAAAATATTTGCTGAACATATTTATAAACACTTAATAATAATCGCTCCACCTAAAGTTCTAGGATATATAAGAACTCATTTAAGCAAGCCATTAAAAGAGTTAGTTGCATTAGAAATAGATAAAGACTTTATTCATGAGCCGCCAGAACACATTCAAAAAGAGGCATTTGCTCATTTATTTTAATTATCACTTATAGAATTTATTTCTGGTTTTAAAATTAATACAACAGGAGGCCGTACCACATACGCTACAAGCAGTATGAATTTTAAAACCAAGTTTATACATATACGCTGTGAGCAAAGCTGCTTAAAAATAAGTAAACTAAGTAATATATTTGGCAGTATTTTATACTCCAGTAACTTCTGCCTAAGATATTGAGAGTAGATGAGCCATAACATATTTAGGAATCTTTATTATAATGGCTCTATACGCAGGAAATATAATAAGTATTTGATTAATATCGTATTTCTCTAACTCTTCCTATAGATTAAGGTATTAAAGCAAGAATGGGAATAAAACCTATATCCTGTAAAAAGCCAATGAAATCAAATAATTTGGTTGCAAGTAAAAAAAGAGAAGCTTCCAACATATTTCTCAGTACTAAATGAGGTTTAGTTGTGATTTCTTCATGACATTTCCATTTGCTAAAATCAGGAAACCATCTAGGTGTAGAGGTATAATAATCCTGATATATTTTTCCAAATTTATGTTCTAGGTATTTTTCTTCACGATTTACAACTATTTTATAATATAAAATAAAAACTGTTGTAAGAATGAATAAAATAGTAAAGCGCAATGAGACTAAACCTATCCCAACAACACCTATAAAAGAAAATACATACAAAGGGTTACGTACAATTGAATATATTCCAGGAGAAACAATTTTTTTATTTTTATAACCACCTATAAAGACTGAACTAAAGCTTCTTCCAAATGCACATATTATAAGCAATAAATAACCAATAAATTCCATGGATTTTATTAACCAAATATTATCTCGAAAACTGGCAGGAGCTGTACATAAAATTAATGGCAACAATAACAATGCAAACATTCTAGTGAAGAATATTCGCGTATTAACTAACTTAGGAGTTGGTATTTGTTCTGCTTGTATATTTGACATAGTTAATAAGCGTCTTGTAATTATAAGTATAAAAAATGAGTGTCTTTTTCATATATAAGTACAAATTTAATAACTTTCAATTTATATTTTGAATTATCTACATTTTATACATTTGCAGAAAAGATGGCAAAGCTTGCTACTTACATGAAGTAGAAAAATACTTATGAATAACTACTGACTAGAATGGAATGAGGCCATTGACAGCGTATAAAACCCAACTCTAATATGCAACCACTTGACATAATAAATGAACAAATATTATGCAATAAAATTAAGTGTGCCTATTCTTGAAGAGTATCTGCTGCACGCTGTTCTTTAAGCAACGTATCTTGCTCCAAAGCTTTCTTCTTTAAAATTCTTGTATAGAATCCGGTACCTGCTGGTATCAATTTACCAACAATAACATTTTCCTTCAAACCTTGTAATTTATCAACTTTTCCTGCTACTGCAGCTTCAGTTAACACTCTAGTGGTGTCTTGGAATGAAGCAGCTGAAATAAATGACCTAGTTTGTAATGATGCTTTAGTAATACCTTGCAAAATTGGAATTGAAGTAGCAGTTTTATAGCCCTTCGATGAAGCTTTTAAGTTAATTTCATCAAACTCTTGTTTATCAAGCTGCTCGCCTTCTAACAATGTTGTTTCTCCAGAATCAAGTATTTCTGTTTTCTGAAGCATTTGACGTAAAATTACCTCAATGTGTTTATCATCGATTTTCACACCTTGTAGCCTGTAAACTTGCTGCACTTCTGATACCATATAGCGCGCCAATGCTTCTACACCCATAATTTTTAGAATATCTTGAAGAACAGGGTTACCATCCATCAACAAGTCACCTTTCTTAACAAAGTCACCTTCGTTTACAGAAATATGCTTACCTTTTGGTATTAAATATTCTACTGGTTCTAAAGAAGAATCACTTGGTTTAATAAGAATTCTACGCTTTGACTTATAGTCTTTACCAAATTCTACTATACCTTCGCTCTCACTAATAATAGCATGATCTTTTGGACGACGTGCTTCAAATAGCTCAGCAACACGTGGCAGACCACCGGTAATATCACGAGTCTTAGTTGATTCTCTAGGAATCCTTGCAATTACATCACCAGAGTGAACTTGTACACCGTCTTCTATATTTAAAATCGCATTAATTGGTAAGAAATACCTTGCTTCCAAGCCATTTGATAATACGATCATATCGCCATTATCATCTTCTAAAACAAGCCTTGGTCTCAAATCAGCTCCTCGAGTTTGCTGTTTCCAATCAACAATAACTTTATTAGAAATACCAGTAGCTTCATCCATTAAATCCCTTACTGAAATCCCGTCGACAAGATCTTTATAAACAATCTTACCTGATTTTTCAGTAATAATTGGGATAGTATACGGATCCCACTCAGCAACCACATCACCCTTCTTAACTTTTTGTTCGTTGTCAAAGTAAACTTTAGCACCGTATGGTATTGAAGAACGTGATTTTTCATTACCTTTATCATCAGTGAATATTACTTCACAATTTCGACTCATTACAACTTTCTTGCCATTAGTATCGACAACGAAGTTTCTATTAATGAATTTTAGACCAGCATCATAGTTTGCTTCTATACTTGATGTTTCAATGCTTCTAGTTGCAGCACCACCAATGTGGAAAGTTCTCATAGTTAACTGAGTTCCTGGCTCACCAATCGATTGAGCAGCAATAACACCAACTGCTTCACCAACACTTACTAACGAACCAGTAGCCAAGTCACGGCCATAACATTTTGTACAAATACCACCTTGTGTTTCGCAAGATAATACAGACCTAATCATAATTGAATCAATACCCGCAGAATCAATAGAATCAACTGCATCTTCATCTATAATGATACCAGCTTTTACAATAATTTTACCAATAGCTGGATGAGAAACATCAATTGAAGATACTCTTCCTAAAATTGACTCAGAAAGAGGAATAATTACTTCACCACCTTCAATAACCGGCTTCACAACAATACCACCAGACGTACCACAATCTTCTTCTACCACAATACAATCTTGAGCAACGTCAACCAAACGACGAGTCAAATAACCTGAGTTCGCAGTTTTAAGAGCTGTATCAGCTAAACCTTTCCTTGCACCGTGTGTAGAGTTAAAGTATTCAAGAACAGTCAATCCTTCTTTAAAGTTAGAAATAATTGGAGTTTCAATAATTTCTCCAGAAGGTTTAGCCATTAAACCACGCATACCTGCCAATTGCTTAATCTGAGTCGCAGAACCACGAGCACCTGAGTGAGCCATCATATAAATAGAGTTAATTTTCTGCTGTTTATTTTCTTTTGCTTCTTTTGTTCTGTCTGCAGAAATTTCTTTCATCATATCTTCAGCGACTCTATCAGTACAAT
>Ga0114962_10003532_pt1 | contig 12649 bp, 8 predicted proteins | sample C_130820_MF_Meta_FD_87017 | JGI IMG/M metagenome (GOLD analysis project Ga0114962, IMG submission 87017) | Freshwater microbial communities from Lake Croche, Canada to study carbon cycling - C_130820_MF_MetaG | ecosystem: Environmental > Aquatic > Freshwater > Lake | place: Lake Croche, Canada... | reverse complement strand
TTTGGCATATTTAAAGAATTAATTACCCATACTTCTGGAGATTTTGATGAAGCCATCGACTGGTTACGCGAATTGGACAAGGAATATGAATTGACCGATGAAAATTACACCGTTGATGATTTCATAGAAGATTTAAAAGCCAAGGGTTATATCCGTGAAGAAATAGATGGAGATGGTAGTTCGGGAAATGTCATTACGGGAAAAACCGAAAAAGCGATCAGGCAAGCTGCTTTAGACAATATTTTTGGAAATTTACAAAAAAGTGGATCTGGAAATCACAAAACAAAATCAACGGGCAATGGTGATGAACACACCGGCGAATTTAGAGAATACCATTTTGGTGATAGCCTTGAAAGAATTTCTTTGTCGGAAAGCTTAAAAAATGCCCAAATAAACCATGGAATTGGGGAATTTGAGATTACAGAAAACGATTTGGTTGTTGAAGAAACGCAGTTTAAATCTCAAATGAGTACCGTTTTGATGATTGATATCAGCCACTCTATGATTTTATATGGCGAAGACCGAATCACTCCTGCTAAAAAAGTAGCCATGGCTTTGGCAGAACTAATTACTACCCGGTACCCAAAAGACACCTTGGATGTTTTGGTTTTTGGCAATGACGCTTGGCCCATTTCCATTAAAGATATACCCTACGTGAAAGTTGGCCCCTATCACACCAATACAGTAGCAGGTTTACAATTGGCCATGGACATCTTGCGAAGAAAAAGAAATACGAATAAACAGATTTTCATGATTACAGATGGGAAGCCCAGTTGTGTCAAAGAAAAAGATGGCACCTATTACATGAACAGCAACGGTTTAGACCCCTATGTCACCGAAAAATGTTATACACAAGCCGCTCAAGCTAGAAAATTACACATACCCATCACTACATTCATGATTGCCAGAGATTCTTATTTGCAACAATTTGTAGATAAGTTTACCGAAGCGAACCAAGGAAAAGCCTTTTACACAGGCTTGAGAGGATTGGGTGAAATGATTTTTCAAGATTACGAAACGAATAGAAAAAAAAGACTTAAATAAAATGATATCTACTTTAGGAGAATTAAAAGCGTCAGGTTACCAAAGCAAATCCATCAAAGATGAATTGAGAGATAATTTAATCCAGCACATTAAAGAAGGAAAGCAGGTTTTTGAGGGAGTGCATGGTTTTGAAAATTCCGTGATTCCAGAATTGGAACGTGCAATATTGTCCAGACACAACATCAATTTCTTGGGATTGAGAGGTCAAGCCAAAACACGTTTAGCACGTTTGATGATCTTGTTATTAGATGAAAACATTCCCGTGGTGGAAGGTTCTGAGATCAATGATGATCCCTTCCAACCTATTTCCAGGTATGCTAAAGAATTGATAGCAGAAAAAGGAGACGCTACACCGATAACTTGGCTGCACCGTTTCGAGCGATTTGCTGAAAAGCTAGCTACTCCAGATGTAACAGTCGCCGATTTGATTGGTGATGTGGACCCTATTAAAGCCGCCAATTTGAAATTATCATATGCCGATGACCGCGTTATTCATTATGGTATGATTCCGAGAGCGAATAGGTGCATATTTGTCATCAATGAAATTCCGGATTTGCAAGCTAGGATTCAAGTAGCCTTGTTCAATATTTTGCAAGAAGGCGACATACAAATCAGAGGATTTAAATTGAGATTACCTTTGGATGTTCAATTTATTTTTACAGCTAACCCAGAAGATTATACCAATAGAGGAAGCATTGTAACTCCCTTGAAAGACCGTATTGGATCACAAATATTGACCCATTACCCAGAAAGCATTGCTATTGCAAGGAAAATCTCAAGTCAAGAAGCCAAAATCAATGCACAACAAAGTGAAGTAGTTTATATACCCACTTTGGCCTTGGATTTATTGGAACAAATTGTTTTTGAAGCCCGAAAAAGTGATTACATAGACAGTAAAAGCGGAGTCAGTGCACGGATGAGCATAAGTATGTTGGAGAGTTTAGTAAGTACGGCAGAACGCAGAGCCTTGATATCCGGAGAAAGTAAAACTACGGTTCGTTTGTCTGATTTTATGGGTATCATTCCTGCGATAACCGGAAAAGTGGAATTGGTATACGAAGGAGAACAAGAAGGTGCAGCATTTGTGGCCAATGAATTGATCAGTTCCGCCATCAAAACCTTTTTACCAGGCCTATTTCCGAAAATAGAAAAGCTGAGTAAGAAAATCGAAAACACGCCATATACTGAACTAATTGAAGCTATTTATGCGGAAGGCGGCTTGGTTTTATATGATGAAAGTTCTGAAAAAGAATACCAAAGCACCTTAGATTCCCTACCCACCTTAAATGCCTTGATATCTAAATACCAAAATCAGGTAGCACCCCAAGATGCCTATTTCTTAAAAGAGTTTGTCCTTTGGGCCTTGGCAGAACACCAAAAACTCGGTAAAGAACGTTTGACAGACGGATTTCAGTTCAAGGATTTGTTGAATGTGTTGTAAATGAAGTGAATAAATATTAAAATTGCAGAAAAATTGAAGAAAATGAAATCAAACAAATTCATTTATTGGACAGCTACTACTATCATTGCCTTGTTTGAAGGAGTGATGCCAGCATTGACATCGCAAACAGAATTAGCTAAAGAGGGAATTAGACATTTGGGGTATCCTGCTTATTTTGGGAATGCATTGGTGATTTTCAAAGTACTTGGAGTTTTGACCTTGGTGATACCCGCCATTCCTAAACGTGTAAAAGAATGGGCTTATGCAGGATTTGCATTCAACTTCGTTTGGGCTTTCATTAGCCATGGAGCCGTTGATGGTATCAATGGACAAACCTTCTTTCCCTTGGTCATCTTCGCTGTTTTAGCAGTATCCTATGTGTATTATCATAAATTAAATACGGAATAAGCTCCCCTAATCCTTGGTGAACTTTGTGTTAAATTAATGATATTTAATGCAAAGTTCAAAATGACTTATAAAGGATTATTTGCCAATACAAAACTTCCCAAAAATATTTTTCAATAAATCATCATTCGAAATTTGCCCGGTGATTTCACCTAAATGGTAAAGGGAATGGCGGAGATCTTGTGCGATTAAATCGCCAGTGAGGCCAGATTGTAATCCAAAAATTACCTGCTCCAAGGTTTCTTGCGTTTGAAGCAATTTTTGATAATGCCTTAAATTAGTTACTAATGTTCCTTGATTAGAGAGCTCGTTTAAACCTACGGTCTTCAAAATCAAATCTTCCAAATCAGAAAGGCCACTTTTTTCTTTGGCTGAAATGACTACTTGATGGGTATGAATATTTTCCAAATCCTGAATTTGAACACGATTCAATTGATCAATTTTATTTAAAATAAGCAACAAGGGCACTTCCAACTCTTCGTACTCTTTTAAAATCATTTGCAATGAAAGCGGGCTTTCTTCTGTAAGATCGGCTACATAAAGCACTAATTGAGCTTTTTTAACCCAGGCCTGCGTTCGCTCAACTCCTATTGCTTCAATTACATCTTCCGTTTGTCGCAATCCAGCTGTATCAACCAATCGAAAACGAATACCACCTAATACCCATTCGTCTTCTAAGCTATCTCGCGTGGTTCCAGCAATATCAGAAACAATGGCTTTTTCTTCGTTCAACAAAGCGTTTAATAGGGTCGACTTGCCTGCATTGGGTTTACCGATGATAACAGTGGCAACCCCATTTTTTATGGCATTCCCTGCTTTGAAACTATCTACCAGAGGCCTCAATTTTGTCAACAATTGTATTACCAACTTCTGTAAATCGTCTCTATTAGCAAATTCAACGTCTTCTTCACCAAAATCCAATTCCAATTCAATCAAGGAGGCAAAATGGATCAATTCTTCACGTAAAGCGGCCAATTCGTTAGAAAAACCACCTCTTAATTGGTGAATCGCAGCCTTTTGTGCCGCTTTTGAATCGGAAGCAATCAAATCTGCCACTGCTTCCGCTTGCGCTAAATCAAAAGCGCCGTTCATGAATGCTCGTTGAGTGAACTCGCCAGGACGAGCCAAACGGGCTCCAAGCTCAACGAATAATTGCAGGATACTTTCTTGAATAAATGGTGAACCATGACAAGAAATTTCAACTACATTTTCCTTAGTATAGGATTTAGGCGCGATGTACAAACTCACCACCACTTCATCGTAAATCCGCCCATTGGCTTCAATACGACCATAATGCAAGGTATGACTAGCTTGTTTACTTAAATCTTTGGGCACAAAGACAAGATTAACTAGCTCAATAGCCGAATCACCCGATAAACGAATGACGCCTATTGCTCCTACACCAGCCGGAGTGGCTAATGCTACAATCGTGTCTTGAAAATTCATTACAATAGATTTTGCAATTTCATGGCTACCGTCATGTCTCCTGAAATTTTCAATTTTCCAGTCATCACTGCCATCATTGGATTCAAATCGCCTGATAAGACAGCAGAAAAATTTTCCTCCGTTGTGGCAATAGTACAATCAGCATCAATATTTTCATTTACTACTTCTCCATCCGATTTCACCACAATAATACCTGTTGGGAAAGCAAATTTAAAAGATACTCCCAATCCACCGCGCTCCGCAGCTTGAGTTTTAATTCGTTCGTTTATTTCTTCGAAAGTCATATGATATAAGATTTGTGCAAAAATAGTAAATAGTTATGATGTAGAATTAAAAATGTAGAATTAAGAATATAGAATTAAGAATGTAGAATTAAGAATGTAGAATTAAGAATGTAGAATTAAGAATATAGAATGAAAAATACATCATACATCATACATCATACATCATACATCATACATCTTAAATCATACCTCCCTTTGGCAAATGACTTGGAAATCGCAGTACTGGCAATCTTCTATTTGTTGGGTGCGATCAAAGGGCACGATTGGATCTAAAATACGATTGACCCAATGACTTACAACCTCCTCTGAATGCTCAACAAATTGATGGATGCTTTCGCCAGGCTCAAAATCTAATTGAGCAGAAAGTACTTTTTCTTTAAAATTTCGAAAAGAAATAATACCTGGCTGGAATTGAAGGCTATCCAAATTAAAGTTCTTCACAAATGCCTTACGCTCAGAAAATGGCAAAAGCATTTCTTTCACAATCAAATATTTATATAACCATAATTGAAACAATTTGGCTTTTAAATCCAAGCTTGTCAATTCTTCTTTCAAGGAATTTTCTATTTTTAAATCCTTTGACTCTACTTTTCCAGTCTTGTAATCAATGATTCTCAACACATTAGAACCCAATAAATCGATGCGATCTACCCTTCCTTGCATTTTAATCAAGGTGTCTTCTCCATTTATTTTGATATTTAGAGAAGTATTTAATGATTCTTCTAAAGCAATGATTTTAACAGAATCATTTTCCCAAGATTGGGATTGCCTAAAGTAATTTTCAAGTAGTGTTTTGGCAACAGCTTTTAATATAAAATTGAAACCTTTTTCTACTTCGAAAATACCTTCTGATTGTTGTATGATTCGCATAGCTTCATCCAACTTATCTTCAATACTTAGTATTCTCTCTTCTATTTCATCGTTTTGGTATAACCCAGATTTATTTTTCAATATATCATCGTCCACTAATTCCAATACCTTATGCACCCAAGTTCCAAATACATCCGCCCCCATTTCATCATCACGATTCTTTTCCGCCCGTAGACCTAAAACTTGTGCATAATAATATTTAATACTACACGTCGCAAAAGTACCAATGGCAGAAGGAGAAAGCCCTCTTTCCATGAGTTTGGTAAGAATTTTTGCTTGTATTTCAGGACTCTTAGCAATTCGATGGTGCTCGGAATTAATTACTTTGGACGATTTTTTGGTAAACTCGACCATAGGTTCAGAAACCGTTAAATTTGGATTCGTTTTGACCCAATCGTATTTAATTTGTTTGATAAATCGACTCATTTCTTTGACGCTCGATTTCTCAGAAGGCAACACGTAAGTAAAAACAATCTCCTTGGGCCTTTGCAGCAAACGATAAAAGTGATAAGAAGTGACAGCATCCGCCTGTGTAAATGTAGGCAAAGCGAAAGTCGACATACTAGCAATATCTAAAGGAATTAAACTTTCGCGTTTTCTAGTTCCAGGCAAACTTCCTTCATTCAAGGACATGACAATAACCCTATCAAAATCCAAGGTCCTCGTTTCTAACAAACCCATCACGTTCAAGGTCCGAACATCTGAGCCATCAAAGGTGATTTTCTTTTGTTGCAATAATTGTGTTAATAGAGATTTTCCACTCTTAACAGAAATATCAGTGCGATCATCAATCAACGAATTGATTGTATCAGTTAAGGTATGGGTGATCATCAAACCTTCCGCCTGTTCGTCCCAATTATTTTCAGGAATGGACAACATCAAGCTTTTACAAAGTAATTTAATTTTAGATACAATTTGCTGAAAAGATAATTCATGCTCAAAAAACAACAAATCCAAAATAGGAATTTGAAGATTCAAAACTAAAATATCAATCAATTTTACTCTTATGGCACTTTTTGAACTTAAATCATTCAATAATCGAATTGCGTCAATACGGGTTTTAGTTTTCAAATGTTTAAAATAAACCAACATCAAAGGGTGACGAAATAATTGATCCATCAATTGTGTTGAAAATCGACCGTCTGAAGAGTATTTCCAAAGCTCCCAAAAAATTTCTAACAAAGAAAAAATCTGCGTTTTTTTCATGGAATACCCCATGGTGATATTTAAACGATGTTTATATTTTCCGATGTATTGCAATACTTGATCCAGTAAGGATTCGTCGCCCAAAACAAGTACAATTTGTTCTTGATCGCCATATTGATGTTGCCATTTTTCAATGGTCTCTAAAGCCGCATAAATTTGCGCGCTCGGATTAGCCAAGCCAATGATTTCTAAATGCTTGGCATCTGTACTCAAATCATTGCTTATCCATTTAAAAGGCCCTTTAGAAAGATAATTTTTTGACTTCGGATTGGAATAATCTCTTAACCAATTGCCAGCCCGGTGGTACTTATTTTTGACATAAAAATCATCTACATCCCACAAAGTTTGGGTTTTCCCATGTTGTATCAACAAGCGAATCATTTCTTCTTCCGCTTTGGAAAGGGCATTGAATCCAACAAAATACAATTGATCAAATGCTATGGGATTCGGTTGATTCGTTTCTAAGTCTTGAATCAATTTACGATAAACCATTCCTCGATAGGCCAAATTTTGATCTAGCAAGCGAGTTTGTAATCTTACATAAACTTCTAGTAAATGATCGTACAATTGAAAATATGCCTTTGTGTTGGTCGTTATCAGCGTAGAAGAATCTTCTATGCCATATTCTTTCCCCCAACGTTCGATGGCTTTGGCTTCCGACAAAAATGAGAATAAGTGCTGTGGATCCACCAGATACATATCGATGGTGTCAAAATCTTTGAGCATCATGGCTCCCCAAGAAATAAATCGATCAAAATCCACTTTGGCATCTACCCCTTTAAATACATCAAATGCCTGTAATAAAAGTTGCGTGGGGTCCACTAATTCCATTTGAGTCATTTCCAAAGAAAACTCCTCTATTGTATAAATTTTAGGAGATAAAAATGGTTTATCTCCCAATTTGGCTAATTCTTTTTTAAGGTATAAAACACCCCGCTGCGAAGGCAAAACGATGCAGATTTTATGCAAATCATCCAAAGCGTGTTGCTCCAATAAATACTCAGCGGTTTTACTTAAAAAAGATTTCATTTTATCAGATATTTCCTTTTTTCATTTCTTTTACAGCGTAATCCACTGCACGAGCGGTTAATGCCATGTAAGTCAAAGAAGGATTTTGGGTAGAAGTGGAAGTCATAGATGCTCCATCTGTCACAAAAACATTTTTAACCAAATGCATTTGATTCCATTTATTCAAAAACGAAGTTTTGGAATCTTTCCCCATTCTAGCGCCACCCATTTCATGAATATCTAAACCAGGAGCCTGATGCGAATCGCGTGTTTTGATATTCGTAAAACCTGCTTTGCTATACATCTCCTTAAATTGTTCAAAGAAATCTTTGATCATTTTTTCATCATTGTCATCGTAGCTAACATCAAAATGAATGATAGGCAAACCATTTTCATCCTTTTTAGTCGGATCTAATTTAATTTGATTTGATTCTTTTGGAATCGTTTCACCCATCATATGAGAACCCGCATGCCAATTGGTGTATTTAGGATTCAGTAAAGAATTTTTCAAAGATTCTCCTAAACCATCTCGATTGGTAGAACTAGAACGACCAGCATTCATTCCAGCGGCATAACCACGTAGGAAATTCGTTTCTTGCTTATGTAGGTTTCTAAATCGCGGGATATAACCCGAATTAGGTCTTCCTCCCTCTGATTTAAAATCCAAATACCCATCGTATTCAGCAGAGATTGATGCGCGGTAATTATGAAAAGCAACATACTTACCCAAAATGCCTGAGTCATTGCCTAAACCATTCGGGAATCTGTCTGATGTTGAATTCAGTAAAATAGCATTGGTATTTATTGCAGCTGCAGTTACAAAAATGACTTTGGCGTAATATTCCACCATTTCTTTTGTGTGAGCATCCATGACACGGACACCGACTGCCTTGGTCTTCTTTTCATCGTAAATGATAGAATGAACAATAGAGTCGGGTCGTAAGGTCATATTCCCCGTTTTAGCCGCCCAAGGTAAAGTACTGGCATTGGCACTAAAATATCCACCATAAGGACATCCTCTTTGACACAAATTCCTGCCCAGACATTGTGCCCGACCTTGTTGGTAATGAATTTCTTTAGGTTCCGTTAAATGTGCACACCTTCCAATGATGACGTGGCGATCTTGATATAACTTTTTAATTTCTTGTTGAAAATGCTTTTCAACGCAAGTCAACTCCATGGGCGGAAGAAAATCGCCATCAGGCAACGCATCTAATCCATCTTTATTCCCAGAAATACCAGCAAATTTTTCTACATAGGAATACCAAGTATCGATATCATTATAAGAAATAGGCCAAGCGACAGCAAAACCATCTCTTTCAGGACCATCAAAATCCAATTGTGACCATCGTTGTGTTTGACGAGCCCACATTAAAGATTTACCTCCCACTTGATAACCTCTGATCCAATCGAAAGGTTTATCTTGAGCATAAGGCTGCTCTTTATCCTTTACAAAAAAATGTTTGGCATCTTCTCTAAATGCATAACACTTACTAATGATTGGATTTTCTGCAATTTCTTCGTTAGTTAATTTACCTCGGTGAGGAAACTCCCAAGGGTTCATTAAGGTAGTAGGATAATCTTCATTATGTGCCACCTTTCGGCCTCTTTCCAAGACCAAGGTTTTGATTCCTTTTTCGCAAAATTCTTTAGCAGCCCAACCGCCTGCCATACCAGAACCTTTTACTATTGCACCGTAGGTGCGTTTTTCAGCATTCGTCAAATAATTCATAAAATAATGGGTTTATTTTTTAATTGTAGCACAACCATTGAAAAATCCAGGAGCCATAACATAATTCAATTGCTCTGTCATAATTTTTTCACTCGTCAAAAAACCTTGAATGGTTAAGCCCTTAATGGTTTCCAATGCTTTTTGAGCATTTTCGCCCATTTTTCCTTTGGCAACTTGAAATAAAAATTGTTCTTTTTCAGCCACAGATGCTTGTTGAATTGATTTAGAATAAATTCCTTGGAAATCCTTCCCAAAAGATCCTAAAAACTGCTTAATAGCTAATTGAGCCTTATTTTCGTAGCAATCTTTGAGCATTGTCTTCACAAAAACAGGAGCACCTAAACTAATAGCTCCAGGAATATTCGATTCCGGTAAAATAGTATCCATGCAAACAGACAACATACTTTCTTCCTCATTGCTTAGATCAAAAGAAGCTTTAGAAAATCCAGCCAATTCATTTTTAGCTTGTAAATCATAAAAAACAACTGAACCTAGGGAAGCAAGAGCCATTCCTTTTAGCCATTTTCTTCTTGAAAAATCATTCATAGTTAAAAGTTTAAAATTGATAAATAGGTTAAAATTAATCAAACAACAACCATCTTACTCCATACCCAAAAGATCTACCCATGGCAGGATGCAAATAGGCCGTGTAATAATTATCCGTCAAAAGTCCTTGATTCACATTCGCAAATTTAAAGAACAAACGAACACGATTAATACGCATAGTTAAGTAGACATCCGCTTGTATAAATCCGGGTAATTGAAATTTATCCTGCAAATGATATTGTTGAAAAGCAGGTTGGTATGCATCGGCATAATAAGACGACTGGTGATGCACATCGATACCGAACTGCATATATAACAACTTTTTGTATTGAACATCAAGTGCCAAATTGACATCAGCCAATAAATTCGGCATACGAATCACATTGGGCCCAGTTTGCGTATTGGCGTACACTTTCGTAAACCAAGAAAATTTCCCAAATTTTCCACCTATATCTAGCCCTGTGCGAAAAACACCTATCGCGTCCGAAGTTTGCTTGGCATTGGAAAGTGTATCAAAATAGGCGTAATTACTGATTCTTTGGATAGTCACTGAGGGATTGAAATACAAATTTTTATACTTCAAATGTAAACTACCATTTAACTGATCAAACAAAATATTATTGAAATCATTGTTCCAACGGAAAGAAGTATTGTAAACCCAATTATTGGCAATGCTTGGACTTGTGGATGTACGTTGAAAAGACGCTTGAAACCATGGAGATTCAAAACTGGCCCTTAAACGGTAGTCGGAACCTAGCAAATATTCTCCATCGGCTGTAAAATCGATGTTATTGGAGAAGTTTTGATGCAACCAAAGACCTAAGTAATTTTCAAACCGATTTTTGGTATCACTGGTTAAAGGATTACTTACCGACCAAAATCTTTGACGTAAATAAGTTCGATAGACAAACTGACGATAAACACCTTTTATACCCGTTTGGTGACTATATTCCGTCCAACGGTTTTCATTGTAAATCGAATCTTTATCGGGTGCTTTAATGTAATTGATATACGTTTTAGGATAAAACTTCATCGCTAAAGTGTTCGTAAAATCTATATCTCTGTATTTAACTGTTCTTGAAACAAGGTCAACATTTTGAAAGAATTGAAGACCTTTGAAACCGATGAATTCATGATAAACATGCAGTTTCAAAAAATGATCATTGGACTCAGAACCTGAATTACTTAAAATTGCGGCGTTATCAATGTATTTCAAAGCATCTAATTCAGTCTGTCCATTGATTAATTTCAATCCACCTTGTTCTTTTGTTCCTTGATCAAAATAATTGATGTGCGTTAGTAAACGATATTTATTATTTTTTGTACGATAGTTAGTGTGAAAAACTAAACCCCATTGTCCTAATAAACTTTGATCGCCTTGTTTGTAGGCAGCATCAGTCATTACTTTATCTGCCACAATTCTTTGTAATTCAAAACCAAAATTCCAAAGTGAATCGACATTTCGAGCAAAGGTGAAATTCAAATTCGTTTGTCCACCCGCTCCTAAATTATAATCAACTTCCGAATAAGGAGATTTGGTATTAAAATATCGGATATTTTCAGGAGAAAAAGCATAAGGCATAAAAGCGTTATAGCCCAAAGAAGTTCCTAAAACAGGATTAGCTTGAATAAAAACGTTTCTGATGGCAGTACCCTGATTTCCTAAATTTTGAGTCAAAAATCCCGATTTATCAGTATACAAATAACGTTGAAACAAATGCAAGGTGGTGTCTACTCTCCTCTTTTCCTCTTTAGAATTGAGCATATCTGACTCGAAAAAATAGTACATGGTATTGGGACCATATATTTGGCGAGTAGAATCATCAATCGCTGCTCTACCTGTTTTTGCACCATTACCGCTTATAGGCTTTTTGGCTGTTTTTGGGTCGGGAAATCCTGTATTATTATTAGGTAAATTTGGATCATTGAGAACCTAGGCCATTAACGCCGAATAGGAAAACAAAAAGAAAATAAATACAAGTATATTTTTCACCTAACAAAGGTAATTATTTAAGTGGATTATCTGCCTACTATTGTGTCCATCCAAGCCCAAAATCCTTGATCTCCATCCAAGAAATACATTTCCATAGGCAAGTAATATAATTTCTCTTTTAAATGAGGATATTTAGCTAAATGAGCTTTAAATCGGACGAAATCTTTATGAGTAGTCAATAATCCTTCTGTGTTTGACATACTTTTTGCTTTGCTATCCCATTCCTTTAGTTCATTTGAAGAGAAAGAGTGATGATCTGCATAAGTTGTATGAGAGGAAATAATCCCAACATTATTGGCATAATCAAAAAACAAGGTGGGATCAGCAATTCCGGCCAATAGATGCCAATGTGAAATATTTATTGGATCAGCTCCAACAACTTTTCCATATTGAATTCCAGCAAAAAAGACAGGAAGGTCATTCTTTGAATACTCTCTAACAGATTGAATAAAATCGTTTTTTTGTTGAATGGACAATTCGGCAGGGCAACGAGTAACAATTAAAGCCTTTGCTCTTTCGATACCACTTCTTGCTTCTCTTAATCTACCCAAAGGTAATATATAATCATTAAAAAAAGGTTGTTGAAAAGTGGTACAAACAATAGGTAAAGATGGCCTTAGCCGACGGTGTTGAAAAGCATCATCCAAAATAACATAACTTAAATCGGAATGCTC
>Ga0114962_10003531_pt1 | contig 12649 bp, 6 predicted proteins | sample C_130820_MF_Meta_FD_87017 | JGI IMG/M metagenome (GOLD analysis project Ga0114962, IMG submission 87017) | Freshwater microbial communities from Lake Croche, Canada to study carbon cycling - C_130820_MF_MetaG | ecosystem: Environmental > Aquatic > Freshwater > Lake | place: Lake Croche, Canada... | reverse complement strand
TGGAATATGCTCGTTTTAAAAACGTATATGTTAAATCTTATGTTATGAATGTTATCACAAAGAATACAACTAATCCCAGTATAACTTATTTACAAAGTTCAACTAATTTTACTCAAAGAATTACATATGCTCCTCCAACCTCGTCAGATGTAAGAAATTACGGTGCTAGCTGGGCCAATACGCAAGATTTGATTAATAATAGCAAAGCCAATATTAAGGGATTGCCATGAGTACCAATAAATCAGGGACTTTTGTTTATACACCAGATATTGTTGTTGGTATTCAAACTAACACTGGATATAAAGATGTATCTTCAGATCTTATTGATTTTACATTGACACGTCAAGTTAATGCTATAGCCACATTTAATTGCACACTGGCAAATCCAGGTCGTAAATATAACCGTGTAATCAACACAATGGACCGTATTACGGTATTTCTTAAGAGAACTTCATACGTACAAGTATTCTCAGGATATGTTACTTATGCCCCTATTGAAACATTAGTTCCTACACCAATTACTATATCTGCTCAATGTACATTGCGAATTCTTAAGGTGACTTATTGGGATGATACGCTTATCCAATTCCAACAACTGTTACTTAACTATATGGATGCCGCCCTAACAAGTGCCGCTGGAACAACTAATGATGGTGGTGTGTCGCAAGTTATTGCGCAAGTTCTTAATAGAGTGTGCGGATGGGATCCAAATAAGATCCACGTTCAATCTATCCCACAATCATTTGTTGATTTTGCTGCTAAAGTTTATTCTTCGCAAATTGCCAATGATAAAGTATTGGATCAAAATGTAATTCAAGAAATATCACAGTTAATTGGACAAAAGGGTATTGTTAGTGGCAACGATACCAGCACAACTAATATTAACTATTCTCCTGGCCAATACACAATTGTAACCAACAAAACATCTCCAGAACCAACTTTAACACAGTTTTCAGTATCGCAAGCGCATTCATTCTATTGTAGTGGTTTTGCAGGAGGAAAAGATAACTCTCCCGGATCTAGCGCTGATAATCCTGTAGCTATTGCTGATGTTGGTAAAGATATCTATTGGTGTTCTGCTCCATTTGCTTATTTTACAGGCAAAGGTTTAGGAACACCAGAACAAATTGCTAAAGCTAAAACTTGGCTTGCATTCAACAATGCGACCAAAACAAACGATGGTCAATTGTTAGAATTGCGAAATCCATCAGGTACTAAAGTTGTTTGCGTTCGTGTTACTAGCGTTCCGCAAAAACCAGGACAAACGAAGAATGGTAAAGCCGTTGGTGACCATGAGGCTAATTATCTACAAGTACACCCTGGTGTAGTAGCTTACTTAAATAATTTAATTGATGATCCAACTTCATGGAAAAAAGGAACTAGTGATGGTGGTGGTTACGTAGACGTTAGAGTTAATTGGTCAAAAGAATCTAACATTAAAGCAGGCCCCCAACCACAAATTGAAGCTGCAATTAAAGCAGCATCAGCCCAGGCTCAATCAGCATTTGGACAAACTAGCGATAACGCTGTTCTTACTACTGCTGCCGATGAAGTCATTAAATTAATGCGTACCCAGTTAGGCGCAACTTATCCTCCAAATGATAAGCGGGGCAGCTTACCAGCTAATTGGCGTGAAAATCCTGACTATATTAATCCTAAAACTAAAAAAAAGGGATTGTTTGACTGTAGTGGTTTAGTTCAATGGGCTTTTAATACAACTTTTAAAGGATCATTAACACATCCAATTCAAGGTGATACTATTACCCAATTCGGTAAAGGTAATAGCACAGATGCCGATACTCATGGAGCTTTCATAGATGTTGATACCAAGCCACAGCCTGGTGATATTCTTTTCTTTAATATTCCGGGTGACTCACGTAACCCCGGTCACGTTGTCACTTTAGAAAGTGCTTTTGGTGAAGCAAATCCATACAATGGCAGCGCAAAAGACGGTGATAAAGGTTGGGTTATTGCTGCTAATCAAACCAATAGTCCGCTTAGTGAAAACAAAATTCCTTGGAGCGGAATTCAAGGTGGCAAGGGTACTAATGGTAATAAATGGTTGGATAATTATGTAAAAAAAGGAGCTACTTATGCCGGTGCTCGTCGTCCAATAACTCTGCTTAAGGGCTGGAGTGCAAGTATTTCACAAAACTACAGCGCTGCAAACACAACTGCTGCCGATCCTAATAATCCAGGTTCAAGAGCATCAATCTCTCTTACTGGCGCATGGAATAATGTATTCAATGCACCACAATATGACGTGCGTGCTAGCGTACTTCAGGGTACTCCTAGAGCGTTTTTACTTGACAATCCTGTTATGGGTGACTTAGAACAAATTATTAGTGCTGGTATGCGTTGCTATCAGAGCGCCCCAAATGGAGATTTTATTAGTTGGTTTCCAGACTATTACGGTGTCTACGGTACCGATCCTGCTATAGAAATTAGCGACGTAGAAATAATTGACTTTCAAATTTACCACAACGATGACATGTTAGCAACGCATATTGGTATTATTGGCGATACCAATGGCATTGGTCAAAACATTAGTTACGCTGACTATTTTTCTACAAACGGTATTGTAAGTATCCAAGATGGCGCTACCATGCAAATGTTGTTTGGAAAGGTAAACAATACAACCAAAGTTGATGCCGCTAACTCAGCTGCTGCTCTTAAATTCTTAAATAAATATGGTCTACGTCCATACAAACAAGAACAAAATATGATTCATACTCATGGATTAGAGTACATGATGGCATTATGGACTTTTATGAACCAATGGGTACAACAATTTGCAAGCAATGTTAGCTTTACGTTTTTGCCAGAACTTTATCCTGGCATGAGAGTATCTATCAAAATTGATAATGAATCGGGTGGAACTGACAATTACCAATTCTATTGCACTGGAGTTACTCACCAAGGTAGCCGTAGCAGTGGATTCCAAACACAAGCAACCCTAACAGCTCCTATCAAAAACGGTACAATTATGCACTATGGACTTGATTTAATATGAGCGTAACCGGTAAACTATACGACCCCAATTCAGGCGTACGAAGAGTAATTATAGCAAGCAACCCACAGCTTCACCCATTTAGCAATGTTGATAGTGCAGCCAACAATTATTATTGTCTAGCTAATGATATGAAAGGTTTTCAGATTGAAGTAGATCTGCAAGCTTTGCCACCTGGTGTAACTATTGACCAAATCCAGCCTAATCAAGTTTGGTGGGTAGAAAAAAGAACCAGTTTATATAGACTATATTTATATGGTGGCATTTATGATCCTGCGTTTAGAAGAATCAATAGTACAGGATTTTTACCACAGCTTCCAATTACATGGGCTAGTTACTACGATACCACAACACAAATTGCACCTATTGCGGGAACGCCATATAAAGTAACGTTTGATACAATCCAAGGTCAAAAAGGATTTACACTGGTATCGGGAAGTCAAATTACAGCTACAACTGTTGGAACATATATGTTTCAATTTACTGCCCAATTTGTGACCAATGCTGGTGGAACAAGTACTTCAAATTTGACAATTTGGTTACGGCAAAATGGCATAAATGTCCCATATACATCTGGTGAATTAAGTATGTACGCCAAAAACCCCAATGTTTTGGCAAGTTGGAATTTTATCCAAGAGATGAATGCCGGTGATTATATTGAAATGGTGTGGTCGACAGATAGTAATAATTCAATTTGGGTTGCAGCGCAACCTGCTGCAGCTAATGGTTACGCACCAGCTTATCCTAATCCAACATATGGTCCAGAAATCCCATCTTGGACTATGACTGTAAGCCAGGCATAGTGTACTATGACCCCTATTTTGCCTAAGATACTATGAAGACGATAACAGTTAGCAATGGAGATATTCAGTTAAATAACGGTAAAATTCAATTTTCCACAGGTTCTCAAAAATTAGTTGAGGATCTTACTAGGTGGTTAGAAGAGCCTCTTGGCACTGGGTATACTACCCCTGGATTTGGTAGTTTGCTTTGGAATAGCATTGGTCAAGGGCAGACTATAGCATCTACTAGTATAGTACAGAGCGAGATTTCTCGAGTTTTGCAGCTTTATCAGAGCCAGCAAATTTATAGTCTACAGCAATCCCAGAATTCTTCACAATTATCAAATTGGAATAAAAGCGAAATAATCCAAAATATTACGTCTATCAATACGGTAGTTAATCAAACCAGTATCGTTGCTACCGTAACAATACAGACTTTGCAAGATAGTTCCATAACATTAAACTTTTCTATCGATCAAAACGGAGTTAGCATACAAAATGGCTAATACTACAGAAGTATTATCAAGACTACAAGCCTCACTATCAGTCTACGACCCAACCTGGGACGTCAGTGTTGGTAGCGCTACTTACAAGATCCTAGAGGCTGTTGCCCAGGAAATTGCATACGCTAACAACAACTCTATTCTACAGACATATAGCTACGATATCAACACCAAATCGAATACCGAACTGGATGCTTTTTGTAATTTATTTGGGGTATACCGAATGCAAGGCAAAAGAGCATCCGGTAGCGTAACATTTTCAGTGGCAAGCGGTGCTACAGCTACTTCTATCCTTGATATTCCATTGGGAACACAAGTAGCCGTACCTATTGGAGCAAACTACACATCAGCTATTTATTTTGCCACTACAGCACCAGCAATTATTGGTGTAGGAGATTCTTCACAAATTGTTCCAGTAGTTGCCACATTGCCAGGTAATAACGGAAATATTCCAGCTGGAGCGGTATCCAATTTAGTAACAGGTCTTAACGGAATTACTCAAGTAACAAATACTACCGCAATGACTGGTGGAGCTGATCCTGAATCAGATGCAACGTTTAGAAGCCGTTGGCAAGCAACTGTATTTAACAATACTACTGGTACTCAAGCCAAGTATTCATTAACAGCCAGTCAAAATCCTAATGTTACCAGTAGTATTGCGGTTAGCCAACAACAATTCTATGATGAACAGCTACAAATTAATGCAATTGTCAGTGGTAGCGGTTCTGGAGCTAGTGGTGTAACATTCCAATTGATTGCTTACAGCGGAATGGTAAGCGTTGTTAGTGGCACTACATTTAGTGGAACAACAGTTGTTGCTTCCAGTGGATTTGCAACTACTGTTAGCCCAGCAACTCTTGCAACTGGGCTGCAAACAATGATTAGTGGCATAGCCCCAAGTTCCAATATTACCGTTACAGCTACCGGCGCAGCTACAATTAGTGGTGGAGCTTATATAAGTTTGAGCACTCCAAATCCATACCGTTTGACAATAGGTAGTGGATCTACGCTCAACCAGAGTGGAGTAACTACTAGCGGTGTTGTAACAATTAGTGGTGTTTCTTACCGTGAATATATTCAAAGTTTAAACCCCGATTTGGGTGTATCTGGAACAATGTCTTACAATACCACTGGTTATAGTGGTTATTTGTTTCCACAAGGAAATGAGCTTTTAGGACAAAATTTAAACACATATAGCCAAATTACATACTCTCCAAACACTGATTATTTTTACCCTACCAACCCAGTTGCTCAATTAAACATTACCATTGCAAATGGTTCACAAACTTCCGGTTTGTTTATTGGCAATACTATTGAATTAATCTCTGAGTACAATCCTGCGTCTAGCCGTTCAATAACTCTTGCAAGTGGTAATTTTGTAGATGTTTTTATCAATGGCACAACATCAGCGTTGGTAACCGAGCAAACAACATTTAACCCATCTTTTGTTCTTAGTGGTACTGCAACAACGGGATATCTTAATACTTCCTATTACACGCTTGCTAGTGGTGCTGTAGCCTCTACCGTTGCTGCTACATCTGGCGATGTGTATATTCCGTTTGATATGCAACCAATGATTAATTTCCCATCTCAATTGAGTGTTTCTACTAGCGGGGTGGCGGATACAATTTACATTTATAATAATGTTACAAATAGTGGCATTAATTACCCAATTACACTCAATCCATACAACAATGGGGCGTTTATTACATTTACCGGAACATTGCCATCTGGATATGCAACAACTAATACTAATTTTGTTCCTGTTGCTAATGCAAATAATTTCTTGTACCCAGGTTTGGCTCTTGCAAGTGGAACCATAACATCGGGTCAACCATATTATATTTCAAGCGTTAGTACTAGCGGTATTTACTTAAACAACAACGTTACTGGATCAGGTTTGTTTACTGCTGCTACTGGTACAAAAATTACAATGAGTGGCGTTACTTTAGTTTACCCAATTTTTGATACAACAAACAACCAGCAAAGTGTGTTGCAAACAACCGGATTGGCCGTAAGCCTTTCACCAATACCGGTAGGATGGACTGCATTCCCATCTGGTTTGTCGTGGGCATCGTATACACATAGTTACAATAGTGACGTTACCGATGTCGAATCTCTCGTGCAGCAAAGCAGACCGCTTGGTACAAACACATTGGTTCACCAGGCTGTGTACGTGCCACTAAACATAAATGTACGCATTGTGTTTAATTCAGGTTACAGCATTGCTACAGCAGAGAGCTCTATTTACAATGCAATCAATTCATTTTTTGCGCAATACAATTATCTTGGTACAATATCTTTTGCCGGTCTTACAACTCAAATTTTGTCAGTTGCTGGTGTAGCAAATGCTAAAATTACCAGTATTAATACAATGTCAATTGATGGTAGTACCGTATTAAACACTAAAACAAATGATTTTATTCTTGCAAGCAACCAATTGCCTTTATTGAACAATGTTCTATATACAGTAGCGGGAAATAGCAATTTCTAATGGCTGGCAATAATTTTCCTGTAAACCTGCACTCTACTTTTCAACAAAAAGTAGTTAATTTTCCTGACAGTGTATACAATTTTAATGAAGGTGACAACCTTACAACATTAATGAGAATTTTGCTAGGGAATAGCGGTACTGGACAATTAAGCAATATTCAACTTATTGCTCGACTAAGCCAACAAAATATTGAATTTAGTAATCTAGATACTATACTTGGTTTAATCTTAAGCGTTAAAAGATCTTCGTCAGAAATTTATAGTTTTTCTACTAATCCATTTATTGATCAATTAACAGATAATCAATGGCAAGAAATTGTAGTTAAAGACGCCAGTTATCGCGAAAGACTTCTAGGCGCTGCTGAAGCTTTTCAAACCAGTGCGACTCTTTGGGGAATTAAAACACTTTGCGAAGCTTTAACGCAAACAAATTTTTATATAGTAGAAAGTTGGAGAACAACCGGTTATGGAAGAAATGGTATTAATCCTGCTCAAGAAGTAGTTTTAATTCCATTAATTGATGATGCATCAATTATTACTTGGGATCAAAACCAAAAGAACACTATACTTGCTGTAGTACAAAAACTTCTTCCTTGCAATTTTGTTGTTAGTTTTGGCACACCAATAGTTGTTTTTACAAACGTACCATTGTCAAATATTACAACAGCTTCTGGATATTCTGAATATTTTCATTTAGAACGTACAGTATCTACTAGCCAAATAAATACACCGGCAACAATACCGGTTGGCAGCAAAACTAGATATTGGTTAAACAATAATGCTCCAAATGTAGCACCATTTTTTGCTCACCTTCAAACCCAAGAAATAAATATTGATCTTACTGGAAACATTGTATACGTAAATAGTACAGATACAAATGGTAATGGTCTGCCATCTAACAGTGTTTCTATACCATCGGTAAGTGTTACTTCCACTATGTACGGAGCTCAATAATGGCTATTTTACCACAGAATACAAACCCATTAATGGATTATGTTGATAACGTTGTTAGCCCGCCATTAACAATAGATGGTCTTGTTTATAACGGTGTATATGCTTACACTGGTGTTGTTGATACTTTGACACAAAACAAAAAAACTGGTTATACAGATCCAAATTTAAACATTACAAACGGAATAAATAACTCTATTGCTTTCCAACAAGTTCAAAGCACATCATGGATATCAGCCACTGATTTTGGTGGTGCTAACAGCGCACCAGTAATTTTAACTTATAATTTAAGCTCTACAACTTACTACAATACAATTACGTTTGATATTTTAAATGTTCCTTGCTACGTAGAACTTGGCTATTACGCTTATAATACGTTTACCGCACTATATGATATTTGGACTGCTCTTCCTGGAGATTCTAGTTTTATTATTGCAGGTGGTAGCAATATCTACACTACTACTGATTGGCTGCGTCAACAATACGTAGCTCCAACCACTCTTAATGGTGTTAACAATATTGCTTTACGTATTACACGCAATCAACTTGTACAATCATCTAACCATACTACTGGTCCAACAAATATCGCCTATTCTGTTGGTGTAGGTAATTTTAATATTAAATTGCAAATAACACAAAAAACTGACGTTCCAAATAGTGTAGTCTCCGGAACGTCCAGTATCACTACGCAAAATCGTTTTAATTTTGCAGAAAATTATACTTTTTCAAATAATCCAGTTGCTAATGCTTTCTCTGGTGCAAAAAGTGGTGTGTATTGGAAATCTGGCCCGCAACCAACATCTGACTCTATTGTGTTCTTTTATGCAAAAGTTAGCGACCCTACGCCAACAACAATCAATAGATTGTATGTTAACCCAATGTATAGCAATTGCAGTTTCAATGTTTACTACACAACCAACACCGGCTCAGCAGATCCTGGAACATTTACTTGGACACCAATACAAAGGGATTTTGTACTTAGAAAAGGTATTTACGAAATACCTACAATAACCTGCACATACTTAAAATTTGAATTTACAAAATTAGTATCTGAGCCCTATGATCTTCCATTTGATTCTGTAAGTAGACAAATCAATGTATTCCCATATGATGTAGAAGAATACTATAGTTCAATAGAAGCTAATATTGCCGATGCAAACGCGGTTCAGTACTCACCTCTTGGCTCTAGCACCGTTACGCAACAGAACGTGTCTACACAACGCCTAAGTAACTCTACTCTTTTTGGTTATGCCAGCAATGCTGTTTCCAACACAGATTCTTGGCCAAGCCTTACGGCATTAAACGCATCACAAATGGGAAACACAAGCACTGTTGGAATGAATACGTTGTCATCAGTAGTTGATCCAAGTTCAAGCTATAAGACTATCAATGAAAATGGTAAATACAACCACCAATCATATACTCAATTTTTACAACGTCGTTTTCCTGATACTAGAGTTCATTCGTATACTACAATCAACATACAACAAACTTGGCACCAAGCTTATTTTGCTGGTATACAATACATTACAGCTTTTTATGAGAAAAAATTTGATGATTTAACAACCACGCCTGGAAGTTTTATTTCTTATAATGGCACAACGTCAGGTTTTGTTTCCCAAGATATTAATTATGTTGGACTAAATCCAGATAATATCTGTTTAACGCCATGGTACAGCACCATTGATACTTTTAATAGTTTTAATATTGCAGGATTAACAACAGATTGGAAAAGTTTTTTAACTGATGACCAGGTTTTATTAAATAATACTTCTGATTTAATCCCTATCAACTCAAAATTTTCTAAAGCAACAAACCTTGGAACAAGCAGTGTCATTGCATTCACTCAAGCTTCCGGTAGTCAAGCGTATGGTGTGCAAACTGGACCGTACCCTTCAAGCAACAACCTTGCTGGGTATAATGATGCGAACTTTTTACCAGCCAGTGGAACCGCACTTGCATGGACAGGGCTTGGATCAACCACTGTAACTGGAGTTACAGTAACTGGTTATGTAAGTGGTTACTCAACTGTTTATAGCGGTATGAGTGTTAGCGGTGGTAGTTTTGCCACTTCCTATACTTTTACAATTCCAAATACGTATAGTCCAAGTGGTACGCAAGCGTGGAAGCTTGATTTTGGTACTCCTGCTCTGGGTACAATTGGATATGCAACTTATATTCCCGCAAGTGGTAGTAGGTTTGGTGGGTTTAATTATTACTTTTTTGTCAATGCGCAAACACCCGGCAATACTTCAGGAGTACCAACTTCCGGAACTACCATTAGTGCTTACACGCAATACTTAGATCCAAACAATTCCAATGCTGTTATTCCGGGCACAACGTTTTCTGGATCTACCATAACAGTTGTTAGTGGTGTTGGCAGTAATATTCTTACACTTACAGGAACCAATTCAACAACAAATGGTCTACCTAGTAATACTCTACGTTTTGTTGTAAGCGGTACAAACAATGTACCTTATAATCTATTCCAATTGGGTGTTTACACTGTACCAACTACAAAATGGTCTGGAGTAGTAGATCGTACAAATATGCGTGTTAGTGGTGTCGCACGAATCTTATTGCCATTTACCAATAATGGCACGTACAGAGCCAGTTTATTAGCCAATAATACATATGGACAACAAATTGAACTTGCTTATAAACAGTATAAAAGCAATTCTTTGCCGACAAATACATGGATTGATCTTGAGGTAGAGTCATTCTCGGGAACTAACTATACCAATTTTGTTATGCAATTAAAACAAACAAATGCCAACGTAAGCGAAACTTTTTATACTAGTTTGTTGTCTCCGTTTTACCACCCAGTACGATACGAGTACATTACATCTAGCGGTGCTACTAACTGGCAACCAATCACTCTTGGTGTAAATGATCCAAATAGCTACATCGCCACAATATCTGGGTTACCAGCAAGTGGAATCCAAGTTCGGGCAACTGGGCTAGACAATAATGTTTTTATTTCTGGTATCAGTATTATACCGAAATATAAGCAAAGTCCTTACTATGCTGATCTTTACATAGATTACCTTGGTACTAGTAAAACCAACGAAGTTAGTTCTCGTCGTGATATTGCTCATAAACCATATTTCTTATTAAATACTTATCCATATCCAGCAAGATTCAATCTAAACAACATTGCTAGTACGGTAACAAATTACTATATAGATTGATTTCTTTAGTCATACGTAGTAGTATTTTTGTATGAGTTCAGATAAGAATATATTTGTACAGAGGAGTAAACTCCTCAATGGAGTACTAAGATACAGCTCCTTGGACCCAGAAGTCAAGAAATTATTTTCGTTGGATTCTTACGGTACTCTCCGCAATCGTGACAGGATTGATCAGTTTGACCAATTAATCAGGGATAATAACTACAAACTAACCTTTGAAAACGAATTGGCTGAGAAAGCCTACCGCGATCTTCACAGCTGCAGTGTTGAACCTTTTGAAGTTAACAGTCCATTTTTATTAGACCACCAGTTATTTCCATTTCAACATGTCGGACTTAATTATGTATGGCAAAAAATGCATTCAGACAGCCCACGTGTTTTGGTCCAATGGGATACTGGAGCTGGCAAAACCTTACTTAGTTGTTTGACCAGTCAAAAATTGTTTGACAACGGCGACGTTGACATGGTACTGGTGTTTTGCAAAAAGATTAAACAGTATGACTGGCAACAAGAGTTCCGTCGTATGACTCACTTAAACGTTGAACGCGTTGGTGAAAAAATGACAAGGGCTGCACGGCACAAGTTTTACGAACAAACCGATGCCCAAGTGCTGGTTATGAATTACGAAAAAGTTCGTGATGGCAGTATGACCAAAATCAAAGGTGAGCGTAAAAAAGTAAAAACCTATGGACGCACTGACATCCAAGAAATATTAACAATGATCAAAAACAAACGTGTTTTGGTAATTATTGATGAAGCTCAAAAGATCAACAGCGGAGCAAGCCTGCTTGGTGATGGTTTTGGTAAACTTATCAACACAAAAGATAGTGAAGTAAGAGCGTTAGCATTAACAGCTACTCCATACACCACTAGCCCTTTGAACATTCGCAACATTTTTTCTATTGTTGAACCAGGCATTCCCGACGTGAGCGATATGCCACGCGATATGTTCAAAGCCATGTATGGCAAAGAATTCGCATATTACAATAATGGTTTTGTACAAGAAATGTACGTAAAGGAATGGGATAGAACCAAACTTCCACTCCTTGGCAAAAAACACGAAAACTGGACTCATATTGCTATGAAAAGCGATCCCGTTATTGCTGCTCAGTTTCCCGAAAGCATGCCTAAACGTATTGTTTATGAGCTGTCCGATATTGATCGTGAAATTTACGATTGGGCAGAAGCCCGTGCTCGTGAAAAATATAATCCTGACAATCAAGTAGCTAACTGGTCTTACATTGACACTTTACGAATGATTTGTAACACCACTGAAGGTCTCAAAAATAGCAATAGCCACTTTGCCAAAGAGATTGTAGAGCAGTTTGGTGAGGATATCAGTATTCTTAATAGCACTAAATACCAACTAATTGAAAACAACCTAGAATCTTACATAGAGAATGGTGAAAAATCCGTTCTATTTACATTCTGGACCCATGGAACGTTGTTCCCATATTTAGAAGCATTGAAAACAAGATTTCCAGGGATACCAATTTTACCAATCTGGGGTGTAGGTATGAGCTCTGAAGATGTCACCAATAACATTAAAACGTTCAACAGCACTACTGAACCCGCAATTCTTATTACTAGTGATGTTGGTCAGGAAGGACTAAACTTATATGCACCATACCTATGGAATATTGAAATCCCAAGGACATACTCAGACTACAAACAGCGTAAAGATCGCATCAACCGCGCTGACAGCCGCTCTAAAGGAAT
>Ga0114962_10003530_pt1 | contig 12650 bp, 11 predicted proteins | sample C_130820_MF_Meta_FD_87017 | JGI IMG/M metagenome (GOLD analysis project Ga0114962, IMG submission 87017) | Freshwater microbial communities from Lake Croche, Canada to study carbon cycling - C_130820_MF_MetaG | ecosystem: Environmental > Aquatic > Freshwater > Lake | place: Lake Croche, Canada... | reverse complement strand
ACAAAGAAAATAAGTGGAAGCAAGGCAAATGCTTGTATTCTGCAAAATCCAGCGAGACCAAATAGTGCTCCCGCTATGTACGCCCACTTTGGGTTCATTTTCTTCGCTGATTCAATGAGCATGATCATTCCGTACATTACGAACATTGTTGAAAAGAGCGACGGCCATGGCAATAAAGCTCCGGGGAATTGAGTCACCCATATCGAGCTAGTTAGCAGCCAAAAAAAAGTTAACAGTCTCGATAATTGCTCGTTAGTAAATTTTCTGCTAAGTAAATAAATTGAATAGCCAATAACTAGGCACTGTGCTGCGGTCATTAATCGAAGTGTGAGTAGTTGTGTATTGAATAACCAAAGAACAAAACCTTGAATGAGTGCTGGGAGCGGCCCATACTGCGAAAAGGCACCAGAGAGAACTGGGTGACCATCTGCAACAGCGACGGCAGCTCCTAAAATTATGCCGTCATGGTGTGGGTCGACTTGTAGCGGAGCTATACGAAAATAAATGAAGGCGGTAACAACCCCTGCGATTAGATACCAACTTGAGTAAATCCGCCTAAAGATTTGGGTCATATCAAGACTTCTCCAGCAACATCGATATGTCCTTATTGCAAGCATCAGCGGCTGAGCTAACTCCAGATAGGACGTTCTTCCACCATAAAAACGTCAAGTGGATTGCTTCTTTTTGGTTCCATCTAGGTTCCCATCCCAATTTTGATCGAGCTAGAGATGAATCTAGATCTAGCAGTCCCGATTCAAGTGGTTGTTCAGTTTGGCTGGCTGATATTGAAAATTTGACTTGCCCGCGAAACTCTTCTTCAGCAATATCTATGACATTCTGTACTGAAAGGCTCTGTTCTGTGGGTCCGAAATTAACGCCATCCAGATTCATTTCATCCAGAAGAGCACCTGCGGCAAGCACATAACCAGACAACGGATCCAATACATGTTGCCAAGGTCTACTGCTTGCCGGATTGCGGATCTCAATTGTCGTTTGTTCTTGAATTCCTCTTATTATGTCAGGAATAAGCCGATCCTTAGCGAAATCTCCTCCTCCGATGACATTTCCTGCTCTAACCGAACAGATTTTATGTGAATCGTTTGCTTTCCAAATATTCTTCCAAGCAGCGACAACTGATTCTGTTCCCACTTTGCTTGCGCTATAGGGGTCTTTTCCTTGTAATTTATCTTCCTCTTTAAATTTTCTACCTGTCTCAAGGTTTTCGTAAACTTTATCGGTTGTAATGGCAACTACGTAGCTACGATCCGTTAAACCGCTTACCGATTCAAGGATATTTGCTGTTCCCATCACATTTGTTTCAAATGTTCCACGAGGGTCAATGTATGACTGCAAAACGAGTGGCTGCGCAGCCATATGGAAAATTACTGATGGTTTAACAGAATTAATCACAGAGTTAACGGAATTGAAATCACGGATGTCAAGAAAATTCTCCTGTATCTTGCCGTTGCGCTCGAGTCTTGAATAGAGCGAATCTTCTTCTGGGGGAAGCGATAGACCTGAAACTTCGATTCCTTGCGACTCAAGCAACAAGGTCAGCCAGGTTCCTTTAAACCCAGTGTGACCTGTAATCATCACAGGGCGGTCTAGGTTTTTTAGTTTTTCTAGAGCCACTTCTCGCATAGAACCACTCTACTAAGGGAATCACGATTATTAGCTGGATGGATTACGATATGGAGACAATTTGTATTTCTGGCTAGCTTTCTGGAAGGTGCCTGCGTTATGCGAATACTAGTTACAGGCGGGGCAGGCTTTCTTGGCTCTCACTTATGCGAGAGGCTGTTGAGTGATGGCCACGATGTAATCTCGTTGGATAACTACTACACGGGCTCTCGCAAGAACCTCGAGCACCTTCTCAGTAATCCAAAATTTGAGGCTGTACGTCACGACATAACTTTCCCAACTTATCTAGAAGTTGATGGAATTTTTAATTTGGCCTGCCCTGCAAGTCCAGTTCATTATCAAAAAGATCCTGTTCAAACTATGAAAACAAATGTGAGCGGGGCAATAAATGTTCTAGGGCTGGCAAAGCGTCTCAATGTGAGGGTTTTCCAGGCGAGCACATCTGAAATTTATGGGGATCCCCAGATATCACCTCAAGTGGAGTCTTACTGGGGAAATGTAAATTCCATCGGAATACGTGCTTGCTACGATGAGGGTAAACGAGCTGCAGAAACTCTCTTCTTTGATTACCACCGTCAATATGGCGTTGATATTCGTGTGGCAAGAATTTTCAATACTTTTGGACCAAGAATGGCAAAGAATGATGGGAGAGTTGTTTCAAATTTCATTCTTCAGGCCATGGCCGATGAAGACATCACAATCTATGGCGATGGGTCTCAAACGAGAAGTTTCTGCTTCGTTGACGATCTCATTGATGGATTTATCAAACTTTTCTTCTCAGAAGCCATCCACGTACCGGTGAATTTAGGCAATCCCCAACCAATTACAATGAACCAACTAGCTTCAGAAATTATCTCTCTCGTTGGAAGTGAAAGCCAAATATCGTTTAAGCCACTTCCTGGTGACGACCCTAAAGATCGTGAACCCGACATCTCGCGGGCTGAAGGTTTGCTCGGCTGGAAACCAAAAGTTGACCGTACGTTAGGATTACAAAAAACTATTGAGTACTTTCAATCGTCCAAACTTCGGTGAGTGAACATTAAGAGTTGGTTTTGGGATTAAAACGATGAATCTTATCCTTGGAGAACGCGGTGAAATCGGTTTAAAAATAGTCGAATACCTCTCTACCAATCACTTGAAGATGATTGATAAATCTAAGGTGCGTGAATGGATAATCGGTGGGGAAAAAGTCATACGTAAAGATTTGCTTGATTATGGTCCTAAGGATTCATCTTTGACTAATATTTTTTATTGTGTTGGGAATACAAACGCAAATGCCTCCGAAGACAGTTTGTTAACTCTAAATTTTCAGCTCCCCCAGTCTATTTTGAAAGCAACCGTTGGTCTGCCTTTTCGTTTGGTTACTTTTGGAAGTGTTCATGAGAATTCAGGAATCAGAAACCCGTATATGTGTTCAAAAAGAAAATTCCACGAATTCATTTTAGACCAAGGCACTGACCACAATTGGAATCATTTTCAACTGCACACTCTTTATTCAGAAAATTTGCCAAAGCCTCACATGTTTCTTGGACAAATGTTAGAAGCGATAAAGGCAAATAGAAAGTTTCGCATGTCGTCAGGAAACCAACTAAGACAGTTTCACCACACGTTTGATGTCGTCAAAGCAGTTATTTCATCAACCCCAAGAATTGAAAGAAATTCTGTAATCCAATTGGCGGGTGGGGATTCAATTCGATTGATTGACCTTGCAACAAAAGTATTTTCTCAGGTAGGCAAATTGCAAAATCTCGAAGTGGGGGCTTTAGAAGACCAAGCAAATGAAATCTACAATAATTCGTATCCAGTGCCTGAATCCTTAAGTACGATTGAGTTTCGAAATCCTCTCATCGAAATCCCCAAGCTGGTATCTGACGCCTGGCTCAAAAAATAAATCCTTCGGTTCAATCCTATAAACCTGCAATAAGGGATGGGTTCTTCTGGCTTGAGGGCTGATTTTTCATACTTAATTCTTCTTAGATGTGTCGTCTATCTACGGATTTCCATGGATAGATTTGGCCAATGAATAATTGGGTGTTTTGATTTAATTATGGGGGTTCATGCAAGTACTGTTATCTCCTTATGAGAATTAGCGCCCACTCCTCTGAATTTTGGTGTTCCGATGAGTAGCAATCTTGATGCGATTATCGCTCATGAGTTTCTAACGCGCCATAACAAATCACCTTTTGTGCCAGGGGAGAGCTCAGTCCCCGTAACTGGAAAGGTATTTGGTGAAGAGGAGTTGTCAGCAGCGGTAAACGCTAGTCTTGATTTTTGGTTGACATCTGGGCCTTACGCCGAAAAATTTGAGAGTCGCTTTGCTAAGACAGTAGGAATGCGGCATGCATTCATGGTTAATTCAGGTTCCTCTGCGAACTTGTTGGCCTTAAGTGCGCTCACAAGCCCCAAACTGGGAGATCGCGCCCTCCGCCCAGGAGATGAAGTAATTACAGTCGCAGCCGGGTTTCCGACAACAGTTACCCCCATTCTTCAAAATGGACTTATCCCAGTTTATGTTGACATTGACCTCGTGACTTATGTTGCAAATGAAGCCGCACTTGAATCAGCCATCTCCCCCAAAACCCGAGCAATCATGATGGCTCATACGCTTGGAAATCCATTTAACCTAGATCTTGTATCCAAACTCGCCGAAAAGTATAACCTCTGGGTTATCGAAGACAGTTGTGATGGATTGGGTGGTACTTATAAGGGTAAGAATCTAGGAACCTTCGGTGACTTTTCTACTTTTAGTTTTTATCCTGCACATCACATCACCACGGGTGAAGGTGGCGCAGTATTAGTCAAAAAAGCCGCACACAAAACAATCGTTGAATCATTCCGCGATTGGGGTCGAGATTGCTGGTGCCCTTCAGGTTGCGACAACACATGTCTGAAGCGATATGAGTGGACTTTAGGAGAACTTCCCGAAGGGTATGACCATAAGTACACATATTCTCATCTTGGTTATAATTTGAAATCTGGAGACATCCAGGCAGCTATCGGCCTAGCGCAGTTAAATCGCTTGGACTCATTTATTGAAATTCGAAAGCGCAACTGGGCCTACCTTCGAACCGGGCTTAGCGAACTTAATGAATTCCTTTTAATGCCTGAGGCGGTCCCTGATAGCGATCCTTCTTGGTTTGGTTTTGCTTTAACGGTTAAAGGCGGCGGACCAAAAACTCGAAATCAAATCGTTCAAGAGCTTAATGAAGCCAAGATTGCAACTCGCTTGCTCTTTGGAGGCAATCTGCTTCGCCAGCCTGCATTCATGGGCACTCCTCGTCGCGTTGTTGGACAACTTACTAATACAGATATTGTCATGAATGACACTTTCTGGATTGGAGTCTGGCCTGGCTTAACAATTCCTATGCTGGATTACATGATTGAACAACTTCACCTTATTCTTGGAGTCATCAGGTGAAAGTAATTATTCTTGCTGGTGGGTTTGGAACTCGCATTTCTGAAGAGACAGATACAAAACCAAAACCAATGGTTCTTTTAGATGAAAATCCAATTCTTTGGCACGTTATGAATATCTATGCATCACAAGGATTCACAGATTTCACGATTGCAACCGGGTATTTAGGGGATGTGATACAAAATTGGGTTAATGAATTGAAGTCTCCATGGAAAGTTAGCGCTATTGACACCGGTCTTGAAACTCAAACCGCTGGGCGAATTCGTAAAGTTTTTGAGATTCTCGATGTTGAAACTTGCATGGTTACTTATGGTGATGGGCTGGGAAATGTAGATTTGAAAGCGTTGCTTGAGTTTCACAGACTTCAGGGCCGTCTGGCTACAGTGACTGCTGTTCGCCCTCCAGCAAGATTTGGGGTTTTACATAGTTCAAACGGGATTGTCACTGATTTTGGTGAAAAAAACCAGGCCGATGCAGGTTGGATAAATGGAGGATTTTTCGTACTCGAACGAAAAATCCTCGAATACATTGAGTTGGATAGCGATCCTTTTGAGTCAGCCGTCTTGCCGAAGTTGGTGAAGGATCGGCAGCTTACGGCCTTTCATCACGGAGGTTTCTGGCAACCGATGGACACCCTTCGAGAAAAGCGAGAGTTGGCAACATTGGCAAGTCAAGAGAGTCCTCCGTGGTTGCTAACCTAGGCGAATGAGCAATTCATCTAAACCAAGCGTTCTGATTTTTGGAGCATCTGGTTCCATCGGTTCCGCGTGTTTCCAATTACTTAAAGATGACCACCAGTTGACAGCCGCTCAACGAGATTATGATTTTTATCAGAATTCTTCTCTTTATGACTCTGTTATCTGGGCGCAAGGCAAAAACCTGACCAAGGCATTCATTGAAACCTCCGAACAGGATTGGGAGAGTTTGTTTGAGGCCAACTTTACTTTCGTGAGAAGAAAACTGCGTGACTTGCTTATCGCACAGAGACTTCGTAAACCTGCAAGACTAGTCTTCATCGGATCCGTTTGGTCTCACATCGCGAGAGTAGATAAATCAGCTTATATTGCAACCAAGTCGGCACTCTCTGGCTTAACTCGAAGTCTTGCGGTTGAACTTGGCGCTCAAGAAATCACTGTTAATTGCGTTCTCCCCGGCCCTGTAGATAATTTGATGACACGCGAAAACCTCACAAAAATACAGTTTGATAAGTTAGTTTCGGAATCACCTACGGGTAAATTGGTTTCCGAGAAACAAGTTGCCGAGGTAGTTCGATTCTTAATCTCAAACAACTCTGAAGGCATATCTGGGCAATCTATCGAGATAGATTATGGCTGGGCATTAAGTAAGCATGTTTAAAACTTTATCGATTTCAGCTGCGCGTGGTCCATACATAATTGAGATTGGAAAATCTGTTTCAGAAATTCCTCATGTCGATGGCGATATCTGGCTTGTGGATGCAAACTTACGAGAGCAAGTACCTAACTTCGAAAAAAGTATTTATCTACACGCTTCTGAGGACTCTAAGAGTCTTGAAACGTGCATTCAAGTGCTCGGACAGATGAAAGCACTCGGAGCAAATAAGAATTCAAAATTAATTGCAGTGGGTGGAGGAGTCGTTCAGGACATAGCCACTCTCTCAGCCTCTCTTTATATGCGCGGTATCTCGTGGACTTATGCACCGACTACAAAAATGGCACAACTCGATTCTTGTGTGGGTGGGAAAAGTTCAATAAACTTATCGGGGATAAAGAATTTGGTTGGAAACATTTATCCACCGTCCCAGGTTGTAATTGATTTTCAATTTGATGATTCACTTAGCAAGCAGGCACTAGTGTCGGGCTACTTAGAAGCGATTAAAATTTCATTTGCACGAGGTGAAATTTTCTTTAATTCCCACCTCAAAATCACGTCTGGATATTCAAAATTGGAAGCAATTCCTCAAGAGGATCTCTGTCTACAAGTGTTGGGACATAAAAAGCATTTTATTGAGCTAGATGAAAATGACACAGGCATTAGGCAACTATTGAACTTCGGTCATACCTTTGGTCACGCCCTTGAGTCTGCCTCCAATTTCGGATTCCAACACGGTATTGCTGTTGGTCTAGGCATGCTAATGGCATTAAATTATCCACTGTCGTCTCAGGATCCAATATCGGAGGAACTTAAACTAACTATCTTTACCCTTTTGCGCCACGTAGGATTTGATTCAATAAAGGCATTATCTGGCATTTCCGCAGGAGATTTTTACCAAGCATTCGTCCAAGATAAGAAACATTCTAGACTGAATCACAACCTTGTTCTTTACAGAGAACAGGGGTTGAGTAAGGTTTCTATTCCTGTGAGTAAGGACCATGAGGATGCCGTCATTAAAGCCTTCGAAGCTGTCAGGGGGAGTCTGTTAAATGAATTACGGTGACCAATTTATTGATTTCTTAGAATCCGAAGGTTACACAACAGTCTTCTACGTTGCTGGTGGAAATATTATGCACATTCTTAATTCTTCGCGTTCTAGACTTAAATGTATTCCAGTAGTCCATGAAGTAAGCGCTGTTATTGCTGCAGAGTATTTCAATGAATCGTCGTTAACGGAGAAGGCTTTTGCTCTTGTAACCGCTGGACCTGGTCTCACTAATTGTCTAACGGGTATCGCTGGGGCTTGGTTAGAGAGTCGAAATGTCCTCATTGTGGGAGGACAGGTGAAAGTTTCAGATCTAAAGTCAGATCTTGGGGTCCGCCAAAATGGAATTCAGGAAATTGATGGAATTCAGATAGTTCAGTCTCTGTGTAAAGTTGCGGCTAGAATCGATAGACTCTATTCAATATCAGAACTTGGAGCCTTGCTCTCTTTGGGTGAAAAAGGGAGACCCGGTCCTGTCTTTCTCGAGTTCTGCCTTGATGTGCAAGCTTCGCCGCCAATTGAACTCGAACTTAAATCTGTGACATCAAGCAGCACTGTTAGCCGTCCCATGAATAACCTCGATTTGAGTTCCTTTTGGAATCTATTCGACTTGAGTGAGAGACCGATTTTATTGATTGGTGGCGGTGTTTCAAGAGCGACATCTAAAACTCTTCTCGATTTCGCAGAGAAGTTTAACTTGCCCGTAATGACAACCTGGAACGGTGCAGATCGAATTAGTAGTCATCATCATCTATATGTTGGCCGTCCAAATACATGGGGGCAACGAAGTGCTAATGTAATTTTGCAGCAATCTGACTTGTTGGTGGCAGTAGGCACAAGACTAGGTCTTCAACAGACTGGTTTCAATTGGCAGGAGTTTCTTCCAGTCGGTAAAATTGTCCAAGTCGACATAGACGATGCAGAATTACAAAAAGGCCATCCGCATGTGACTTTGGGTATTAATACAGATTCCCGAATTTTTTCAGAATCGATCGCCAAAGGTTCAAAATTAAGGCAAAAAGATTTTCAGCCATGGCTTAAATTCGCAATTAATGTAAGGCAAAAATTGCCTTTGAATGAAACTATTAACTCGAACTATGAAGGTTACTTGAATCCATATACTTTTGTAGAAAAGTTGTCCAAATTATCAGTAGAAGAAGATGTGGTGATTCCCTGCAGTAGTGGCGGTGCTTTTACTACGATGATGCAGGCTTTTCAGCAACAGAACAATCAAAAGATAATTACAAATAAGGGTCTTGCGAGTATGGGCTATGGTTTGGCAGGTGCAATTGGTGCTTCAGTCTCAAATGGAAATTCAAGAGTGATCCTGGTTGAAGGCGATGGGGGATTTGCTCAAAATATTCAAGAGCTTGGGACTCTCTCGCAGCTAAAGGCGAATGTTAAGATTTTCCTGTATAGCAATGAAGGTTATGCGTCAATAAGAATGACGCAAAGAAACTATTTTCAGGGTGCCTACATGGGTTGTGACATCGCAACCGGGCTAGGTTTGCCTAATTGGGAACTCATCTTTTCAGCATTCAATATTCCTTGCCTCAAAATCGCTGAGAATTTCGAGGAGGATGAAAACTTTTTGGAGATATTTGAAAGCAAAACTCCGGCGGCCTTCATCGTGCCAATTCACCCTGAACAAACATTTTTTCCTAAAATATCAAGTTCTGTGACTGCTAATGGTCAAATGAGGTCTGATCCACTGCATAAAATGACGCCTCCCCTTTCAATCCAGTCGAGTATTGAGGTATTTAGGTATACTTCTTGAATTGCCGACACGTTTGGACGAAACATGAATCGCACAGAGAAAAAAATGGTCGAAATCCTTGAAAGAGGAAAAGTGGATCATGGTGTTGTAAGCGTCAAAGCAGAATTTGAGGCTGAAGGAACTCGAACAGATGAACTACTCCGTTTAGTTGAAGTATCGAGAGCAGCGGGATTACCTCTTACTTTGAAAATTGGTGGTTGCGAGGCAATTAGAGACATGCTCGAAGCTAAGCAGATAGGGGTAAAGTACATAGTTGCGCCAATGATTGAAACTCCCTACGCGCTATCAAAGTACATTCAGGCGAAGAATCTAGTCTTTGATCAAAGCGAGCAAGAAGATATGCATTTTCTCTTTAACATGGAGACAATCACGGCCTACAACTACAGGGCTGAAATGATGGAAATGGCCAAGCAAAATCTGTCCGGTCTGGTTTTCGGACGAGTGGACTTCTCGGGTTCATTAGGTCTCGGACGTCCTGGTATCGAGTCAAATCAAGTAACGGAAATGGTCCAAGAGGTTGCTCGCGGCTGTAAGGAGTCAGGCTTGGACCTTGTAATGGGAGGAGCTATTTCAAGTGATGCCCTTTCAAGTGTGCAGTCAGTACAAAGAATACACTTGACAAGATTTGAGACACGTAAAGTTGTTTTTGCAGGAAACTCCGTTATCGCAAAGAATATTCAAGATGGACTCCTCAATGCCGTGCATTTCGAATTGCTTTGGCTCACAAATAAGCGCGATTACTATGCGAATATTACGAAAGAGGACCAGTCTCGAATTGAAATGCTCGAGAGCCGATGGAAAATCCTTGGTAAGGAAGTTTTGTAGACTTGCTAGGTACTCGGGAGACGCAGCTTCTATATAAGAGATTGATGGGGTACCAGAATATTTGCATCACTGGTGCCAGTGGCTGGATTGGAAAAGAGACTATTGACTTGCTTTTTAGAAGTCTGGGCAGTGAATTCCAAAATCGAGTTACACTTGTGTCTTCTGACGGCAAAACGCTTGTTTTACACTCAGAACAGTTTAAGACTGTTTCGTGGGATAACTTTATCCAAAGTGGTAACTACGATTTGCTAATCCATCTGGCTTTTTTAAATCAGGATAAACTTGAAGACTTGGGAACATCCCTATTTCAGCAGATAAATAGGAAATTAACATCTGATATTCTGGCTGTCGCCGCTCGAAATCCATCAGGAAGCATATTAGCTGCTTCTTCAGGTGCTGCTAGAGGTTACGTTGGCAATTTGAATTCTAAGAATCCTTATGAGGTGTATTCAGGAATTAAAAATGAGATGGAAAGTAATATCCTGAACAGTTGCTCATTCGTACACATTGGATTAATGCGTATCTGGAATATCTCAGGGGTTCATGCCAATATCCAAGCTCCTTACGCATTATCTTCATACATTAGCCAAGCCTTATGTGGAGACACGATAGAAGTACGAGGTGCCGAAGGTATGTTGAGAACCTACGTGAATGCTCAAGAAATGATCTGGGTTTACTTGATGGCACTGGGTAACTTTGACAAGTTACCGCTTGACTCTGGAGGATTTGAGACCACCTTACTAGCTTTGGCCGAACTCGTTGCTTCTAAAATGGGGGGTAAGAGGATTATTACTGTCGAAACAACACAACCATCAGCTCTTGCAAGATACATACCTGAATCAACAGTATTTAATTCACTTGCAAAAGATCTTTCTCTTGAGTTGAGCACTTTGGAGCAGCAGGTAGATATGATGGTTAGGTTTCATTCAGTCGCGTCATCAAGTTTTATAGAATTGTTTGATTAAAACATTAGCTAGGAAAGTATAGTTTCACTTAGGCTTTAAATTAAGAGATTGGATCCAAAACAATATGGACAAGATAAGTATTATAATCCCCGCTTTCAACGAAGAAGAATGTGTGGAAGAACTTACTGACAGATTAAAAAAAGTCTTTGAGTTAGAGGTGAATTATTCTTTTGAAGTAGTAGTGGTCGAAAATGGATCCACTGATGGCACCTGGGAAAAATTAGTAGGGATATCTTCAAACGATTCTCGCTTTAAGATTATTCGCCTTGCTAGAAACTTCCGCATGGATGGAGGGTTGACCGCTGGTTTAGATTTTGTGAGCGGCGATGCCTGCGTACTTATGACTGCAGACCTACAAGATCCACCTGAGTTCATTTCAGAAATGCTACGGAAATGGGAGCAAGGGTGGGAAAATATTTATGGTGTGGTGACTAAGAGAACCGGGACCGGTCCGATACGTACCCTAAACTCTAAGCTCTTCTATTTCGTAGCAGGGAAGCTCACAGATGGGAAAATACCGCGAAACGCCTCTGACTTTCGATTGGTGGACCGAAAAGTCTACGAATCAGTTCGTGAAATGAAAGAAAGAAATCGATTTGTTAGAGGTTTGTTCGCATGGAGTGGTTTTAAGGCCATAGGTTTACCTGTGGTACGGGCAAAACGTTTTGGCGGAGTGTCAAATGCCCATTCTTCGAAAGTTATCGATCTTGCGTTTAAAGGGATATTTGCCCACTCTTATAAGCCACTGCGACTCATTACGATTTTTGGGCTCTTCTTATCATTCTTATCTGCATTCTCGTTGTTACCACTTTTGTATCTCTGGCTGATTCACGGAGTTCCATTCGCTGGATTTGGTACCTTAGTGGGAATCCTTCTCCTTCTTATTTCTTTCCTGTTTCTCACTTTAGGAGTCATCGGTGAATACATCGGATTGATATATGAAGAAGTAAAGGCCCGCCCAAATTATTTGATTTCCGAGACCGTGGGATTCTAGTCATCGGATACCACTCAAATAGTAAACATTATCATTTGATGATTTATTCAAAAATTAGGTTCTATTATTGACTACCGAGATTAATTTCTGATTAATACGTCCTGTCATGCAAATCAAGTGAACAAGCGCATACAAAGATAAAGTTGTGTTTATAAAGAGTCCCTGCACTCCAACCGAATCAAATGAGGTTGGGAAATTCAAGTGTGTAAGTTTCCAAGTTATCGGCCAAGCGGGAATTATTAGGAGTACTAAAAATAATTTTAAGCTTCGTTCGATTTTTGCTAGGCCGCCGTACGTAATCTCGATATCTCCGTTGATGATAAGACTGGGGATGATTAATAAAGTGAGATAATATCCAAATGTCGTTCCTGGGGTGACAATGAGAAAAGTGATTGAGTATGTCATCATTCGTTCAAGTGAAATCTGCCTGGCGTTCAGAAGAAGTAGACTCACCACCAATACGGTAAAAATCAAACTAAATATTGAGACTAGACCGGGGTCTAACTTGACTCCCATGGATTTTGTAAAAGGTAGTTTGGGATTGAAGAGCCAAGCAAAGCCATTACGCATAAAGGCTAGAAAATTAATCAATGAATAGTTACCCGGGAGTGGAATAGGTTGGTAATTGTTGTATT